>Ga0164242_10008814_pt1 | contig 10927 bp, 8 predicted proteins | sample OricomgcompostMG_FD_108783 | JGI IMG/M metagenome (GOLD analysis project Ga0164242, IMG submission 108783) | Miracle-Growth compost microbial communities from Emeryville, California, USA - Original compost - Miracle growth compost (MG) ...
AGAAAACGAACTACCAGCAGATCTAAAAGTACTTTTATAATACGACCAAATCCATACTTGCTGACGCCCGCTGTGCGCGGATGATGTTGCACGGGAATTTCTGTGACTTTGGCGCCAACCATCGCGGCGTAGGCGGGAATGAAACGGTGCATCTCGCCGTAAAGCGCCACGTCGCACAGCACTTCGGCGCGATAAGCTTTGAGCGAACAGCCATAATCATGCAGCGGCACGCCAGTGACTTTGGAAATAATCGCATTGGCAACGCGCGACGGAAAGGTGCGCAAGGGATTATCCTGACGCTTGTGTCGCCAGCCCGAAACCACGTCATAACCTTCGTTGATTTTTTCCAGCAAACGCGGAATGTCGGCGGGATCGTTTTGCAAATCCGCATCCATGGGAATCACCACATCGCCGCTGGCGTGCGCCATTCCCGCGGACATGGCGGCGGTTTGGCCAAAATTGCGACGGAAACGAATCAGCTTAACGCGCGCGTCGTCGCCCGCCGATTGTTTGAGCAATTCAAAAGAAGCATCGCGGCTGCCATCGTCCACGTAAATAATTTCATACGGAAGATTTAACGCGTTCAGCGCCGCTGTCAATTTCTGATGTAAAAACGCCACGTTTTCGGCTTCATTGTAAACCGGTACGACGATGGAGATTTTTTGATTATTCACAGGATAGAAGTATAGCGGTTGGAAGGAGAAGTCAGAAGTCGGGAGTTAGAATTGATGCAATAGCATAAAAGTACTTTTACCGCTTCTAATTTCTGATTTCAAACTTCTCAATTCTCAAATACGCCACTAATCCGATTGCCGTCAAAACTGCAAAAGCTAATTTGGAGTAGGGCGGAAAGGGCAGCGGCGTGATGAAACCTTCAATCGTTCCAGCCACCACCAGCATCATTGCAACGCCGCACAGCAATAGCACAGCTTCTTTTCCGGCTAATCGCAAAGCATCGCTGCGCAATAATGCGCCGGGTGCGAAGAGGGCTTTTGCCAGCAAAAATCCCGCTCCGCCAGCGATGGAAATGGCGGTTAATTCTAAAATTCCATGCGGCAAAATGACAGCCCAAAATAAGAGATCAACGTGGAAATTTGTAGCTACGGCGGATAATCCACCTAACAACATTCCGTTGACGATCAGCATGAACGCGGTGCCGATTCCCATGGTGATGCCCATCGCCACCGCGCCCAGCGAGACTTTGATATTATTGGCCATGATAAAAGACGAAATGGCCGGCGAAGCCAAAATGCCTTCAAAATCATTATTGCCGCCCCAGCCGGTGATGATCTTTTTATTGGCGCGTTCCTGTACTTGCTGGATGGCGCTGTTTGGAACGAACAATGGTGCGGAAGCTGGATTCGATAACACGGCGATATAGGCAATGAGTGCCGGCAACAACATGAATAAAGCGCTGATTGCAATGGCGCGCCATTGGCGGCGGAAGGCTGCGGGAAAACCATAGAGAGCAAATTCCCAGGCGTGAGCAGGATTGACGGGCGTGCTGGCGTGAACAAGTGTGTGCGCGCTGAGCAGCAAATCATTGAGAGAACGCACCAATTCGCGTCCGGCGCTGGAATTGTTATAGCGCGTTTGCGCCCGCGCCAAATCGGCGGCGGCGCGGCGATATAAAACGCCCACTTCTTCGATCTCCTCATTTTTGAGCAGATGAATACTGGAATTTTTAGCCTTCTTGACCAGAGAATCCAAGCGTTGCCAGGATTCTCTGTGAGTTGTCACAAACCGTTCGGCGTTACTTGGCATATACTGTTACTGTTTTGAAATTACGAGGAACAACCAATCACGCCAGTGATGGCGTGGCTAATCGAGGTCATTACTGGCCACGTTCGTTTCTATAACAAAAGTACTTTTAATCCTACCAAACAAACGGACATATCACCAATGAATTTGATCCATCAATTATTAGACCTTCTTCATCATCCCGAACAAATTATCGCCTGGGGCGGTTATGTGATTTTGTTTTGTATCATTTTTGCAGAAACCGGATTGCTGGTCGGTTTTTTTCTGCCGGGCGATTCGCTGCTTTTTGTGGCGGGCGCGTATACTGCCGCCAATCCGACTCATCTAAATATCGCATTGCTGCTGATCTTGTTATCCATTGCCGCCATCACGGGCGATGCGACAGGTTATTTCATCGGGCGCAAATTGGGACGCAAGTTGTATGATCGTCCGGATTCCCGCTTTTTCAAAAAGGAACATCTGCGCCGCACTCACGATTTCTATGAAAAGCATGGCCCAAAAACCATTGTGTTGGCGCGTTTTATTCCCATCGTGCGCACTTTCGCGCCGACTGTGGCTGGCGTTGGTGAAATGACTTATCCCAAATTTGCTCTGTACAACATCTTTGGCGGCATCGGTTGGATTTGTTTGATGTTGCTGCTGGGATATTTTTTGGGCAGCGTTCCAGTAATCAAAAATAACTTTGAAAAAGCCGTGCTGGGCATCATTTTTCTATCGCTGTTGCCGGTGTTTTTTCACTGGTGGAGCGAGCGTCGTCAATCGGAAAAATTGCCTGTGCCAATGGTAGATGATGTGGAAATTGAATCCACGCGTTGACGAAACCGCTCAGTCTCACTATAATGTATAGGCCACAGGCAAGCTTATCAATGTACAATTTTCGCCAAAGGAGGCCAGTTTGAGTTCAGACAAAAAGAAACACAAGCGCAAAGTGAAGACGCACTGGATGAAGAAGCGTCGTCGTGCCCAACGCGCATTGCGTCGTCGTGGCCGTTAATTGGCCGTTATATTGTATTAATTAAACAGGCAAGCCGTGGCTCTTTATATTTGTGCCAGCCCAATCGGTAATCTGGATGACGTTTCGCAGCGGTTATTAGACACGCTGCGAAACGTTGTTTTGGTTTGCGCCGAAGACACGCGCCACACGGCGCGTTTGCTGGCGCGATTTGAAATTCAAGTCGCGCTGACTTCCTGTCATCAACATACGTCTCCTTCTAAAATCGAAGCGCTGGTGCAGCGATTGGAAGAAGGCGAAGAGATGGCGTTGCTCACAGATGCGGGCACGCCCGGCGTTTGTGATCCTGGCCCCGCCTTAGTAACCGCCGCTGCCAATCGCGGCGTAGAAATTCTCCCCATTCCCGGCCCCTGCGCCTTAACCGCGGCGCTCTCCATTTCCGGCTTTGACGCGCAGAAGTTTTCCTTTCTGGGATTCTTGCCGCGCAAAGACGGCAAACGTCGAAAAGTACTTTTGGAAGTGTTGGAACGCCAAGAGACGTTTTGCCTTTACGAATCGCCTTTTCGCGTGGTTGCCACGTTAAAATCAATAGCCGAAGTTGCGCCGGAAAATCAATTGATCGTTTGTCGTGAATTGACGAAAAAGTTTGAAGAGACCTTGCGCGGAAAACCGGCGGAAGTATTGGAAACTCTGGAAACGCGAACGGCGATTAAAGGAGAATTTGTGATTGTCGTGTCAAATCCTCCTGTGAAGAAACGCGCGTCAGAAGATTAAATCCTGAGTCAGCCTCTTGCACGATGATTGCTGATTTCAATAGCGCAGGCAAAAGTACTTTTACTCACCCTCTATATCCCCTTAATAATCTCTTGATATGGCATACTTATATCAAGCGCAGAATCCGTTTTTATTATTTTTATAAACAGGGACAACCTGAAAAGTACTTTTGCGTCTATATAACAGGTAGTATTTGTAAGTGTGCTTTTAAGGAGGCATCATTATTATGTGGCAACGATTTACTGAACGCGCACGGCGCGTTATTTTATTAGGACAAGAAGAAGCAGCAAAAATGCAAAGCAGTTATGTGGGCACGGAACACTTGCTTCTGGGCCTTGTGCGTGAAAATGAAGGAGTGGCAGCGCAGGTTCTGCAAAAAATGAATGTCTCGCTGGAACGCGTGCGCCGCGAAGTGGAAACGGATGCACAACCAGAAGGACCAGCCACCGGCGAGCCGAAATTAACGCCAAAAGCCAAGCGTGCCCTGGAATTGGCCGCAGACGAAGCGCGGCGAATGCATCACAATTACATCGGCACCGAACATTTATTGCTGGCGTTATTGCGCGAAAAAGAAGGTCTTGCGGCGGCGGTGTTGCATCGCATGGATTTGAATTTGGAAAAAGTGCGCATGCAAGTTTTAGAATGTCTGGGGCCGGAATCCTCGCGTTCCGATAAAGAACCCGCAACTCCCGGCGCTCCAGGAGCACCGCCGACTTCTCGCACCGGCCGTTCGCAAACTCCGGCGTTGGATCAATTTGGACGCGATATTAACCAGCTGGCGTTGGACGGAAATCTGGATCCGGTAATCGGACGCGATGTGCAAATCGATCGCGCTATTCAGATTTTATGTCGCCGCACCAAAAATAATCCGGTGTTGGTGGGCGAACCCGGCGTTGGCAAAACGGCCATCGTGGAAGGTTTGGCGCAGCGCATTATCAATCGCGACGTTCCCGAACCATTGCTTGACAAGCGCATTATCGCGCTGGACTTGGCGACGGTTGTTGCCGGAACAAAATATCGCGGCGAATTTGAAGAACGCATGAAACGCATCATGCAGGAAATCAAAGCTGCCAATAATAAGATCATTATCTTTATTGATGAGCTGCACACGATTATCGGTGCCGGCGCAGCGGAAGGCGCTATCGACGCCAGCAATATGCTCAAGCCCGCGTTGGCGCGCGGCGAAATGCGTTGCATCGGCGCCACGACGCTGGACGAATATCGCAAATACATCGAAAAATCCGGCGCATTGGAACGGCGTTTTCAGATGGTGCTGGTGCCCGAACCAACAAAGGAAGACGCCATCGAAATCCTCAAAGGATTGCGTTCGCGTTATGAGGAATTTCACGGAGTTAAGATTACTGATGAAGCGCTCAGCGATGCGGTGGATTTGTCGCAGCGCTATATCGCGGCGCGACAACTTCCCGATAAAGCCATCGATTTGATCGACGAAGCGGGTTCGCGCGTCAAATTGCAACTGGCGTTGCCGCCCAAGGAATTGCGCGAATTGCAGCGTCAATTTGACGAATTGAATATCGTCAAAGAAGATGCCGTTAATAACGACGAATATGAAAAAGCCGCCGAACTGCGCGACAAGGCAAACGAGCTGGAAGCGCGCTTGAAAGTGGCCGAAGCCGCCTGGAAAACCGAACGTGGCGAAAATGATCGGCAACCGATTGTGACCGAAGATGATATCGCGCACATCGTTAGCGAATGGACGGGCGTGCCGGTGCGCCGCCTCACCGAAGCGGAAACGCAAAAGTTGCTGCGCATGGAAGTGGAACTGCACAAACGCGTCATCGGCCAGGATGCCGCCACTGATGTCGTCAGCAAAGCCGTGCGCCGCGGACGCGCCGGTCTCAAAGATCCCAAACGTCCCATCGGCGTATTCATGTTTGTGGGGCCAACAGGAGTCGGCAAAACTGAGTTGGCGCGTTCCTTGGCGGAATATCTCTTCGATGATGAGGCGGCGTTGATTCGCCTCGATATGTCGGAATATTCCGAACATTTCAATGTCTCGCGCATGCTGGGCTCTCCCCCAGGTTACGTGGGGTATGACGAAGGCGGACAATTAACGGAACAAGTGCGTCGTCGCCCGTATTCCGTGGTTTTGTTTGATGAAATCGAAAAGGCGCATCCCGAAATCTTCAACACGTTGTTGCAGATTTTCGATGATGGCCGTCTCACCGATTCGCAGGGACGCGTGGTTGATTTCAAAAACACCGTCATCATCATGACCAGCAACGTGGGAACCGGCGATCTGCAAACCGCGTTGGGCTTGCGCAAAACCGGCATGGAAGGCGACGACGAAGCGGCATCGAAAATGATGAAATCAAAAGTGATGGATGCGTTCAATCGCACCTTCCGACCCGAATTCCGCAATCGCGTGGACGAAGTGGTGGTCTTCCATCATCTTTCCACCGAGGAAATTCTGCAGATTGTGGATTTGATTTTGGTCAAAGTGCAAAAGGAATTGACCAAGCGCGAGCTCACTCTCGAATGCTCTACGGCCGCCAAGGAATTGCTGGCCAAAGAAGGCTATGATCGCAACTATGGCGCACGCCCCTTGCGGCGCGCCGTGCAGCGCCTCATCGAAGATCCATTGGCCGAGCAAGTGCTGATGGGCGAATTCAAATCCGGCGACACCATCCATGTGGATGCCAAAGACGGCGTGATGACATTCACCAATGAAAAAGCGCCCGAGCCGGAACCAGTGGCCGCCGCCGTTGTAGCTCATGATAACGGCAACAACGATGACGAAAAACTCTCCGCTCTGTTGGGCGATGAATAAAAGTTGATTTTGTTAATAAAGCCGGAATGCGCAGATTGCGTGTTCCGGCTTTATTTTGTCACGCTGAGCAGAGTCGAAGCGAGTAAAAAAGTACTTTTATATTTAAGATTTTATTGAGTCAAATGTCATTTTATCGTTGTATAATACTTTTATGCTGTCGAAACTCAAATCAAAGTTATTCGGAGTATTGTCATGCCTGGCATGTATAATCAGCATTGGGTTAATATTATGGCTTCAGGAACCAGCACATGAATTTACGGTGCAATCGATCCAAATTCTGCCGGCGACTTCACAAGAAGCGAAACGCGGCTATGATTCTAAAGTAGCAGTGATGATTATGTCGACTGGTTTAAAAGCTTCTGAAATTAAAAATCGCGTTCTTGCCGGTGGAGAAATCATTTGTCCCGATGCACGTTTATTGCAAGAAGACAAAAATGGCGGTTACGAAAACATAAGTCAAAAACCTCAAATAGATGTAGTCGCCGGATCGCCTTCTGTTGTCTCATTTTTATACAATAAAAAGAATTTGCCTCTTGGGAAAATTACTCTTCGTGGCACAATTAAGGCTCGTAATACTTATGCAATCCATGAACAGAATAATGAAGTTCACGAAACAGTCGGAGTTCCTATACAAGTGGATATTCAATAGGCAGGTAAGTAATCTATCCATCGACAGCACATAGTGTAAAAGTACTTTTAATAGCGCCATTTCCAAGCCTCATGAAAGATTTGCAATACGAACAAAAAAAGCAAGCGTTGATAGAAGAAATCACGACAGCCTTCGATGGTGTTTCGCGTGAAGGTGGCGTTTCTTTGAGTGAAGCGTGGGTGATCGATGATTACGGTTCGGATGAAGAACGGGCGAAAGCCAGGAAGCAAGATACCGAAACCAGTTGGCAAGAAGTGTCTGATAAGGATATTGCTCATGGTTATTCCTGTTTATGTTTCTTGGATGAAATAGGATTTCGGTATTATATTCCCGCTTATATTGTTTGGTATCTTCGTTACATAGACGTCAATGATTCTGCAGATCCAAACTATGATTCAAACACATTTGAATGGCTTTTGTATGGATTGGGATCTGTCAGGAGTGGCAAATTAAATGATTTTTACTTCTCCCATTTCAAGGCGCTTACATTGGAACAATCCAGAGCTATCGCACATTTTCTTGTATTTGATGAAGAGCGATCTGATGCGTTTGCAATAATAAGGGAAAAACACCGGCAGGAAGAAATGTTAAAAGAGGGATTTACTCAGAAACAAATCGATGCCGCTTGGCAATTGGCAGAAATAAATCGCATCCATGCTGGTTTAGCGGACAACGACGCCAGGCGAGCGCTAGTGAAATATTGGGGACAGTTCCTATAAATAAAAATTTGAATTACAAAACGACAAAAGTACTTTAAGCCTCCGCAGTTCATCCTCCCTTGATTTGCTAAACTTGCCCTCTTGTAAAAGTACTTTTAGACAAACTCAATCATGTTACTTGCTGGCATTTTTATTCTGGCTGCTGCGCTCACTTATTTAGGTTTACGTCATCAAATTCCCGCTCGCTTAAAAGCGCGATTGCCGCGGGCTGATGGCGTGATGATGGTTGGCGCGGTTTTGATTTCTGCTTTGTTGGGATGGATTTTATATCTGCAATTTTTTCCATCCAAAACGGCGCTTCCTTATCAATCGTGGGACGGCTTCGGCTGGATTGCTCTTACTGCTTTGCTCTATTTGGCCACGGCGTGGCGGCGCAAAAAACATTTGCCTATTTGGGTGAATGATGTTTTTATTTTGCTGGCTGGCGCAGCCGCGATTTTGCTGTTTAACACTTCCGTGGTTTCCGTGTTATCGTCGCCCACTTCCAATGGCTACATTGGTTTAGGCGCGTGGGCGATGCCCTTGACGCTGTTGTGGATTTGGGCGACGACGCGGTTGACGGCAGCCTTAAATCGCGCGCCGCAAGTGACCGGCGGCTATCTCGGATTTGTAGCGTTGACGCTTTTAATAGTGCTGACGGCAACGGCGCACACCGCCCATTTTTTTCCTTCGCTTGGCGCTGCGGCGTTGGCTGGCGCGGGATTGGCCACGATTCCCTTTGCGGTCAAACGTCATCAAACATTTAATATCGGCTGGTCGGCGGCGCTGGCGATGGGATTTTTTATCGCGCAAATTGCCACCGTCGGATTGCTCAAAAATACAACTTTCGCCATCTTGCTGCTGTCTGCAATCGTGCTGGGTTTGCCATTGTTGGATGTCTCTTTTTATCGATTGCGTTCTGCGTTACCGGGTAGTAAAAGTACTTTTACCAACCAGCATTTGCGCTTGCATGAAGCGCTGCAACAACGCGGCATTGCGCCGCTCAAAGTTAGTTTGCTGTATTTGGCGGTTGGCGCGTGGATTTGTGTGATGGGCGTTTTGGCGGCGCGTTTTGTGTTTGGAAGCGTTGCCTGGTGGCAGGTGGCGCTGCGGCTTGTGTTGATTTTGCTGATTTTTTTCATCGGTTTCCTGATGTTCTTTTCGCTCTTCCGCGTTTTGATGCAGCGCAGTCTCAACGAAGAAGTGCCGCCCAGCGTGGAAGCGTTTGGCGTCCGCGTCACGGCTGTCAGCATGAGCGAGGCGATGGAGAAAATAGAATCTTATATACAATCTGGAACGCCGCATCACGTGGCGACCAGCGACGCCAATGCTATTTTGCGCGCGCAGGAAGATCCCGAATATGCAGAGATTTTGCGTCGTGCCGCACTTATCACGCCTGATGGTTTTGGCGTTGTCTGGGGAATGCGATTGTTGAATCTGCCGGTTTATGAACGCGTCACCGGCGTGGATATGGTGACGGGCATTTGTGAGATGGCTGATAAAAAAGGATATAGCATTTACATTCTCGGTTCCGCGCCCGGCATCGCCGCTACTGCGGCTGAAAAGTTGTCAGAGCGTTATCCCGGAATGCGCATCGCCGGCACCCAACATGGGTTTTACAGTCAGGAAAATATCAGCGAAGACGAAGTGGTACAACGCATCCGCGAAGCAAAACCGGATGTGCTGTTTGTGGCGTTTGGAATTCCAAAACAGGAAAAATTCATCGCGCAACATTTTGATGAATTGCAAGTTCCCGTTAGCATTGGCGTTGGCGGCAGTTTTGATGTGTATAGTGAAAAACTGAAACGCGCGCCGTTGTATATTCAACGTTCCGGATTGGAATGGGCGTATCGCGTGTGGCAGGAACCGTGGCGCTGGCGCCGCATGAGTTATGTGCCGCGTTTTATGGTGTTTGCTGTGCGAACATGGATTTTTGGAGATAAACGCTCGGCGTAAAAGTACTTTGAATCGAAAAGAAGAAAATCCCCCTAAATCTCTTTACAAGGGGAATTCGCTACTCGGAATTAGAATTCCTTAATCTATTTTTATGCCAACAATTCTTCAATCGCTTTAACCGGATCGGCACTTTTCATCAAACTTTCGCCAACCAACAACGCATCCACGCCGGCATTTTTGAGCCGCTTTGCATCTGCATTTGTAAAAACACCGCTTTCGCCGACGACGATTACATCATCTCCGAGCAGCGGCCGGATGGTTTCTGTGGTTGCCAAATCCACTTCAAAAGTATTCAAATTGCGATTATTGATTCCCACGAATTCGCAACCATTTGCAACGGCGCGGCGGGCTTCTTCGGCGTCGTGCACTTCCACTAAGGCGTCCATTCCAAAACGATTTGCAGCAGCTTTGAAACAGCGAATTTCCCAATCGCTGAGAATCGCGGCGATCAGCAGAATGCAATCCGCGCCAGCCAGACGCGCTTCGGCAACCTGCCATTGATCGATAATGAAATCTTTGCGCAAACAGGGTTTGCCGCAAACTTCACGCGCTTCGGTGAGATAATGCAATTCGCCTTCAAAGAAATCCGGCTCGGTTAAAATGCTGAGACAATCGGCTTTGGAATCGCGATATATCTCTGCCACTTTGCGATGATCAAAATCTGGCGAAATAAGTCCTTTGCTGGGTGAGCGTTTTTTTATTTCGGCAATCAATCCCAATCGATCCGCATGTTTCAATGCAGCAGCAAAAGGACGCGGCGCGTCTGTGCTTTGCTCTATTTGCGCTTCCAATTGCTCCAGCGATTGCAGCGCTTTACCGGCTGCCACGCGGAGTTTGGTTGTCTCCACAATTTTTTTTAAAATCAAGACTAAATCTCCTCCACAAAATCCACTAACTGCTTCAATTTCTTATGCGCCGCGCCGCTTTTCAAACTTTCTTTGGCCCGCTTCATGCCATCGGGAAAATCTTCCGCAATGCCCGAAACCAACAGCGCCGCTGCTGCATTCAAGCAGGCGATGTCCGCTGGCGCGCCGCTGGCGTGTGTTAGCAAATCCCAAATAACGGTGGCATTTTGCGCCGCGTCGCCGCCTGCGAGCAACGTTTCATCTACGCAATGATAATTGTATTCATGCGGGAAAAGTACTTTTTCCACGATCTGGCCGTCTTTGACTTCGGCATATTCGGTTGGCGCGCAGGTAGAAAATTCATCCATGCCGTCACGCGAATGTGCCACGATAGCGTGCTCGGTTCCCAGTGCTTGCAGCACTTGCGCAATCGGCAAAATCCAGCGCGCATCCGAAACGCCCATCACCTGGCGCTTGGCATTTGCCGGATTCACCAGCGGC
>Ga0164242_10008815_pt1 | contig 10927 bp, 9 predicted proteins | sample OricomgcompostMG_FD_108783 | JGI IMG/M metagenome (GOLD analysis project Ga0164242, IMG submission 108783) | Miracle-Growth compost microbial communities from Emeryville, California, USA - Original compost - Miracle growth compost (MG) ...
CGGGCCTGAGCCGTCTCTGCTTCCGTCATCGACGCGCACGATGTTCGCGAAGTGCTGACGCAACTGGGTGATCACGCCGCGGATCACGGGCGCCTCGTTGTACAGCGGAACGACGATGCAGACGTCGTCGATCATCGAACCGTCCTGATGGGAAGGGGCGGCCGTACTCATGGCATCCATTCTGGCAGAGGGCCTTGTGATCGAAAGCGGCTTCCGATCGGACGGGACAGTCGCAGCGCTCTCTGCATCTAGTTGAGGTTTGCTCCTGCCGAGGCTCCCGATCGGCCTTTGACGAAGGCGTCGTACGCGTCGCAGACCTCGTCCACATCGCCGTCGGCGACGAGCAGACCCTTATCGATCCAAAGCACACGCGTACACATCGCGCGGACAGACGCGAGGGAGTGCGAAACGAAGAAGACCGTGCCGGCGTGATCGCGGATCTGTTCAATGCGCTCGGTGCTCTTCTTCCGGAACGAAGCGTCTCCTGTGGCCAGCGCCTCGTCGATCATGAGGATGTCGGGAGTTTGCATGGTCGAGATGGCAAAGCGCAGGCGTGAGCTCATACCGGATGAATACGAACTCATCGGCAAGAAGAGGAAGTCGCCAAGCTCTGCAAACTCCGCCACTTCTGGTGTGTGCGCCCTCACCTGGCGCAGGCTCAGTCCCAGCGCAAGACCGCCGATTGTGATGTTTCGCTCGCCGGTCAGCCTCGGCAACAGTGCAGCGTTCACACCAAGTAGGGCGGGCTCGCCCGACACGAACACGCGACCTTTGCTGGGCGGCAGAAGTCCTGCGATCGCGCGCAGAAGTGTCGACTTGCCGGAACCATTGGTCCCGACGATGCCGATCGACTCGCCGTGGCGGGCGACGAACGAGACCCCTCTTACGGCGCGCACCTCCGTGATTGGACCCGTGTCAGGACGGCCCAGGCTTATCGCGCGGTTGAGCAGAGGCGTTTTCGTCTGAGTCGTGCCGCCTTTACGTGCACCAAAGACGCGATAGGTGATATGCACATTATCGACGATTACAGAAGGTTCTCCCAGCGGTTGCCGTTCCACGCGCTCGGGCAGGTTTTCCTCGTCGACCTCGTAGTCAATCTCGTCAGTCACGACCGTAAGTCTCCTCAGCGCCCCAGAAGAATAGGAACCCGATGGAAAATGTCCCGACTGCGTAAAGGATGGCCAAGAGCCAGAGGCCAGCGCTCATCGGAATGAGCGGCTCGTTGCCGAAGACCGCTCGAAACAGCTCCAAGAATATTTGAACGGGCTGATACAAAAGCAACGGTCTAAACCAACTATCATGGCCGGTCAGCCCTGCGATCGAGAACGTCGCTCCAGAGGCGAAACGGCCAAGTGATAGGAAGAATGGGACTATGTTGGCGATATCCGGTGTGCGTGCGCCGAGTCTGGCGAAGAAAAGCGCCACTCCAGCAGAGAACAGCGAGAGCAGCATCGCGGCAATCGGCAGCAGCAGCCAGGACCACCGGGGGCTCACCGGGCCGCCCATGTCGGGAAGGAATCCGGTCACGATGACCAGCACCACCATCGCCGCGAGTATGGGACCAAAGAGAACGGTTTCGGTAAGGACGGCTGACAGGGGAACAACCGCTCGTGGGAACTGGTGAGAACGGATGAGTTGTAGGTCGCTCGGGATCGAACCGACTCCGGCCATGACGACGCCCTGGAAAAAGGAGTAGGAGAACGATCCGATGAGGATGAATGCGGCACGGTTCTCGATGCCAGGCGCACTCCCGTGGAACAGGAATCCGAAGATGATAATCATGGTGGCGGCATCAAGAATTGGCCTGAGGACCGTCCACGCTTGCCCAAGGTATGAGCCTTGATTGCGCACATACGCACGCGAGGAAGAGAGATTCCAGATGAACGAACGTCGGCCCCATATTCCCCGGATATAGCGCCGGAGAGGGGGACGAACACCCATCTGACGCAGACCCGATTGCTGGGCGAGCGTTTGCGCCTCATCAGAGGTCAGGGGTGTCGCGACGGGCACCCCTGGCTTGGGCTCGGTCAAGCTTGGTTCCTCTTTCTTGGTTCCTGTCATATCAGGCGTCTTTGCCGCCCGGCAGGTCTTCAGCGGCACGTCGTTACGATCGTTCTTCGTGAGGTCTGAGAAGGGTACGCATCCCGACGTAACGGTGGTCATGCCAGCCTTCAACAGCGCATCGACCCTGCACGACTCGGCTCAAAGCGTACTTGATCAAACCTTCGACTCACTTGAACTCATTGTTGTCGACGATGGTTCGACGGATGGCACGGCGGCGGTCGCCGAAGAGCTGACTGCTCGCGATGCGCGGGTTCGCCTCATCGGCCGGACGGATCGCGGGGGCCCAGCGAGAGCGCGAAACACCGGCATCACGGCGGCACATGGTAGGTATCTCGCCTTTTGTGACGCGGACGATCTGTGGCTTCCAACTAAACTCGAGCGCCAACTCCATGTGATTGGAGCAACGGGTGCGGCGCTCGTATACAGCGCGTATCATCGCATCGCCGCCGACTTCGCCGGCCCCGTTGAGGCGTTCTTGCCCCAGGGGCGCGTTGTCCGCGTGCCGGAACAAGTCGACCATCGCGAGTTGCTGCGGCGAAACGTGATCGGGTGCTTGACAGCCATGTACGACCGGAGGAGAACTGGCGAGGTTGGAATGCCGGATCTTGCGGGTGCGGAAGACTGGGCGCTCTGGCTTCAAATTACTCGAGAATACGGGCCGGCCGTGGGGCTCAAGCAACCGCTTGCGCTGTACCGCTCGGCCCAGACCGGTTCGCATTCGGCAAGCCGGATACGTGCCGCCCGGGCGGTTTGGCGGGTGTTGCGCCAGCAAGAGCACTGCGCCGCGCCCATGGCTGCGATGCACCTGGCAACGGACGCTCTCGATGCATTGCGGAAGAGCATGATTTGACCGTCGCTGTCTCAGCCCCTCCGAGGGTATGCGATATATGCTGGCGTTCGCCTAATGGCGGCTAGGGAGATTTTGCGCTATCAATAGTCGAGTTGGTGCGCCGTGGACTATGAAGACTGATTTGTCGAGCGCGAACCGCGTATCCATGCGTGCGCGGCTAGCCCGAACCTTCGTGCGCATCGATCTGGCTCTGCTGCCTGATCACCCGACCAAACCGGTGATTGCGCCTCTGCTTCATCGATTGGACCCGCAATTCCGCGACTGTTGGCTGCTTATGGACCGCGACACCAGCGCGCATGACAACGCGGAGCACCTTTATAGGCATTTGAGAGAGCACCACTCGGAGATCAACGCTTGGTTCGTGCTGTCTCCTGCTTCCCCTGACTGGCAGCGTCTGGAGCAAGAGGGGTTCCGGCTGCTTCCGTACGGAACTGCCCGGCACGCCCGAGCACTGATGCAATGCTGTGAGCTAATCTCTTCGCAGATCGACCACTATGTGATTAGTCCACCGGTGGTGGTTTGGTTGCGGCGTAGGCCATGGCGGTTCACGTGGCTTCAGCACGGTGTCATCCAGAGTGATTTGTCTGGATGGCTCAACGGAAAGCCGGTGCGCACGGTGGTCACAACAACACCCGCCGAGCATCGTTCGGTGACGCGTTTGCCGTACGTCTGGACGGATCGAGAAGTGGTGCTTACGGGACTTGCCAGGCACGACGCGCTTTTGCGCAAGGCATCTGAAGTACCGCGACGTGAGCGCAGACTCGTCGTCGTTATGCCGACGTGGCGCGATGATCTGCTCGAAGGTTTAGGGAGCGGAAACGAGCGCGTAGCGCGTAAGGGATTCTGGGAGTCTCAGTACGTCATGAACTGGCTCGGTTTGCTGAGATCGCCCGCTGTCCGCGAAGCAGCTATCTCGCAGAACTTGGAGCTCGTGTTCATGCCGCACCCGAACATTGAACCTCACATCCGCGCGGAGCACCTTCCTGCGTACGTCCGAGTAGCTAGCTATAACACGGATGACGTGCAGAGCGTCCTCGCTCACGCCTCACACGTCGTCACCGACTATTCCTCGAACGCCTTCGAAGCCGCTTTGCTCGACCGACCGGTGCTCTATTACCAGTTTGATGCAGAGCATTTCCATAGCGGCGTGCATATTGGTCGGCCCGGATACTTCGATTACGAACGCGACGGATTTGGACCCGTCGTGAAGACACCGAATGAAGCGGAGCGCGCTCTTGTGTCTCTTCTCGAAGCGGGCAAGGCGCCAAGCGAGCCCTACGGGACGCGTATTCGACGGACATTCGTCTTCCGGGACGGTCAGGCGTGTCGCCGAATAGTACACGCGGTCCTCGATCACGCTCGTGAGCCTTGAGAAGCGCCTCAACCGCGAACCGCTTCCGGTAGAGTGTAACCGTGGGGCTGCGTGTCTTTGCCGTCGCTGACTCTGAGTCGTTTCTCAAATGGGCCGCTACGACCTTGGATCGGCTCGCCGCCGACTGTGCGGGCGTGGACGGAAGAGTGGTTCTGATCAGCGGGCCGCTTGAACCTTCAACGTCCCAAGTAGAAGCGGCGTTAGCGGACTCGCCGGTGAGAACCTGTCCGGTAGTGACGCGGCGGCAACTCGCTGCGATGGTGAGGACGCACCGTCCGGACGTTATCCTTGTCGCCGCCACTGGGCCGGTCGCGGAGATGGTCGCCCTCACTGTATTGCGGGCAGTCGGTACGCGTCCAACAGTCCTGCTTTCATGGCCGCCCGGTATGGCCATGGCAGCGGCCAGTACCAAGGGCGTCAAGTGGCGCTCGCAGTGGTGCGATGCATACATCGTCCATAGTCCACGCGAGGTCGAGTTGTTCCATCAGGCCTTCATGCGCCGGGGCAGCGATCCGCGCATCATAGTTGCGCGGCTGCCGTTCCTCAAGGATCGACTTGATGGCGCCGAAGCTCCAGTTCAGCGTGTTGTCTTTGCGCCGCAGCCGATCCTCCCGCGACGACGTGAAGATCGGGTCACGATCCTCGACGGCCTCGCTCAACTCCATGATGAGGGCTTCGACGTCGTCGTGAAGCTACGGGCTCGACGCGGAGAACAGCAGTCTCACTTGGAGGCTGTCCCCTTCGACAGGTTGTGGCAGCAGGAGCATTCACGGCTTGGATACGACTCCCAAATCTTGCGTTTCGAAACTGGTCCCATGAGCGAGTGGTTAACGTCCGGCACTGCCCTGGTGACTGTGAGTTCAACTGCTGCGCTCGAATCGCTCAGCCTTGGTTTGCGCACTGTTCTTATCGCTGACTTTGGCATAGCGCCCGAGTTAGCCAACCAGATCTACGCCGACAGCGGATGCATGGTGCGTTTGAGTGAGCTCTCGAAGACGTTGCGGAGCGGGGGTCCGATTGCTAACAGTGATTGGCTGAGGACTACGTATTTGCACGATTGGCCGAGCGAGCTCGGTGTGGCGGTAGGCGAGCTCGTTGCGAGTCATCGCGACGGCACGTTCGTTCGTGCGAACGTAGCGCGGCCGGTGAACCGGCTGATCTACTTATATTCAGCGCTCAAGTCGAGTCTGCCCATGCTCTGGTACCCAGCAAAGTGGTCAAGGGCGATCCTTGGCCGATTCGTTCAGATTAGCTGACGCTAGGCGCGAGGTGTATTGAACTCAACATGGCTGACTGGATGCCAATAGCCGATCTATCGGGCACAGTACGTGCACCAACCAACGAACTTCGTGCTCTCTCCTCCGCTGAACGCTATTCGGTAGGGTTCAGTGGATAAAACTCGTCGCAAAATCCCTGTCGAAATGGTGGCCCTTCTACCGTGATCCTAATCTGCACAAACGAGCTCGCCGGAACGACTGGCTACCATAGGTCGGTTGTCGAGCTCGCGAACGGTCTGAACGAAATCGGGTATCCGATCGCCATCCTCGGCTTCCTCGGACCCGCTGATGGCTCGGAGCGGATACTGCCGATTTGGCCACTAGACGCAGACATACCCGTTTTTGCCTTGCAGACGCTCGCAGCCGACGGTGGGAGGTTGCTTCATCAAAACTATCATCCGGTGCGCTCCGGATCCGTGGCGTCGATGCGGTTCTCGTTTACGCTCAATCAACTCGCCGCACTGAGGCAGCTCAATGCTGTGCTCTCAGTGGATGACACGCTGATCTTCACTTCTCCAGTCCAGTCGTTGGCATTCAAGTACGCGATTGAGAACGATGTTCGTCACGTTCGCACTGTGTTACAGATTCACGGCGACTATCTGCACTATGTCGAGTTGTGGGAAGCGTTGGTCGGGTCACGAGAGGTTATCGACCGGCTGCAGACTGTCGCGAATGGCCTGCGTACGCAGTTCGTCCCTCTATTCGACAGCGCGGATGTCGTTTCCATCCCGAACTTCCATCGGGAAGGAGGTGTGGCCTTACCGAGTGTCCAACATTCGGGGGTGAACATTGTGTTGCCCGCGTCGTTCCAACCCGTCAAGAATCAATTGGATGCTATCCAAGCGCTTTCACTGGTCGAAGATGAATCTGTTCACCTCACGCTCTGGGGTCGAACCAGCCGATTGAACTCGTATGTAATCGCTGTGCAGCGCCTGATTGCTTCACTCGACCTAGCTGACAGGGTCCACATGCCTGGATTTGGTTCCGAGGGCGAAATATACTCGGCCGCAGATATCGTGCTCATGACTTCGCGATCTGAAGGATTCGGATATCCCCTAATCGAAGCAGCTCAACACGGATTACCTGCCGTCGCGTACGACTTCGATTTCGGACCGCGAGAGGTAATAGAAGACGGTCGTTCGGGCTACGTTGTGTCGCTCGGCGATACCCATCAGCTAGCAAGGAGAATGGCAGAACTTGCCGCGGATGAGTCAACGCGCTTTGTCTTTGGTCGCCGCGCACGAGAAATCTACGAAGAACAGTTCGCGAACGACGCGATCACGGAGCGCTACAGGGTTTTCCTCGGGCCAGAAGGATCTCCCATCAACCTGGTGAATGTCTTCAAGGCCGTCGGCGCGGAACTTGTGAGTGCCGAGTCTATTTCGCATCGTTTTCGGGTAGGACTTCGAGGCTTGCATCAGGTGACAGTAAAGTCACCGATCGAATTGCACGACGTTCAGATCGATAACGGCAAACGCATTACGGTGCCGAGAGTGTTGCATTCCCGAGACGGGACTCGTGTTGAGTTTCCCAGCCACACGGATGAGGTCATTTCCTACACGGCAGAACCTGGATCGGTAGACCGCCACTACCTCGCGAATACCAAGAGGAATCGTCTGGAGGTATTACCGTACCTACGTCGTGATGCGAACTATGGCGACGGAACGCCGCCGGTCGCCGACACGATCGTGATCGGCTTCGATAGCGTGAAGTACCGAAACGTTCGTCAGCTGGCACGCGCAATCTCGTCCTTGGCGAAGCACGCTCCTCGCCACACCGTTTGGAAGGTTCGCCAGTTGATGGCGCTCTCAAACCTGGCTGGGCCGATCGGGAATGCACCCTTTGGGGAAGCGTCGGTGCCGGCCAGCGGCGTCGCAGTCGGGCCAATGGCTGCCCGTTCGAGACGACGGAACTCTACTCCTTTGCTGTCGCTCAGTGAGGGCATGGGCCGCGTCGTTCGACGGTTGGCGTCTGCGTTCGAAGCCGCTGGCCAGTTGCCCGCCATCTTGCGGAAGGCCGCGTCTCAAACGCTGCATCCAGTAAATGGAGCGCCTGAGCCGGCGCGACGTGAGATTAGTCGACATCCATGGTTTCCCGTTATGTCAGGAGTGGACAATTTCGGCGTGGCGATAAATGCCCCTGGTGGTGTGATAGTCCGCAACTCGGGATCGATCCGCCGGCCTGTTGTCAGCATCGAAGGTGAATATGACCAGCTAGTGCTCCGCGATGCCGCGACCGTCCGGCAGATATCACGTCTCTTCAGCTATGGCGAGATGTTTGAACGAATATGTGCGGCCGAACGCGACTGCGGCCTTTTCGACATCTCAACAGCCGCAGGCGTCTACTTGTGGGAACTGGGAAGGTCCGCACTGATCGGCAAACTAGCTCAAGGTGTCGGTATGTGGGGGACTACGCCCCGTGAAGTACCTCCGGCACTGGACGCCTATAATAGACACAAACTTCTGCGCTCTGCACCAACCGCGAGACGCATTGTGTTTGATTGCGGCATGACGGGCCATCAACGGACGATGGCGCCCTGGGACGACGCGACAATCTTCGTTGATCGTCCAATCCCCGAGGGCTATCCGGACGTCGACGAAACCAACACGATCTATCCAATCTACGAATTCAACCATTGGCGGCAAACGCGGCGCCGCCGGTGGGCGCGACGCCGCGTTCCCGAGGTTGATGTGCGCCCGTTCGAGGAGGCTCTTTCGGGCGCGCTAGACATACGAGTGAGCCTTGGCGGCCATGTACGCGAGAGCCTGCTTACGTTCCTCGATCAGCGGGAGTTTTGGACTCCTGTGTTCGAGCGAATACGGCCCGAGGAAGTGCTCGTTGCTGCTGGCGGTTGGGGTGCCGGGATTCGCGCGGCGGCAATGCGTGCGGGAGCGCTGGCGTCGGACGTTCAATGTGCAGGCACCGGTACAAACCACCCGACGTTCTGGTTCGGTGGTTTGCCTCATTACGGAGCATCGCGGTTTTATGCGTGGTCAGAATTTTGGGCCGCTCGAACCAACATATACCAGCAGCATGTAGTCCTGCCTCAATCGTACCCAAAGTCGGCCCTCGTCGGAAGGCGGCCTATTTGCGATCCCTTGTGGGACATATGCGTTGTTTCCGAGCCAGCAGTCTTCCGGCGCACGCTTGCCTTCGTAAAGGAACTGGCTCGCGAGCGGCCCCAGCTCAAGGTTGTCTTAGTTCCACACGCGGCGCAAGTAGACTTCATTGCCACGCAACTAGCGGCCGCGGGACTGGCAGGCAAGATAACGGTTTCTCGGGACGACGCGCTATCTACAATACAGAACGCGGCGATCTGTGTAGGCAGCTATTCAACGTCGATTTGGGAGGCGGCCGCACTCGGCCTTCCCACGTATGTGATCCCCGTTCCGGGGTTCGAGGTCGCGATTCCCGACATAGAGTCCGGACTCTTCCGGCTTGCCAATTCTCCTCATGACCTGGTCCCCTATGAAGTTCCGGAGTGGAGACGCGAAATCTTCGGTGGCGTGGAAGAACACTAGGCATCCTCTACCCGAGCGTGCCCTCGCACCCTTCCACAAGTTTTCTTGGCTTGGCGGCGCATGACTGCGTGGGACGGATCTTCGAGGCTGTCGCCCCTGTTGGACGGGTTTCGCTGGGGCAGGACTCGTGCTCATCCTGTCTAAGCCCTATCCTCGGAAGTCCCCGAGGACATTGTTCGGGTCGCCGAGAACCTGAGCTCGGCCTTTCCATCGCGTTCATAACGTCTGGTCGACGGCGCCCGTAGCGTCGGTTGAATGTTGACCCCGTCCGACCGGGTGTGTCAGATTAACGGTGGATCTGGGCTGGCGCGTTTTTAGTTGGTTCGGCCTTCGAAGGTGTCGCGAACGCGTTGAGTGCGGGCTTCCACCTTGTCACCCAGCGTGCTCGACCTCGGCCTGTGGGGTCAAGCGACCGCGTCACCAAGTACAAGCATTTCAGAGCTGCCGCGTCGTTGCGGAAGTGTCCGCGGGCGCGCACTGCGCGGACTCGATCGCATTCGTGCTGCAGATGATGCGGCGGATCTGAAACGTCGTAGTCCAGGAACGAGATGAACTCGCTCCACGCGTTCTCCCAGAGCTTGCGGATCGCGGGATACATGCTCGCCAACTTCTCCGCGAACTCCTCGAACCTGGCTCTCGCGGCTTCCTCGGTCGGCGCCGTGTAGACGGGCTTGAGGTCACGGGCGATCTGATCCCATTACTTCCGGGATGCGAACTTGAAACGTGTTCCGGATCAGTTGGATGATGCACGTCTGGGTGACGGCGAACTCCCACGTCGTGGACCCGCACTCACCTGGCAGCGCGGCACGAACGAGAACACGAACGGCCTGCTGCGGCAGTACTTCCCGAAAGGAGCCGACCTCCACCACTTCACCGACAACCGACTTCAGGCCGCAGCAGCCCAGCTCAACGATCGGCCACGCCTCACCATGAACGACCGGTCACCAGCACAACTCATGCGACGATGGCTGAAACAACCGATTCGCAACGACCGATAGAAACTGCCCCCGATCCAGCGGCCGGTTCTGCCACTCCGTCATCTCCTCAACCACCTTGTCAGTGATCTTCGAGATCGTGTCCTTGCTGACGCTGGCGCCATAGACGTCATCGAAGTGGGCAGCGACCTCACCCGTGGTCAGCCCCCGTGCGGTGAGCGGGAGAGCGATCTCGTCGATCCCCTCCAACCGGCGCTGCCGCTTCTTCACGATCTTCGGCTGGAACGACCCGTCGCGATCCCGCGGAACCTCGATCTCGACGGCTCCGACCTCGGTCAGCACCGTCTTCGACCGGGTTCCGTTCCGGGCATTCTCGCTCGCGCTGACCGCGTGCTTCTCGTAACCGAGGTGCTCGGTCATCTCCGCCTCGAGCGCCGTCTCCAGCACCGTCTTTGTCAGGCCGCCGAGCAAGCCACCGGCCCGACAAGGCCGACGCCCCGTTCCTTCGCCTGCGCAAGCAGCTGCTCGGCGACCCGTTGCTGATCGATGATCTCTCCCGTCACAGGATCGATCATCTCGATCATCCGAGCCATTGCCCTTCCTTTCAGTTAGGCCAGGCCAGATCCACCCTTCTTCTGACAGTCCCATCAGGGCGACGTGCAGAACTGGATCTATCGGGCCGCGTTCCTGATGCCCTTTTGTCGGGGGAGGGATCTGACGGCGCGCGCGTGGCAGCTGATCGCACAGTTTGGGGCGGTGTCGAGAAGGCATTGGCGAGGGGTTTCGAGAGTCGGGGATCGGGAAGGGCATCGCTACGCAAACGGCAGCCCCGTTCACGGGGATGCTGAGGGACGGACACAGTGTTGACCCCCCGTGGATCCGAAGTTCAAGGGCCCTGACCGGGAAGA
>Ga0164242_10008816_pt1 | contig 10924 bp, 9 predicted proteins | sample OricomgcompostMG_FD_108783 | JGI IMG/M metagenome (GOLD analysis project Ga0164242, IMG submission 108783) | Miracle-Growth compost microbial communities from Emeryville, California, USA - Original compost - Miracle growth compost (MG) ...
AGCCGCAGGATCAGAAAGCCCGTGTAGCTGTGAACCAGCGCGATGCCGATCACCGGCAGCGCGCCGAAACCGAGCAGACAGGTATAGACGAGGCGCGGACCGTACTTGTCGCACAGCGGTCCGATCAGGATGCGACCGAAGATCGTCACGCTGACCGCGGCGATCGCGATGTTGGCGAGCTGATCCTTGCCGAGCCCGAACTCGTTCTTGATCACCGGCATCAGCGGCGCGACCGCGAACCATGCGAAGAAACAGACGAAGAACGCGAGCCAGCTGAGATGAAACGCGCGCATCTGCGGCGTGCGCAGACTGAACAGATGAATGGCAGTGGCCTTCGACATGTTGGCTCCGGATGAAATGGAAATGTCACCTAAGCGGGCGTCGTTGACCGCACCTCACAGGAGGAGCAAGGCGCGTGCCATTTGCGGCGGCGACGTACGCGATCTGCGATATCCCGGTGCGTACGGACGATCGCGACCGTATCGACGCGGACGACGCACTCGCGATCGTCGCGCCGCACCGAGAGAAAGCGTGCGTGCACCGTCGCAGGTCGATGCACGCACTGAAACGATCGTCGATCGCTATTGCACGATGATCCTGCCGGTCATCGTCGGATGGATCGTGCAGACGTACGGATACTCGCCGGCCGCCGTGAACGTCCGCGTCCAGCTCGCACCGAGCGCCAGACGGCCGCTGTCGGCACCGTCGGCGAAATGCACGATATGCGTCGAGCCATCGTTGTTGACGAAGCTGACCGTCGTGCCGACCGCCACCGTCAGCGTCGCCGGTCCGAACGCGAAATTCCGGATCGAGACGGTCGAGCCATCGCCGGCCGTCGTCGCCGGCGTCTCCACCGCGGCTGCAGGCGGCGCGGTCGTCTCAGGCATCGCCATCGGCGCCGATGCCTCGGATGATGCATCGTAGGTCTGCGTCATGCGGCCTTGTTGTTCGACCGTCACCGCACCGACGTTCGCATCGGTAACCTTCAGTTCGACGCGACGGTTCAGCTCGCGGCCTTCGTCGGTCTGGTTGTCGGCGATCGGCATCGTTTCGCCGAAACCTTTCGCCGTCATCCGCTCGGCGGCGATCCCTTTGCCTTGCAGATACGCGAGCACCGACGCGGCACGACGATCGGACAGCTTGAGGTTGTAGTCGTCGGAACCCTTGCTGTCGGTATGGCCGTCGATCTCGACCTTGATGTCCGGCCGCCGGTTCAGCGCGTCGACCACCTGATCGAGCAGCGCCTTGGCATTGACCGTCAGGTTCGATTTGTCGAACTCGAAGTTGACGCCGCGCAGGACCACGGTATCGCCGGTCTTGCAACCGCTGAAATCGACGCCGCCCGTGTCGCCGCCCATCGTGCACGGTGCCGGCGGTGGTGGCGGCGGCGCGACCGGCTCGACGACTTTCACCGGCTCGGTGAACTCGTGAACGACCGGTTCGACGTGCCGGCCGAGCGGAATGCGCACGCCGAGATTGAACACCGGCTCCTTGCGATCCCAGTTCGTCTTCGCCTGCAGCAGCGCTTCGGCGCGGATCGCCAGACCGCTGCTGCTGAGCGGCACGTCCCAGCCGAGACCGGCGTGGTAATACGCAGACGCCGTCTTCATGACGTCGAGATGCAGGAACGGTCCGCCGAACGTGCCGCTGGCGAGAAACAGATTGGTGCCGAAGCCGCCGCCGGCGACGGTGTCGCCGTCGTAGTCGCAGCGCAAAAGATTGAGCAGCCCGCAGCGATGATCGCCCTTGCCGTCGTATTTCAGATACGTGCCGACCGCTTCGATCTCGACGCGGTTCGACAGTTTCCAGCCGGCCGCGAGCGTGCCGCCCCAGCCGTCGTCGGCGTGACGATCGTCATCGGCCAGCGAATAGGACGCCATCGGCGCGATATACGTGTCGTCGAACCAGCCGTCGGCGTGTACCGCCTGGCTGCCGAATGCGGACATCGCAATCAGCGGGATCAACGCGAGACGAAAGCCGCTTCCTGCACTCTTCATGAAATCCCCTTCTGCCTTTTCGTGATCAGCGCGCCGAACCATGGATGCGAGTCGCGCCCGCAGCGAACAGGTTCTTCACGCAAAAAAAAATCCACGCATCTTCCCGGCGGAAGGTGCGTGGACTTCGTTGTCCTGCCGGCGATCCTGCCGGCAAACGCGATATTGCCGATCGTTGAGCAGCAAGGCGTATGCCATCCGCCGTGCGGCCCGTTCGCGTCGCCGCAGCGCGCGCCTCTCATTCGCGCCTCTTATTAAGGTGTCTGCATGGCGCGCCTTCGCGTCCGATCGGCGCCGTCTTCGTGCGCATTTCACACACGCACGCCAACCGTGACTCATGACGGTGCGTTCACTGGATCATCGTGACGCACGCATCCGCGCACGTTGCGGTTCGGTTACGGCGTGCGCCATCCAGTGAAGTCCCGCTTCGCATCGCGCGCAAAAGCCGGTGCCGCTGCTGTCCGCCGCGATATTGCCGGCGGCCCGGACGGCGTATCGCCGGCCGTGTTGCGAGCGCCGCTGCTGCGTCGCCGCATAGTTGGCACAGGCTTTGCTCCCGTAATTCCGTGCGCCGGAAACTCGCGCACGACGTCAAGGGAACGGGCAAAGCCGCTCGAATCCAGACCACGGACACCGACGTCCACGTCGCCGACTGATTTTTCAGCCGACTGCGTGGACGTTTTTTTTGGCCCGGTATCCGCGGTGCGCTTCATCGGGACACGCACCGCCAGGTGCGGACTTCAGCGTTCGGGGTTTTGTTGCATTCCATTCAAGGTCATAAGGAGTTGGGGCAGATGAAACGGTTACACAAGAGCGGCTTGCGCACCTTGCAGTGCGCCGCGATTCTCGCAGCCGGACTGGCGAGCGGCAGCGCCTGGGCCGGTATCTACAACGACGGCAAGGTTCTGCTGACCGGCGGCGTCTTCACGGTCGACGGCGCCGGCGGCGGCGGCGCGGTGCCGTGGGCGACGATCAGCGGTTACGAAACCCGTGACGGCATCAACGGCAGTGCCGGGTTCACGTACGTCAATCTTCCCGCACTGCAGGTTTCGTTCTACGGCGTCAACGTCGGTTTCTTCGATCGCCTCGAACTTTCATACGTCGACAGCCGCCTGTCGCTGAACCTGCCGAACCTGCAGACGGTGGCGTTGCTGGCCGACACGGCGGGCCTGAATACCGGCACCGATTCCTGGAATTCCACGCTCGGCATGCAGACCTACGGCGCCAAGCTGCGCCTGTTCGGCGATGCGGTCTACACCTCCGACAGCTGGATTCCGCAGGTCTCGCTCGGCGGTCTTTACAAGGACAACCGCAACAAGGCGCTGATCCATACGCTCGGCGCCGACAAGACCAAGGACTACGAGATCTATCTCGCCGCGACCAAGGTGCTGTTTCCGATCAGCACGCTCGTCAACGTGACGGCGCGCTACACCAGCGCCAACGAAGACGGCCTGACCGGCTTCGGCTACTGCAATGACGCCGCACGCAACGACTGCCACAACAAGCGCAAGGTCCGCGCGGAAGTGTCGATCGCGCATCTGGTCGCGAAGAACACGGCGATCGGCGGCGAATGGCAGCAGCACGGCGACAACCTCGACCATCGCAGTGTGAACATCGCCGGCCTCAATCCGACCGGCCTGCTCGATGCGCTGCAGCCCGTGCTCGGCTCGGTGAATCTCGGCGGCCTGCCGGACAAGCTGAAGCAGAGGAAGGAGGGCGACTGGTACGACCTGTTCATGGCCTATGCGCCGAACAAGCACATCTCGTTCACCGTCGCCTATCTGATGTTCGGCAACATCTCGGTGGCGCCCGACCAGAACGGCTTCTACTTCTCGACGCACCTGACGTTCTGATCCGACAGGATCAAAGGAGACCCGAAAATGAAATTCCGCAAATCCCTCGTGCTCGGCGCCGGTTTGGCGATGCTCGCCGCCGCCGCGGCCCGGCCGGCGCTCGCCGGCGAGCAGAAGACCAAGCCGATCATGGGCATTTCGAAAAGCGCCGTCGCCGACTTCGGCGGCGCCTACGGCGTGCACAAGTGGGTCGAGTCGCTGTTCTACTACATCATGCTCGACAACCGCATCAACTACATCTTCAAGGAGTTCGGCAACGTCGACCGGCAGATCGCGTTGAACACGCAGCTCGAACAGATGGTGCTTGGCGGCGCGAACAACTATCAGGGCGCGAGCATGAGCGCGGCGCACGCCGATCTCGGCATCACGATGACGCAGTTCAACGCCGTCGTCGAAGCCGCGTACAACGCCTGCGAGCGCGACGAGATCAAGTACTACACGTGCAACGATCTGATCGCCGCGCTCGCGCCGTTCACCCGCGTGATCGTCACCAAGTAAGACCGTCGCTTTCCGGCGTGCACATCGCCTGAGGCGGGTGCACGCCGGGAATCGCGGATTCCATTTCTTCCGTGCAGGACTCGCCGTGACAATTCATAAAGCAGGCTCCCGCAACGACGCACATCGCGATCGCATTTCTCCTTCCGACATTCACCGCATGCCGGGCGATGCGCCCGGCTCGTCCGCGCGCCGCGCATTGCTGCGCGGACTGTTCGCACTGCCGCTGCTCGCCGTCGCCGTGCGCAAGGCCGGCGCACAGGATGTCGAACTCGCGAAAACCTTCCAGACACCCGAAGCGTTCATCACCGAGGCGTTCGCGCCGGCCGCCGCACCGCCGCCGGCCATGCTGATGCTCGATGCCGCCAGACAGGCGCAGATCAGTGCCGTGCTCGGCCATCCGTATCCGCAGGCGCGCCTGCGCTACTGGAAGGCGGCCGGCCGCAGCGCCTGGATCTTCGACGACATCGGCAAGGAAGGTTATGTGCCGACCACCTGCGGCTTCATCGTCGCCAACGCGGCGATCGAACATGCGCGCGTGCTGATCTATCGCGAATCGCGCGGCGCGCAGATCGGCGAACCTTCGTTCCTGCGGCAGCTGATCGGCGCGAAAGCGGCCGGCAACGGACTCGACAAACACGTCGACAACATTTCCGGCGCGACGCTGTCGGTCAACATGATGCAGCGCATGGCGCGCGCCGCGCTGGTGCTCGATTCACTGACGACATGAGCGGGATGCCATCCGTCACGTCCGCGGCCGTCCGCGAGAGCACCGTGATACCGCCGCAAACCCGCCGACGCCGCTTCCTGCCTCGCCTGCGGCCGTTGCAGCGCGGCGCGACCGCCAAGGCGCCGAAACCGAAACGCAACATCATCGCGGTGCTGCGCGAATGGCATTCGCGCGCCGGCCTCGTCGCATTCGCGTTCCTGATCTGGCTGGCCGGCACCGGCGTGCTGCTGACGCGCAGCAACGATCTCGGCCTGGACACCGCGCGCCTCGACTGGCCGTGGCTGATGGATCTGTACGGCCTGCATGCGACGCCGCCGCAGTCGGGCTTCGCGGCCGGCGGGCACTGGCTGGCGTCGACCAACGATTACACGCTGGTCGACGGCAAGCCGCTGTCTACGCAGGTCGGCGCACCGCTCGGCATGGTCGCCGACGGCGACGCGCAGATGCCGCTGCTGTACATCGCCAGCCCGGACAGCGTCGTGCTGATCGCGCCGGACGGCCAGCGCATCGACAAGCTGATGCCGCCGATCCTGCCGGTCTCGACGGTGCGCCGCATCGGCACGCTCAAGCGCGATCCGCATACCGTCGTCGTCCAGGATCTCGACGCGTACCAGAGCCATGACCAGGGCAACACCTGGTCGCCGGTCTCGCCGACCGACGTCGACTGGTCGCAGCCGCAGGCGCTGCCGCAGGCGCAGCGCGACCAGGCGCTGCCGTACGCGAAGCCGCGCGTGATCGTCGAACAGGTGCTGATCGATCTGCACAGCGGACGGCTGTTCGGACCGGTCGGCGCGTGGGCGATCACCATCATCGGTTTCGTCGCGATCGTGCTCGCCGTCAGCGGCATCTGGATGTGGTGGCGCATCCGGCAGAACCGCAAGCGCCTCACCGCGCGTTGAATGCAACGCATATCCGCACCGGAGATTTTCTGCAGTCGACATCATCACCGTGTATCGAATGGGAGACATGACATGAACAAGTCGTTGTGGTTCGCGGTATCCGCCCTCGCCTTCTGTGGCACTGCCTTTTCGCAGGCGCCGATGACCGGCCATTCGACCGACGCGCCCGCTGCGGGCACGCCGTCCGCTCCGTTGTGGACCGACAAGAACGGCGACGGCATCATCCAGCGCGATGAAGTCACGCCCGGTTCGCAGCTCGCCAGGCGCTTCGACACGCGCGACAGGAATCACGACGGACAGCTGACGCCGGACGAGTATTACCTTCCGAAATGACGCCGCTCTGCTCGCAACGGCAGCGCCGCTCGCATGCCGGCGCCGTCCGCGCTGACGGTCCGGCATAGCGTCATGGGCTGGCTGCGCAGGCCGGCGCCATTGCAGCGCCGTTTCATGGCGATGGGCACGTTCGTGACGGCGACGCTGATCGTCGAGCCGCGCGGCCGCGTCGCGGCCGATCAGGTTCTCGGCGAAATCGAAAACGGGCTGCTGGCGTTCGGACGCGACGCCTGGGCCTGGGGCGACGGTCTGCTCGCAAACTTCAACCGTCGTCTCGCGAGCGGCGAACGCGCCGCGATTCCGCCGTCGCTGCGTCCGTTGTTCGAACGCGCATGGGCGGTGCACCGGCTCAGCGGCGGCCTGTTCGAGCCGCGCATCGCGTCGCTGGTGCGGCTCTGGGGTTTCGACGATGTCGCCCGCACGCGCGACGCGCCGCCGGACAGCGGCGAAATCGACGCGCTGTTCGCGGCGCTGCGCGGCGCACCCGATTTCGACGGCGGCACGCATTACGGCCCCGCGCGCGGCATCGGCTGGGATTTCGGCGGCATCGCCAAGGGCTACATCGTCGACCGGCTGCTCGACCTGTTGCACCGGCGCGGCTATCGCAACGTCAGTCTCGACGCCGGCGGCAATCTCGCGGTCCGCGGCCTGCGCAACGACCGTCCGTGGCGGATCGGCATCCGCGATCCGCGCAGCCCGCATGCGCCGCGCCTGCTGGCGACGCTCGACGCCAGCGACGAGGCGGTCATCACGCACGGCGACGACCAGCGCTATTTCGAATTCGATCGCCGACGCTATTCGCATCTGCTGGACCCGCGCAGCGGCTGGCCGGCGCAGGGCCTGCGCAGCCTGACGGTCGTGCATCGCGACGCGAGCATCGCCGACGCGGCCGGCGGCGCACTGTTCGTCGCCGGCGCCGCCGGCTGGCGCAGGCTCGCCGCGCGGATGAAGATCGATCAGGTGCTGGTGCTGACCGACCGCGACGAACTGCTGGCGACCGAAGCGCTCGCCGCGCGTCTGCGCGCGAGCGACGCCGAGACGCGCCTGCGCGCGGTCGCCTGACGCGCCGCTTCGCTATTCCGGTTCGAGGCGGACGCGCCGATACGCCGCATTCGCATCGTCGGCCGCGACGCGCGCCGCGAATTGCGACGGATCGACGGCGGCACCGCCGGCGTCGAATCGCCGCGGCGGCCGGTCGATATCGCTCGGCGCTTCCTCTTTCCACGGCAGCAGATACAAACCGACCGCCGCGTCGCGCTGGCCGATCAGCGTCGTGCCGGCCTCGGCCTGCGGCGCCGGCGAGTCGGCGATCGCGACGCGCGCGAAGCCGATCGCCAGCAGCGCGGCGACGGCCAGGCGCAGCGGCTTCATTTCGACGCTCCGGCCGGCGCCGCGCCGCCGGCGACGATGGTCTGCCCGCGCAGCTCGCGAATCCATACCGCGACCATCGGATGCGCGTCGGCGCCGGCGAGTTTTTCGTAAGCCTGATATTGCGCGAGCGCCAGATCCGGCCGGTGCAGCTCGACGTCGTAGAGAATCGCCAGATTGAAATACGCCGGCGCATAGTCGGGCCGTGCGGCGATCGCACGCCGGTAGCACTGCTCGGCATTGCTCGCGTCGCCGCGTTCGCGGCTGAGCTGGCCGAGCCAGTTCCACGCGACGGCGTTATCGGGCCTGGCCTTGATCGCCGCATTGAACGCGGCGGTCGCAGCGGCGTTTTTCCTGGCCTTTGCGTAGAGGATGCCAAGGTTCGTCGCCGGCCCCGAGAACTGCGGGAAATCCTGGCTCAGCACACGCAGCGCGATCTCGGCTTCATCGCGGCGACCGTCCGCCATCAGTTGCAGCGCCGCCGCGAAACGCGCCTGCGGATCGCCTTTACCGGCATCGACCAGCGGTGCCTGCGACGGCGATGGCGGCGTCGCGACGCGATCCGGCACCGTCACGGCATTGCCTGCGCAGGCCGACAGCGCGGCGCAAAGCACGAGAACGATTCGTGTGCTACCGGAGCGTTTCATAGCGATCATCCTGCAGTTCGTGCTTGCCGTAACGCGCCGGCGCGAGCGCGGTCAGCGCATCGGCGCTGCGCCGCGTCCAGTCGTTCCAGATCCCCTGCCGCACGCGTGCCAGATTGACGGCGTACGCGCTGATCGCTTTCTCCTCGAACGGATCGGCCTGTTCTTCGAGCAGGATCTGATACTGCTCGAGCGCCTCGCCTTGCAGCTTCGCCGGGCGTTCGGAAGCCAGCAGCGCACGGCCGAAGTCGCGATAGACGCCGCCGATCTCGTCGGTCGCCGCCGTCGTGATCGTGGCATCGCCGCTCTGCGCGGCGCGCATCAGGCTGCGGATCGCCGATTCCATCGCCTCCCTGCGCTTCGGCAGGCTGCGCTCGACCGGCGCCGACAACACGATCCGCCGCGCGGCGCGCGCATCCTGCTGGCCGATTTCGAGACTGGCCTGCGCCGCCATTCGTTGCGACAGCGGCGAGCGCGCGCTGCCGGCTTGCGCGTCGGCGACGACGATCGATTCCAGCCAGCGGCGGCTGGCGGCGTCGTCATGCAAGCTGTCGCGCGCCAGATCGGCGAGCCGGCGCCGCGCCTGCAGATCGCGATCGAGCGGTTGCCCGAACATGTCGTCGAGGCAGAATTCGTACGCACGCATCGCCGCCGTCGCGGATTGCGCACGATCGTAGAGCTGCGCGGCCTGCCAGGCGGCATCGCGACGCAACGCCGGCGTTTGATCGCCGCGCCGCGCGATCCGCGCGTAGGCGTCGGCGGCGTTGCCGGGCTTGCCGTCCTGCTCGTAGGCGTAAGCCAGTTTCTTGTCGACGTCGGCCGCCAGCGCATCGGCCGGATAACGCGCACGAAAGCTTTCGAGCGCGCGCTCGGCGGCGGGCCAGTCCTGCAGCGCGATCAGCGCCGCCGTCGTGTCGTAGTCGGCCTTGCTGCGGATTGCCGCGTCCGGCACCAGCGCGCCGATACGCTGGAACGCCTGCGCCGCGCCGCGCAGATCGCCGGCGTCGCGCGCCTTTTCCGCCTGGCGGTAGACCGAGACCGCGAGCCGTTCGCCGGCCTGCGCACGCGCCGCCGGCGCCGGCGATTGCCGCAGCAGCGCGACGTACGCGGCTTCGGCGCCGGCATAGTCCTGCTGCGCGTAACGCGCGTCGGCGATCACGGTCGACAGTTCGAGACGCTGGATGGTGCTGATGTCCGCGTCGTGATCGAGCGCGTCCTGCGCGAGCGTCTGCGCCTGCGCGTCCTCGTGCAGTTCGTAGAGATCCTGCGCGGCGCGCGTCTGCACCGCCGTGCGTTTCGGATGATGCGGAAACCGGTCCGCGAGCTGCCGACTCGCGGCGATCGATTGTCGCAACGCATCCGGCCGCGCGTCGTTCGTGACTTCCTGCGCGAGACGCTGATAGGCCTGCACCGCGGCGTACGCGGCTTCCTGCGAGCGCACGTCCGGCTTTCCGTACGCAACGCGCAGGTACGCCTCGGCTGCATCCTGCGTACGGCCGCCGTCGTACAGCGCGTCGGCATAAAGCATCGCGGTCGCCGGCGACGGCGCGTCGGCCGGATCGAGCGCGAGCCGCTGGCGATACCACTGCGCTGCCGCGAGGAAGCCGGCGCCGCGCGCCGGATCGCCGACCGCGGTCTGCTGCGCGCGCGCCTGTTCGAGACGGCCGAGCATGTCGAGATCGTCGCGCAGATGCGCGATGACATCGGCCGGCGGCGGCGAACCGGCCCAGTACGACGCGCCGGGGCTGTAGCGTCGGACGTAGCGCCGCGTCGCCGCGATCGCCGGTTCGGAGAAGCCGCCGGCATCGAGCGCGGCGATCGCGCGCCGCTGGAAATCCGGACCGTGCGCATCCTGCGGATGACGGTCGATGAACGCTTCGTAGACCTGTGCGGCGTCGCTGTAGCGGCGCTGATCGAGCAGCGCATCGCCGAGCGCGCGGTACAGCAAGGTCGAGAAACGCGGTTCGCCGCGTGTCTCGAAATAGCGATTCATCGCCGGACCGCCACCGAGTTCGGCGAACGACAATCCGGTCACGCGCAGCGCATCGCCGGCGAACTCGGCGGCGCGCCGGTCGACCGACGCGAGGGCCCGCTGCGGATCGTCGCCGGTCGCGCCGGGCGGAAGATCGGCATCGAGGATCGCGATGAAGACGGCCGCGGCGTCGGCATAACGCGCCTGCAGATACAGCGTCCAGCCAAGCTTGTATTGCGCCGGCGCGAAGTACGGCGTGCCCTCGCCGTGCGCGAGCACCGCTTCATAGAGCGGCTCGGCTTCGGCATAGCGGCTTTGCGCGTACAGCAGCTCGGCGGCGCGGAAACGCGCGTCGCCGGCGAGCATCGATTGCGGATAGCGATCGCCGAGCTCGCGCAGGCTGGCGATCGCCGCCGCCTGATCGCCGAGCAGTTGCTGCGCACGCGCGAGCTGGTAGATCGCCAGATCGTTGGCGGGATCGTCCGCCTGTTCGCGCAGCAGGCGCCGGTAGATCGCGACCGCCTCGCGCAGCGCGGCGAGGTCCGGGCCGCCGTCGGCGGCGTCGCGGTCGGCCAGCCTGATCCGCAGATACGCGGCGCGGCGCATCGCTTCGGCGCGGATCTGCGGGTCCGCGCC
>Ga0164242_10008817_pt1 | contig 10924 bp, 6 predicted proteins | sample OricomgcompostMG_FD_108783 | JGI IMG/M metagenome (GOLD analysis project Ga0164242, IMG submission 108783) | Miracle-Growth compost microbial communities from Emeryville, California, USA - Original compost - Miracle growth compost (MG) ...
ACGCACGTACTTCAGCGCGTCGTTGTACATCGGCAGCGTCTTTTCGAGGTTGATGATGTGAATCTTGTTGCGATGACCGAAAATGAACGGGGCCATCTTCGGATTCCAGAAGCGCGTCTGGTGGCCGAAGTGGACACCGGCTTCCAGCATTTGACGCATGGTGACTGCCATATAAATCTCCGCCAGGGTTAAGCCTTAAGCCGGCTGCCGTATCGCCCGCGCCGCCACCTTGACCGGTGCGTGGCGCGATGCGACACCCTCGGTGCGCCGGCTCGCGATTTTTGAAAACCAGACAACTACACGTAACTACACGTTCAAGCCGCCCGTGGAAAACCGAAACCAGGAAGCGACTTAAGCCGAAGAGTATAGCACGCGAGCCATTCACGGCTCAAGCCGGGCGTAACCCGCGCAAAGGCCGGCACAGCGCCCTGCGGCGCGCTCGCGCGGGCGCCGCCCCATTTGTGGAAAGCCTGCGACCGCGCCCATTCGGTGAGATAATCCGCCATTCGACTGTATTCCCGGGCTCACACCATGGTCACGATCAAGAACGCCGACGACATCGCGCAGATGCGCGTCGCCTGCCGCCTCGCGAGCGAGGTGCTCGACTACATTACCCCGTTCGTCGTCGCCGGCGTGACGACGGGGGAACTGGACCGCCTGTGCCACGAATACATGCTGAACGTGCAGGGCACGGTGCCGGCGCCGCTGAATTATCAGCCGCCCGGCTACCCGCCTTACCCGAAGGCGACCTGCATTTCGGTCAACGACGTGATCTGCCACGGAATTCCCGGCGACAAGGCGCTGAAGAACGGCGACGCGCTGAATATCGACATCACGGTGATCAAGAACGGCTATTTCGGCGACACGAGCCGGATGTTCATCGTCGGCGAAGGGTCGATCCTCGCGAAACGGCTCGTGCAGACGACCTACGAATGCATGTGGCTCGGCATCGACCAGGTCCGTCCGGGCGCGCACCTGGGCGATATCGGCCACGCGATCCAGCGTTATGCGGAGTCGCAGGGCTACAGCGTCGTGCGCGAATACTGCGGACACGGCATCGGCACGGTGTTCCACGAGGATCCGCAGATCCTGCACTACGGCCGTCCGGGCACCGGGCTCGAACTGCAGCCGGGGATGATCTTCACCGTCGAGCCGATGATCAACGCCGGCCGCCGCGACATCCGCACGATGCCGGACCAGTGGACGGTGAAAACCCGCGACCGCAGCCTGTCCGCGCAATGGGAGCATACGGTGCTCGTCACCGAGACCGGCTACGAGGTGTTGACCGTGTCGGCCGGCACGCCGGCGAAGCCCGCGATCCTCGCGCACGCGGCGGGAGCGACGGCGTAGCGGCATAAAGCCTGCATGAAGTTTGCATAAAGCGGCCGGAGTCGCGGCCCGCCGACGCGGCGTCGATGCGCGCGGTTAGCCGCGCGCGAGCAGACAAGGCAGACCGGGCACCCGGCGCCATCGCGGCGAGCCGGCGCAGCAGCCGGCGGCGGCCCGCTGATCCGCCCGGCGCCGCCGGATGGCAGAAACCGGCGCTGCCGTCGTGCATCGCAACATCGCGCGAGCCGCGGGCGCCACGATGCACCGGCGGCCGCGATACCGGACCCGCAGCACCCTACGAGTTTCCGAGTCGCCCGGCCCGCAGGCCGGTCCATCCATCCGTGATCCACGCCACGCCCGAGCCGAGCCCATGAGCGTTTCCGCCGTCGCCGACGCCCCCGACACGTCGTCGCTGAAATCCGATTACAAGGCCGCGAAGGCGCAACTGATCGAACGCTTCAAGACCGCACCGAACGTCGACACGCTGATGCGAGCGCTCGCCCGCGTCACCGACGACACGTTGCGGCGCGCGTGGGACGCGTGCGAGTTGCCGGCGTCGCTCGCGCTCGTCGCGGTCGGCGGCTTCGGGCGCGGCGAACTGGCGCCGTATTCGGACGTCGACATCCTCGTGCTGCTGCCCGACGACGAGCCGCTCGCGCCGCTCGAAGCGCGGATCGAGCGCTTCATCGGCCTCGCGTGGGATCTGGGGCTCGAAATCGGCAGCAGCGTGCGCACCGTATCGCAGTGCATCGAAGAAGCGGCGAACGACGTGACCGTGCGCACGTCGCTGCTCGAAGCGCGCCGCCTCACCGGCAGCGCGAAGCTCTACGGCGACTTCGCGCAGCGCTACCGCGACGCGATGGACCCGCGCGCGTTCTTCCAGGCGAAGGTGCTCGAAATGCGCCAGCGTCACGCGCGCTTCCAGGACACGCCGTACGCGCTCGAACCGAACCTGAAGGAAAGCCCCGGCGGGCTGCGCGACCTGCAACTGATCCTGTGGATCACCGAGGCCGCCGCGCTCGGCAGCAGTTGGCGCGAACTCGACCAGCGCGGACTCATCACCAGCCGCGAGGCGCGCGAACTGCGCCGCAACGAGGCGTTCCTGAAGACGCTGCGCGCCCGGCTGCACGTGATCGCGGGCCGCCGCCAGGATCTGCTCGTGTTCGATCTGCAAACGGCGGTCGCCGAGAGCTTCGGCTATCGGGCGAGCGCCGCGCGGCGCGCGAGCGAGCAACTGATGCGCCGCTACTACTGGGCGGCGAAGGCGGTCACGCAACTGGCGACGATCCTGATCCTGAACATCGAGGCGCAACTGTTTCCCAGCACGAGCGGCATCACGCGCGTGCTGTCCGATCACTTCGTCGAAAAACAGGGAATGATCGAGATCGTCAGCGACGACGTGTTCGAGTCCGAGCCGCACGCGATTCTCGAAGCGTTCCTGCTGTACGAGAAGATCCCCGGCGTGAAAGGGTTGTCCGCGCGGACGCTGCGCGCGCTCTACAACGCGCGCGAGCGGATGGACCAGCACTGGCGCCGCGATCCGGAAAACCGCCGGCTCTTCATGGAAATCCTCCGGCAGCCGGCCGGCATTACGCACGTGCTGCGGCTGATGAACCAGACGAGCGTGCTCGGCCGCTACCTGCTGAACTTCCGCCGCATCGTCGGCCAGATGCAGCACGATCTGTATCACGTCTATACCGTCGACCAGCACATCCTGATGGTGCTGCGCAACATCCGCCGCTTCGCGGTCGCCGAGCACGCGCACGAATATCCGTTCTGTAGCCAGTTGATCGCGAATTTCGAACGGATCTGGGTGCTGTACGTCGCCGCGCTGTTTCACGACATCGCGAAGGGGCGCGGCGGCGATCACTCGACGCTCGGCATGGCCGACGCGCGGCAGTTCTGCCGCCAGCACGGCATCGACGGCGACGATACGGCGCTGATCGTCTGGCTCGTCGAGCATCATCTGACGATGAGCCAGGTCGCACAGAAACAGGACACGAGCGACCCCGAGGTCGTGCAGCGCTTCGCCGCCCTGGTCGGCTCCGAGCGCCGCCTGACCGCGCTGTATCTGCTGACCGTCGCCGATATCCGCGGCACGAGTCCGAAGGTCTGGAACGCGTGGAAGGGCAAGCTGCTGGAGGATCTGTTCCGCGCGACGCTCGCGGTGCTCGGCGGCGCGCGCCCGGACGCGCATTCGGAACTGAAGAGCCGGCAGGAGGAAGCGCTCGCGCTGCTGCGGCTGCAGACGGTGCCCGACAATGCGCACGTCGCGCTGTGGGAGCAGCTGGACGTCGGTTATTTCCTGCGCCACGACGCGGCCGATATCGCGTGGCAGACCCGCGTGCTGCACCGGCACGTGCACGCGGACCAGCCGGTGGTGCGCGCGCGGCCGTCGCCGATCGGCGAGGCGCTGCAGGTGCTCGTGTACGCGAAGGATCGCCCGGACCTGTTCGCGACGATGTGTGCGTACTTCGACCGCAGCGCGCTGTCGGTGCTCGACGCGCGCGTGAGCACGACGCGCCACGGCTACGCGCTCGACAACTTCCTCGTCGCGCACACCGAGGGCGACGTGCATTACCGCGACATCGCGAACCTCGTCGAACAGGAACTCGCGCAGCGCGTCGGCGCGTCCGACGCGCCGCTGCCGGAGCCGGCGAAGGGCCGCCTGTCGCGGCTGTCGCGCACCTTTCCGGTGACGCCGCGCGTCGACCTGCGGGCCGACGAGCGCGGCCAGTACTACATCCTGTCCGTGTCGGCGAACGACCGGCCGGGCCTTCTCTATTCGATTGCGCGCGTGCTGGCCGAGCACCGGATCGGCGTCCACGCGGCGCGGATCAATACGCTCGGCGAACGCGTCGAGGACGTGTTTCTGCTGGACGGTTCGGGTCTGTCCGACAACCGGCTGCAAATCCGGCTCGAAACCGAGTTGCTGCGCGCGATCGCCGTCTGACACATCCATGCGAGCGAAACTGACAGCCAAACACCCGCGCCCGGCCACGCCGGAGCGCGCCCCCGTTCGACGCGGCAGCACGACCGCGCGCAAGCCGGCGCGCCCGGGGCCGGAAACGGCCGCTACGTCCGCCGCGCCCGAGCGGCGCGGCGCGGCGAAGCCGGCGCCGGCGCGTGCGCCGCGCGATGCGGTGGCGAAACCGGCCCGGCCGCGCCGCAGCGGCGACGACGAACGCGCGCCGCGCTTCGCCGGCTCGCGCGAACGGGACGGCGAACGACCGGCTCGCGGCGCGTCTCGCGATGGCGAGCGACCGGCCCGTCCACGCCGCGATGGCGACGCGCCGGAAAAGCGCACTTACGGGACCGAACGCCGGCCGGCACGCCGCGGCGACGACGAGCGCCCGGCGCGCGGCGCGTTTCGCGACGCCGAGCGCCCCGCCCGTCCGCGCCGCGATGGCGATGCGCCCGAAAAGCGTGCTTACGGGACCGAACGCCGGCCGCCGCGCGCGAGCGACGATGGCCGCCCCGCTTTCCGACGTGAACGCGACGGCGAACGGCCGGCACGCCGCAGCGACGACGAGCGCCCCGCCCGCAGCGGGTTTCGCGACGCCGAGCGCCCCACCCGCCCGCGCCGCGATGGCGACGCGCCCGAAAAGCGCACCTACGCAACCGAACGCCGGCCGCCGCGCGCGAGCGACGATGGCCGCCCCGCTTTCCGCCGCGAACGCGACGGCGACCGCCCCGCCCGCCGCGGCGACGACGAGCGCCCGGCACGCGGCGCGTCGCGCGACACCGAGCGCGCCGTACGCCCGCGCCGCGACGGCGACGCGCCCGAAAAGCGCGCCCACGCGACCGAACGCCGACCGGCCCGCGCAAGCGACGATGGCCGCCCGACTTTCCGCCGCGAACGCGACGGCGACCGCCCCGCCCGCCGCGGCGACGACGAGCGCCCGGCACGCGGCGCATCGCGCGACACCGAGCGCGCGGCCCGCCCGCGCCGCGACGGCGATGCGCCCGACCGCCGGCCCTCGCGCACAACCGACGACACGGCCCGCCGCCCCGCCGGCGACCGCCGCGTCGCGCGCCCGGTAAAAACCGCCTACGGCGAACGCGCCGAAGCCCCGGCAAGCGCAGCCAACGCGTCAACGCAGCGCGGCGCCGACCAGGCCGGCTCGCTGCGCCTCGCGAAGCGCATGTCCGAACTCGGCCTGTGCTCGCGCCGCGAAGCGGACGAGTGGATCGAAAAGGGCTGGGTCTACGTCGACGGCGAGCGGATCGACACGCTCGGCGCGAAAATCCTGCCGGACCAGAAGATCGAGATCGACCCGGCCGCGCGCGCCGCGCAGGCGCGTCTCGTGACGATCCTGCTGCACAAGCCGGTAGGCTATGTGTCCGGCCAGGCCGAGGACGGCTACGAGCCCGCGATCACGCTCGTGACCGGCGACAATCACTGGGACGGCGACCGCTCGGGCCTGCGCTTTTCGCCGCTGCATCTGCGCGCGCTCGCGCCGGCCGGCCGCCTCGACATCGATTCGACGGGCCTCCTCGTGCTGACGCAGGACGGCCGCATCGCGAAGCAGTTGATCGGCGAGCAGTCGGACGTCGACAAGGAGTACCTGGTGCGCGTCGCGTACGGCGACATCGAAACCGACGTCGACCAGCACTTCCCGCCGGCAAGCCTCGCGAAACTGCGCCACGGGCTGTCGCTCGACGACGCGCCGCTCAAGCCCGCGATGGTCAGTTGGCAAAACGGCGAGCAGTTGCGTTTCGTGCTGCGCGAAGGCAAGAAGCGCCAGATTCGCCGGATGTGCGAACTGGTCGGCCTGAAAGTCGTGGGTTTGAAGCGCGTGCGGATGGGCCACGTGCTGCTCGGCGCACTGCCGCAGGGCCAGTGGCGCTATCTGATGCCCGACGAGACGTTCTAGGCGAAAGCGGCGGGCAGGACCGACGCGACCCGCGCCCGCCGCGCCCGCGTCAGTCGTCGCCCGCCGGATCGAGTTCCGGAAACAGCACGTCGGTAAAGCCGAACTTCGCGAAATCGGTGATCCGCATCGGATACAGCTTGCCGATCAGGTGATCGCACTCGTGCTGGACGACGCGCGCATGGAACCCTTCGGCGACGCGCTGGATCGGCTTCCCGTACTGGTCGAAGCCGTCGTAGCGGATCATCGAGAAGCGGTTGACCACGCCGCGCATGCCCGGCACCGACAGGCAGCCTTCCCAGCCCTCTTCCATGTCCTGCGAAACCGGATGGATCGTCGGGTTCACGAGCACCGTCTGCGGCACCGCCGGCGCGTCCGGATAGCGTTCGTTCTGCTCGAAGCCGAAGATCACCACCTGCAGATCGACGCCGATCTGCGGCGCCGCGAGCCCGGCGCCGTTCGCCGCGTGCATCGTGTCGAACATGTCGGTGATGAGCGCGTGCAGTTCCGGCGTGTCGAAGTGATCGACCGGCTTCGCGATCCTGAGCAGCCGCGGATCGCCCATCCTCAGAATGTCACGGATCATGTCGTGTGGCCCTCCAGTAGCTTGCGCATTCCTTCTTCGTCGAGCACGGGCACGCCGAGTTCCTCCGCCTTCGCGAGCTTGCTGCCCGCGTCGGCGCCCGCCACCACGTAGTCGGTCTTTTTCGACACCGAGCCGGCCACCTTCGCGCCGGCCGCTTCCAGCATCTCCTTCGCGTCGTCGCGGGTCAGCGTCGGCAGCGTGCCGGTCAGCACCACGGTCTTGCCGGCCAGCACGCCCTGCGGCGCCTTCGGCGCGGGCGGCCCTTCCGGCCACGTGACGCGGCCCGGCGCGCGCAACTGCTCGATCACCGTGCGGTTGTGCTCCTCCGCGAAGAACTGGTGAATCGACTCCGCGACCACCGGCCCGACGTCGTTCACCTCCAGCAGTTCGTCGACGCTCGCGTTCATCAGCGGATCGAGCGAGCCGAAATGCTTCGCGAGATCCTTCGCAGTCGACTCGCCGACGTGGCGAATGCCGAGCGCGTAGATGAACCGCGCGAGCGTCGTCGATTTCGCGCGCTCCAGCGAATCGAGCAGATTCTGCGCGGACTTGTCCGCGAAGCGGTCGAGCGCCGCGAGCGTGGAGAAGCCGAGGTTGAACAGGTCGGCCGGCGTGCGTACGAGGTTCTGCTCGACCAGCTGGTCGATGATCTTTTCGCCGAGGCCGTCGATATCGAGCGCGCGGCGCTGCGCAAAGTGCCGCAACGCCTGCTTGCGCTGCGCCGGACAAAAGAGCCCGCCGGTGCAGCGCGCGATCGCCTCGTCCGGCAGACGCTCGATGCGCGAGCCGCACACCGGGCAATGGGTCGGCATCACGAACTCGCGCGCGTCGGGCGGCCGGCGTTCGAGCAGCGCGCTGACCACTTCCGGAATCACGTCGCCCGCGCGGCGCACGATCACCGTGTCGCCGATGCGAATGTCCTTGCGCCGGACTTCGTCCTCGTTGTGCAGCGTCGCGTTCGTGACCGTCGCGCCGCCGACGAACACCGGCGTGAGCCGCGCGACCGGCGTGATCGCGCCGGTGCGGCCGACCTGCACGTCGATCGCGACGAGGGTGGTCAGCGCTTCCTGGGCGGGAAACTTGTGCGCCAGCGCGAAGCGCGGCGCGCGCGACACGAAGCCGAGCGCGTCCTGTTCGTCGCGCCGGTTCACCTTGTAGACGACGCCGTCGATGTCGTACGGCAAGCTCTCGCGCCGCGCGCCCACCTGGCGGAAAAAATCGAGCAGACCGTCGGCGCCGTGCACGACCGCGCGCTCGCCGTTGACCGGCAAGCCGAGTGCCGCATACCAGTCGAGCAGGCCGCTATGCGTGTCCGGCATCGGCTCGCCTTCGAGCACGCCGATCCCGTACGCGAAAAACGACAGCGGCCGCTGCGCGGTGATCTTCGAATCGAGCTGGCGCAGACTGCCGGCGGCCGCATTGCGCGGGTTCGCGAATTCCTTCTGGCCGGCCTCGCGCTGACGCTGGTTCATCCGCTCGAAATCGCGGCGGAACATCAGCACTTCGCCGCGCACGTCGAGCACCTTCGGAATCCGTTTGCCCTTCAGGCGCATCGGCAGCGAGCGGATCGTGCGCACGTTGGCGCTCACGTCCTCGCCGGTCGTGCCGTCGCCGCGCGTGGACGCCTGCACGAATTCGCCGTCCACATAACGCAGCGAGATCGCAAGCCCGTCGAATTTCAGTTCGCATGCGTACTCGACGCCGGCCTTGCCGAGCGCGTCGGCCACGCGCTTGTCGAACGCGACGATATCCTCGTCGGCGAAACCGTTGTTGAGCGACAGCATCGGCACGTCGTGCACGACCGGCGTGAAGCCCGCGGCGACCTCGCCGCCGACGCGCTGCGTCGGCGAATCGGACGTCACCAGTTCCGGATGCCCGCTTTCCAGGTGCTGCAACTCCTGGAACAGCCGGTCGTATTCCGCATCCGGCAGGTCCGGCTGGTCGAGCACGTAGTACGCGTGGTTCGCGCGTTCGAGTTCGGCGCGCAGCCACGCCGCGCGTTGCGACGCAGACGTTTCGGCGGGAGGTCGGGCGGAAGATCGGGCCATGCTGAGGCGGCGTACGGAAATGGAAAACGGATCCCGGATTATCGCAGGAAGCGACCGCTATCGCATCGGCCGAACGGCCTGAACGGGCAGGGAAATGCGCGGATCGTGCGGCGTCGCACGCACGCAGAAAAACCGCGTCGCGAAGCGCCGGGCCTCGCACCGTGCAACGCGCGATGCGCGAGCGGTGGCCGGCAGACCGCCGGCCACCGAGGCCTACTGGCTGAAGAGCCGCCGCGTCGCCGGCGAGCCGGCCGGAATGCCGGCCTGTTCGAGCTTCGCGTACAGGGTCATCAACTGCTTGTCGATCGACTGCAACGCGTTTTCCGGCAGCGGCCGGCGCTGGTCGTCGACGACCCGGCCGCCGATGCGTTCGGCGAGCGACTTCGCGTAGTCGCACATCAGCCGGAACGGCAGGATATCTTCGTCGGCGACCGGCACGTCGAGCACCAGCGTGATCATCTGGCCGCCCTTGTACGTGAGGTCGTCGCGCAGGAAGTTGGTGTCGCCGAACTGCAGCATGAACACCGGGCTTTGCTTCGCGTCGAGCTTCACGAAACGGGTGCCGTCGCGCGACAGCAGCAGACCGTCCTGCGACGCGACCGCCTGCACGTAGTTCGCCGACCACGGCGCGCCGTCCGACAGCACGTTGACCGACAACTGCACGTCGCACTGCGCGGCGAAGCCGTCGAGCTCGCGCGCCATCGACACGGTCTCCATCATGTCCGGAAATTCCGGCGACGCGTCGAGCGCGTCCGCGAACTGCTGCACGCCGGTCACGAATTCGGAGAACTCCAGTTCGTTCAGCGCGCCGTTGCGGTTCGCGAGCTGCGCGGCCGCGCGCAGTTCGTCGTAGCGCACGCCGTTTTGCAGCAGTTCCCAGCGGTCGTCGCCTTCCGGTTTGCCCTCGATGTACACCGGCTTGCTGCCCGCGCGGCGCAGGCGCTGCGCGAGCGGAATCACGCGCTCGCCGGCCACCGGCGACACGAGCCGCAGCGGCACGATGCAGTCGATCCGCCGGTCGACGACGGCGGGCGGCGCCGACGAAATCGTCGTCGCGGCGGGCAGCACGGGTTCGATCGGCTCGTTCGCGTCGGGGCCCGCCTGGCCCTTCGCGGCCGCGCCGGCATCGGCCGCCGCGGCCGATGCGGAAGTCGGCACATCCGCCGCCGGCGCCGCGACGAAGCCGTTCGGCGTCGTGCTCTCGGCCTGGAGGTCCACCGGCGTGTCCGGCGGCGCGACCGTGCCGAAGCCCGGCTCGACGCGCGCGTCGGCGGTGGCGGCGCCGTTCAGCGTCGGCTCGCGGCGCGGCGACGGCGCGCGCGCCGGTTCGATGAACGGGCTCTGTTCCTCGTGTTCGACGCGCGCCAGCGTTTCCGCGGTGTCCTCGGGCATCGGTCTCGGCATCCGGCGGCGCACCTTCGCGCCCTGCCACGCGTTGTACACGACCACGCCGCCGACCACCACGGCGCCCGCACCGATCAATCCGAGTGTCAACTCGTCCATGCATGCTCCATCAGCTATTCTTTCCAGCGGCATCGGCCCGCAGCGCCGGCGGCCGCGCGCGCATCGTCCACCGCGCCGAGCCGGCCGCCCTGCCTGTCGCGAGCCGCGCCGTCCGTTCGGACCGTGTTCAAACGGTATTCTGTGCGAAACCCGCAGCGGTTTCCATGTCGACCGCGACGATCCGCGAAACGCCCTGCTCCTGCATCGTCACGCCGATCAACTGCTGCGCCATTTCCATCGCGATCTTGTTGTGCGAGATGAACAGAAACTGGGTCTTTTCCGACATCGCGCGCACGAGGTTCGCGAACCGTTCGGTGTTCGCGTCGTCGAGCGGCGCGTCGACCTCGTCGAGCAGACAGAACGGCGCCGGGTTCAACTGGAACATCGCGAACACGAGCGCGGTCGCGGTCAGCGCCTTCTCGCCGCCGGACAGCAGGTGAATCGTCGAGTTCTTCTTGCCGGGCGGCTGCGCCATCACCTGCACGCCGGCGTCGAGAATCTCGTCGCCGGTCATGATCAGCTTCGCCTGGCCGCCGCCGAAAAGACGCGGGAACAGTTCGCCGAAATGGCGGTTCACCTCGTCG
>Ga0164242_10008818_pt1 | contig 10923 bp, 6 predicted proteins | sample OricomgcompostMG_FD_108783 | JGI IMG/M metagenome (GOLD analysis project Ga0164242, IMG submission 108783) | Miracle-Growth compost microbial communities from Emeryville, California, USA - Original compost - Miracle growth compost (MG) ...
CTCGTAATCACTTACTGCGATGACAAACCCTATGGGTCATCGCAGTAAATGTCCGTGGAATATGGTGCAGCAAGAACGTCGAGAAAATAAATAATCTTTATGAAGGCAACCCTGATCCTGATGCTGTTATTATCTTCCCTGAGCGCCAGGGCAGGTACTTTCGATCCGGTGAAAGCATTGGCTGAACGTAGGACACCCTGGCTGTCTTCCCATCTGGTTTTTGAAAAGATAGCGTTTAAGGACGGAAAGGATGTTTTCGAGCTCTCTTCATCGGGAAATAAAATTCTGATTGCCGCCTCTAATGTGAATAGTGCCGCGATGGGGCTTAACTGGTATCTGCAATATTACTGCCACCGCTCCATGTCACATCTGGAAGATAACCTTTCGCCGGTATATCCCTTACCCAAAATTGAGCATAAAGTACAGATTACTGCTCCGTTTCAATATCGCTATGCCTTAAATTATTGCACGTTCAATTATACCATGAGTTTTTATGGCTGGAAAGACTGGGAACGAGAACTGGATTGGATGGCTTTACATGGGGTAAACCTAATGCTGGCGACGATGGGTACGGAGGCTGTCTGGCAGCAAACGCTGAAAAAGTTTGGTTTCTCTGATCAGGAAATCAAAGCTTTTATCCCAGGCCCCGCCTTTAATGCCTGGTGGCTCATGGGTAACCTCGAGGGGTGGGGAGGACCGGTAACCCAATACATGATTGACCGGCGAACGCATCTGGAGCAGAAGATACTTTCCAGGATGCATGAGCTCGGCATAGAACCGGTATTTCAGGGATTTTATGGCATGGTTCCCCGTGCATTAAAAAGACATTTTCCAAAGGCCGCCATCCGTACGCAAGGCAAATGGGTCGGTGCTTTCGAACGTCCCGATATGCTGCTGCCCGAAGATTCTTTATTTCACCGGATGGCAAAGGTCTATTACCAGGAAACCAGGAAGTTATACGGAAAGGACATCCATTTCTTCGGCGGCGATCCGTTTCACGAAGGGGGCATTACCCAGGGAGTGGATTTGCCCCGGGCGGGAAAACTGATTCAATCGGATATGCAGGAGGTATTTCCGCAGAGTACCTGGATATTACAAGGATGGTGGGAAAACCCGCGAAAGGAACTGCTGGAAGCATTGGATAAATCCAAAGTGCTGGTACTGGAATTAGCCGGGGAACAATCGGACGATTGGGAAAAACGTAAAGGTTTTGAAGGAACTCCCTTTTTATGGTGTACCGTAAACAATTTCGGAGAGAAATCGGGCTTATATGGTAAACTACAATATTTTGCGGATGAAGTTAACCACATAAAACAAAGTGAATATAAAAATCTTTGCAAAGGGATCGGTATCATGCCAGAAGGCATTCATAATAACCCCGTCGTATATGATCTCATGCTGGAGCTTGGTTGGCATTCACAAAAAATAGTCGTAAGCGACTGGATAAACAAATATGTAAAATATCGCTACGGAAGTGACAACGATACTCTCCAGCGGGCCTGGCAAATATTGATAAAAACGGTGTATCGTGACATTCCCGGAAAGGAGGAGGGGTTGCCAGGAGATATTTTTTGTGCCAGACCGGCCTGGAATATTAAGGCAGTTTCTACCGGCAATCTTAAACGGAATTATGATACGCGGCGATTTGAAGCGGGCGTCAACTTATTTTTATCGGCATATGCTTCTATGTCTCAAAGTAAAACTTACTTTGTTGATGCGGTGGATTTTTCAAGACAAGTGCTGGCAAATAAAGGAGATGTGGTTTATCATCAGATGAATGCTGCTTATAACCAAAAGGATACCGTTTCCTTTAAAAAATATGCCGGGCTGTTTCTAAGCTTAATTTCGTTAGACGATTCACTGCTGAGTCTGAATAAGCATTTCCGCCTGAATACCTGGCTTGATGCTGCGAACGCAATGGGCAGAAACCCTTATGAGAAGGCGCTTATGGAAAAGAATGCGCGGATCCAGATCACCTACTGGGGACCTGATGATCCAGCGACCGGTCTGCATGATTACGCGAACAAAGAATGGGGCGGCATGATGCATACCTTTTATCTGGCGCGGTGGCAATTGTTTATAGCATATTGCCTGAAGCAGCTAAGGGGAGAATTTGCGGAGCCGGTTGATTATTTTAAATTTGAACAGGCCTGGACGCGGAGACGGCATCCGGCACCCTTATTAAGGATATCCTTGAATGAAAAAAGGCATATTATGGAACGGGTATCTACAGCAAGGCAAGCGCTATGAAGATTAAATGGATCATATGCGGGGTCTTATGTCTTTTGCAGACTTCGGCTTTTGCATGTGCAACAAAACGATCGTTAATTTTTTGTGGCAATGCCACAAACGACCTGTATAAGGTTTTGAAAGTGGAAGGATTTATCATAAAAAGAGTCGATTCTCCTTCGAATGCTATCATATCCGCACCCGAGCGTTCAGCGGTTTTTATCATAGCGGATGGTTATCCTGAAAGAAGGACTGAGATCAGCCCTAAATTACTGGAGCTTGCCAGGCAGAAGAAGTTGAGGCTTTATATCGAGTATCCTGCTGCTTTACCGGACTTGCATATGGCGGATACGGTAATGGAAGCACGCCTTGAACGTGGTATTGTAATGTCTGATGTCTTTGGGGATAATTTAAAACCCATGAGTATCCTGGGGATCAATGATTGCCACATAGTACCTGCTAGCGTTGATTCACCCTTGATTGTGCTGGGAAAAGTAGCGGGCTTTGATAAAGCAGTGTATGGTGTTAAGGATGTAAAGACGTATCCGGTTTTGTTTGAACGAGGCAATGAGATGGTCGCGATGACAAAACTAAGTGATTTTGCAAAGGGACGTTATGCGCCTTCGGCATCCTGGAAAGAAGTTTGGGAATATATATTGTCATGGATGACCGAAACAAGTGATTTGCCTATACATCATTGGCTGTCGTATGTGTACCCTACTTATCAAAAGAGTGAAAAGCTACCAGAACAGGCAAAGAAAATTTCTATTGCGAGAGGAATACAATGGTTTTATCAGGCACATTTGTTCGTGGATTCCACCTGGAAGCCATTATGGTTGAAGTATCAAGGAGACGGCACCGCTCCCGTGGGTCCTCCGGTTAGTCAGCGCTTGCCAAATGGCGATGGATCATCGGGCATTCTGGAAGGCCCTGCCTCTAAAATTAATTATGATGGAACACAACAATATCGCTATTGGGTACGTGCCGATGATCAGGGTGAAGTGGCGTATGCTTTAGCGGCTGCGGCATCTTTTTTAAATAAGCCAAAATACGATCAGGTGGCCACGAATCTGGCCGATTTTATATTTTATGATTCTAATCTCAGCGGTGGCGAGAAAAGTAACAAAAAAAGTGCTGCATTTGGTTTGATAGGCTGGGCAGTTACCCATCCGGGCGTATTTTATGGGGATGACAATGCGCGTTGTATGTTGGGGATAATAGGCGCTTCCGCCTATATGCATACAACAAGATGGAATAAAGAGATCCTGGAAAATATTCTTGCAAATTTCAGGACAACCGGTAAAGAAGGTTTCAGGGGAGACCGGTTGGAAGAAGCGGACATGCTTAAACATGGATGGAAGTATTATCAGGACCGGGATCTTATAAACCCCCATCCGCATTTTGAGTCCTGGATGTGGGCCTGCTATCTGTGGTTGTATGATAAAACGGGATATAGGCCTTTGTTGACCAAAACAGAAACGGCCATCCGTATAACGATGGCGGCTTACCCCGGTAAATGGAAGTGGACCAATGGAATTCAGCAGGAGCGTGCACGAATGATACTTCCGCTGGCCTGGCTTGTCCGCGTTGAAAATACACCCGAGCACCGTAGATGGCTGGACAAGCTGGTAACGGACCTGCTTTCCTATCAGGAATCAACCGGCGCAATCAGGGAGGAATTGGGAGCCGCCGGAGAAGGTATGTTCGGATCCGCAAAATCCAATAAAGATTATGGAACGGGTGAGGCGCCATTGATCTTTAAAAACGGCGATCCGGTTGCCGATATGCTATATACCTGCAACTTTGCCTTCTTTAGCCTGAATGAGGCAGCGCAAGCCACCGGGAATAGAAAGTACAAAGCGGCCGTTGATAAACTCTCTGATTTTTTGACGCGTATACAGGTAAAAAGTGATCGGTATAAAGACGTGGATGGCGCCTGGTTCAGAGCTTTCGATTATAAGGCTTGGGATTATTGGGCCTCTAATGCGGATGCGGGTTGGGGAGCCTGGGCTACACTTACCGGGTGGATACAAAGCTGGATCGTATCCACCCAGGTATTGGTGGAACGTGATCAGAGCTATTGGGAACTTACAAAGCATTCGGAAATAAAGGATAATATGAAACAGGTGGGTGATATCATGTTAAAAAATTAATCAACACGTTATCTTATGAACAGCACAAGAAAGTCGAAAAGCCGCCAGGTATCTGTGAGGCATGGTCATCGGTTCTGGCATAAGCGGAGCGGGCGATGATAAAATGGTGTGACACACGCATGAAGACGCGGGTAGTGGAGTACGGACGCAGGGCAAAGCATATGCCGGGTTGCTCCATTGCATCTAAAACACCCAATTAGAATAATACAGAAAAAAGAACAGTATGGATTTTGAACAGTATGCGACGTTATATCGCGCAAATTTATTAGATGATGTGATCCCCTTCTGGCTCAATAATTCTGAAGACAAACAATTCGGGGGGTACCTGACAAGTCTTGACCGGAAAGGAAAGGTGTTCGATTACGACAAATTCCTATGGTTACAGTGTCGCCAGGTCTGGACCTTTTCGATGCTTTATAACCAGGTAGAGAAAAGGCAGGAGTGGCTGCAGTTTGCCTTACAGGGAGCGAATTTCCTTACCCGTTATGGAAGGGATCATGACGGCAGCTGGTATTTTTCACTGACCCGGGAAGGAGCTCCGCTCGTACAACCGTATAATATTTTTTCCGATTGTTTTGCGGCCATGGCCTATGGACAGTTATATAAGGCAAGCTGCGATCCGCAACATGCGAGGATCGCCAAAGAAACGTTCTTTAATATTCTGGAAAGGCAGGAGAATCCTAAAGGAAAGTATAATAAGACCTATCCCGGTACAAGATCGCTTCAGAGTTTTGCTTTGCCGATGATTCTGACTAACCTGGTATTGGAGATTGAGCATATACTGGAACCTGCATCAGTTAAGCAAACGATTGAAACGGGGATTGAAACTGTGATGAACAAATTTTACCGCCCGGAATTTGGTGTAATTTTAGAAAATATTAACGCGGACGGAAGCTTTTCCGATTCCTTTGAGGGAAGGGTGGTCAATCCGGGACATGGCCTGGAGGCGATGTGGTTTATGATGGATCTTGCAGTGAGGAAAGATGACCGGGCATTAATGCAAAAGGCAGTTGATATCTCGTTAGGCCTGCTGGATTTTGGCTGGGACGAGCAGTATGGTGGTATTTTCTATTTCAAAGATATAAAAGGATATCCCCTCTTGCAATTGGAATGGGATCAAAAGCTGTGGTGGGTTCACCTAGAGGCCATGATTGCCATGGCAAAAGGATATTTGCATACCGGGAATGAAGCGTGCTGGCAATGGTTTGAAAGACTGCATAAATATTGTTTTGAACATTTTACAGACGGAGAATATGGCGAATGGTTTGGGTATCTCGACCGGCGGGGGGAAGTGCTGCTGGATTTAAAGGGGAGTAAGTGGAAAGGCTGCTTTCACGTTCCGAGAGCGCTCTACCAGTTATGGAATACGTTTAAACAGATCGAAAGCAACCATCAGGCCATGAATCAGCAATAGTTCTGCCTATGCGAGCTCGAAGGATGTTCTTGGTCAGGCAGGATATTTTGAAACAAAAGGTATATGCTTGGGCTTAATGGCCTATTAAACCATTCACAACGAAATTCCGAAGACATGCCGAGGAGATATTTTACGTTTTTGCTGCCTGTCATTTTATGGGGTGTTGCCTTGTCATCGGTTGCTCAATCAAGCGTACAGAAGACGATCGGCAAAACCGTTGTCACAGTGACGACCGATCGTCCCGGTGCCGTTTATACCAGAAATGTTCCGATTTATTTTAACATACACGTCCTTGTCGACGGTGCTCCTGCGAGAGGCCGGGTCAGTTATGTCATTTCCGATGATGGAATGGGTGCATTAAAAACGGGAGACCTGGATTTAAAGGAGGATACCCCACACGTGCAATGGAAGCAGTCGACACCCATGATTGTTCGTTGTACCGTTACCTATACGACGGCTGATGGTAAGCAGCTTTCGGGAATGGCGGCTGCGGCCGTGGCACCTTATGAAATTAAACCCACGGAGACAGCGCCGGACGATTTAATGCATTACTGGGACAAGGAGAAGGCGAATCTTGCGGGCGTTCCGATAAATGCGCGATTGACTTCGATTGAATCGCAAACGCCAGGCGTAACGATATACGATATCACACTGGATAATGTGCAGGGCGCGCATGTGCATGGCTACTTTGGCAAGCCCGAAGGCAATGGGCCATTTCCTGCATTGCTGTACATCCCCGGTGCAGGTGTAGGGTCCGCTTCGGCGGACTATGCGCAATCCATGGCAGCCAAAGGGTTTCTGGTCATGGCGATCAGCGTACATGATCTACCTAATGGCAAACCGGCTCAATTTTACGAAAAACAATATGCCGGGCCGTTGAAAAACTACTATCTCCAGGGGAGAGAAAACCGCGATAGTTTTTACTTTCACCGGGTAGTCCTGGGATGCGTGCGGGCAATTGATTATTTAACATCGCGCCCCGAATGGGATCACCAGCACATGATCGTCAATGGCTCCAGTCAGGGTGGGGGCCTGACCCTGATTACCACGGGTCTTGATCCGCGTGTGACAGCCGCGGCGGCTAACGTCCCGGCGCTGAGTGATCACAGTGGCAGAAATTTTGACCGTCCGTCGGGCTGGCCGCAATTGGCGCCGCTAGGAGCTGACGGTAAATTAGACCCGAAGATTTTACAAGTTGCACGCTATTACGATGCGGTAAACTTTGCACGGCGCATCAGGGTCCCGATGATTTTCGGTGTGGGACTGATCGACAATACTTGTCATCCGACCACGGTTTTTTCGGCGTATAACGTGGTGCAAGGTCCTAAAGAAATTGATATTGCACCCTTGATGGGACATGCTTTTGATCCGGCGTATAATAAAATGTTGTCGAAGTTCATCCTGCAACAAGGGGGCAAAAACAAGTAAACCAAGGCAAAAAGGCATCCATATTGCCCGTCATTACCCGGAAAGGTTTAGTCGTGAAGGATCTGTCAGATATGGATGCCTCCGTTGGTTTCAGGCCTCTTTTACCTTTTCCACGATCTTGCCCGATTGCTTATCCTTCAGAATAAGTTTTGTCGCCCCATAATGTGTGATCTCTTCCTTTACCAGGTAGTATTGATCATCGTAGTCGGTAAAAGCGGTTTCTTTTTTCACTCCTTCCTGGCCACGCCATACGGGTAACTTTACCGGCTCCCAAAGTTTGCTTTTTGCAGAGCGGTAAGCAGCATCCAGGACGGCATTGACCACATAACCGTCATAAAAGGTCTCCCGGGGCGTTTTCCCCTGCTCGATGGAGTTGAACATATCGGCAAACATGTGGTTGTAGCCCAGGTCGTTCAGTTCGTCGCCCACCGGGAATAACCAGCCTGAATTGCTTTCGGCCTTTTCAGCTACATAGTCTGCACCTTTACCGCTGGTAAACATTTCGAAGCCGGTACGCAGAAAGTTATTAATCCATATCGTTCCTTCGGTACCCATCACTTCATCACGCAGGTCAAGTCCGCCGCGGAATGTCCAGCTCACTTCAAATTGCCCGATCGCGCCATTTTCGTATTTTACCAGGCCAATGGCATGGTCCTCGGCAGGAATAGGTTTTACCTGTGTATCGGCCCAGCACATAACTTCTACGGGTTTAATATCTTTCCCGATATAGCCGCGTGCAATTTCTACACAATGACAGCCCAGGTCCAGAATGGCCCCGCCCCCGGCTTGTTCCAAGTCCCAAAACCATTCACTATGCGGGCCAGGATGTGTTTCGCGCGATTTTGCCCACAAAATACGCCCCAGGGCCCCGCCTTGCACACTTTCCAGGGCCTTTAAAAATTTAGGGGTATAACAGAGGTCCTCAAGATAACCGTTGAAAATACCGGCTTCTTCTACGGCCTTCATCATGCGAAGGGCTTCTTCGGCATTCCTTCCTAAAGGTTTGGTTATAATGACGGCCTTTTTTGCTTTTACACAAGCCATCACCGCTGCTTCGTGTAAATTATTAGGCAATGCAATACAGACTACCTCGGCGTCCGTATAATTCACCGCTTCTTCCATGGCAGTGGTAAAATGTGATACGCCATAATCCTGTGCAAATTTCCGGGCGCTTTCTTCCCTTCTTGAATATACGCTGACGATCTTGTCCTGCGTTCTTGCACCCTGGATAGAATCTGCATAAAAACGGGCAATAAATCCCGAGCCGAGCATAGCAATCTTTTTTCCCATATTTGGTGATTTTAAATTTATTTTAATCTGGTTTTATGCGTCAAACGATGACTTCCGGTTGAGGTATCTCCTTGTCTTGTTTTTTATCTTTATCATGGAAGAAGATCATAAAGGGAATTAAGACGGCTATGGCGATACCGGCGGGGATTAGCCAAATCACTTTCCAATTGTGCATACCATCTGCCAGCTCCCAGTGATCTACTATCGGACCCGAAATAAGATAGCCGATGAGCATACCTATTCCATAAGTGCCAAAGGTAATCAGTCCCTGCGCAGCACTCTGGAATTTTTTTCCGGCTTTGTTGTCTGTATAAATCTGCCCGGTGACGAAAAAATAATCATAACACACGCCATGAATGGCAAGTCCAACAATCAATAACCAAAACAAGTTACCCGTTTCATAGCCAAAAGCAAAACAGGTATAACGGACACCCCAGGCCAGCATCCCGAGGGCAAGCATTTTTTTCACGCCCATTTTTTTAAAGAAAAAGGGCATGAGCAGCATGAAGACTACTTCCAGCCCTTGTCCAATGGTTTGTTTGGCCGCGGCAGCCGTCATGCCTACTTCGTTCAGGAAGGGGTTCGTAAAATTGTAATAAAACGCAGTGGGAATGCAGATGGCAATGGAGGCCAGAAAAAATACCAGGTAGGAGCGATCTTTCAGGAGCTTGATGGCATCCAATCCCAAAATTTCTCCAACCGATGTTTTGATGTTCTTTTTCAGTGGCAGGGTTGCCGGTAAGGTGAAGCTGAAAAAGCCTAATACCGCCGAAGCAATAGCAGCCATTTTGAAGGTGAGTGCCAGGCTGTGAGACTGCTCCCAGCCAATGATGCCGATGATAAGGCCTGCAACAATCCAGCCGATGGTTCCCAGTACCCGGATGAAAGGAAATTCCTTTTCGGGGTCTGACATCTGCCGCATCGCTATGGAATTGGCCAAGGCAAGCGTAGGCATGAACAGCACCATGTAAACCAGGATTAACGGGAAGAAAGTATCGAAGTCAGAAGCTACAGCAGCACCCCACAACAATATCGCCCCTACCAGATGTAATACGCCCATAATGCGCTGTGCAGAGAAGTAACGATCAGCGATAAGCCCTACTATAAATGGCGCAATTATCGCGCCGATAGACTGTGATAAAAAGGCTTCTCCCACCTGAAGACCGTTGACGCCGAGTCCACCCTGCCCCAAGGGTTGTAACAGGTAAGTGCCCATGGTGACGAACCAGGCTCCCCAAACAAAAAACTCGAGGAACATCATGGTAGAAAGCCGCGTACGAACGGATAAATTCATAAAAGGGAATTTAGAGAAAACGATTAAACTTCAATGAAACGGCGATAATACTAAAATTATTTTTGAAAATATCTTTTTTTACACGGGAAAAGGCAAGTGGGAAAGGGGGTAGCTACAGCGGGTTGACAATAATTGGGATACTAAGCTTAAAATGGAGTCGACCATAACTTGTTATCCTCCGGGCTTGCCTTTTTATACCCAGAAAACAATGGGAAAGACATTCCTGAAAAGACAGCATGAAAACTACAAAATAAAAACCATAAAGAGATTGTCAAATGATAAGCGGCCAATGGATCATAGTTTGGCAAAAAGCCTTAAATTGAGCGCTAGCAACTTCATGATCTATGCGCAGGAATTTTATTTTCGTGATGCTTCCCGTCCTCGTTGCGGTATTGGTGCTGGGTGTATATTACCATTGGGTGTGGTGGTTTATGGTTCTGGTGGGCCCGCTCTGGCTCTTGGGTCTCCTGGATATGGCTCAGAGAAAACATGCGATCATGCGCAATTACCCTGTGCTGGGGCGTTTGCGTTACCTCATGGAAGACCTTCGTCCCAAGATATACCAGTATTTTGTGGAAAGCGATACCGATGGACAACCGATTAACAGGGTAGACCGGTCTACCATCTACCAGCGTGCGAAAAGGCAGCTTGACACCCAGCCTTTCGGTACACAGTTTGACGTTTACTCCGAAGGCTATGAGTGGTTGGCCCATTCCATCAATCCCACCGATTTTCATCAGCTGAACAAGGATCCACGCGTAATATTCGGGGCTGACACCTGTGACCAGCCTTATTCTGCCAGTATTTTGAATATTTCCGCCATGAGCTATGGCTCTCTGAGCGCCAATGCGGTAGAGGCATTGAATGCCGGCGCGAAGATTGGTCACTTTGCCCATAACACCGGTGAAGGCGGGCTTAGCCCTTATCACCTGAAGCACGGTGGCGATATTATCTGGCAAATAGGGACCGGGTATTTCGGGTGCCGCGACGATAAAGGCGACTTTTCGCCGGAACTTTTCAGGGAGAAGTCCGCGTATCCGCAGGTGAAGATGGTCGAAGTGAAACTTTCACAGGGAGCCAAGCCTGGCCACGGAGGAATTCTTCCCGGACAGAAG
>Ga0164242_10008819_pt1 | contig 10923 bp, 8 predicted proteins | sample OricomgcompostMG_FD_108783 | JGI IMG/M metagenome (GOLD analysis project Ga0164242, IMG submission 108783) | Miracle-Growth compost microbial communities from Emeryville, California, USA - Original compost - Miracle growth compost (MG) ...
GCCGGCGGGTAGCCGACCGAGACGCGCGCCATGAAGCGGTCGCGCTGGGCCTCCGGCAGCGCGTAGGTGCCCTCCATCTCGACCGGGTTCTGCGTCGCGATCACCATGAACGGTGCCTCGAGCTGGTAGGTGACGTTGTCGACGGTGACCTGGCGCTCCTCCATGCACTCCAGCAGCGCCGACTGCGTCTTGGGGGAGGCCCGGTTGATCTCGTCGCCCACCACGATGTTGGCGAAGACGCCGCCGGGGCGGAACTCGAACTCGCGGGTGTTCTGGTTGAAGACCGAGACGCCGGTGACGTCGGAGGGCAGCAGGTCGGGCGTGAACTGGATGCGCCGCACGGAGCAGTCGATCGACCGGGCCAGCGCCTTGCTGAGCTGGGTCTTGCCGACGCCCGGGACGTCCTCGATCAGCAGGTGACCCTCGGCGAGCAGGACCACGAGCGTCGAGAACACGACGTCGGACTTGCCCTCGATGACCTTCTCGATGTTGCCGCGGATCCGCTCGGTGACGCGCGCCACCGTCTCCAGGTCCGCTCCTCCCGAGGGTCGATGCGTCGGCGTACTCACCTGTGGTCCTTCCAGATCCTCGACCGGCTCCCCGCGACCACTCCACGAGGGTCGGCAGCGTTGCACTCCACCGTACGGGGTCGGCGGCTGCCCCGTCTGCCCCGTGACGTCTCTGTGAACGAGACGGCGGCGGTCCTGGTTCACCCGCTGGTCCACCCCCTCGCTCGGCCCTACTCCACCCCGCTCCATCCTGCTCCACCCCGCGCCGCCCCGGTTCCCCACGACGCCCCACCGGATCCCTCCACCGTTCCCCACCACGGCGCCGAGTCGGCGCTTCTGTGCGCCCGTACGACGCCGAGCCGGCGCTGGTGCGCAGTGACTCGCTCCGCTCGGAGGCGCGCCACCGCCGACTCGCCGGCCCCCGTGGGGCGGAAACACGGGCGAACGGGGTGCGATGTGGTTGACGGTGGGGGATTGTGGGGTAGGGTGGGGCGAAGTGGAGGAAGATTCCGTAGACCGGATCGTCCGCATCGACCTGGAGGCGCCCGATGTTCTTCATGGGCACCTACACGCCGAAGCTCGACGAGAAGGGACGGCTCTTCCTCCCGGCCAAGTTCCGTGACCGACTGGCTGAGGGGGTCGTCGTGACGCAGGGTCAGGAGAACTGCCTGGTCGTGTGGCCCGAGGACGTCTTCATGCAGGAGGCCGCGAGGGCGCAGCAGACGCCGCTGACGTCGAGGGGAGCGCGTGACTACGCGCGAGTCCTCTTCGCCGGGGCCGAGCAGTCCTCACCGGACAAGCAGGGGCGGATCAGCATCTCGCCGCTCCTGCGGGCCTACGCCGGGATCACCAAGGACGTGGTCGTGATCGGCGTGATGGACCGGATCGAGATCTGGGAGCCGACCCGCTGGACGGAGTACTCCGCCGCGGCACAGGCGAAGTTCGCAGAGCTCGACGAGGACCCCAGCACCCAGAACTGAGCGTCAGCGCGAGGTTCCAGAGAAGTTCAGAGCGGATCCGCAGGACGAGGTCTCAGTCCCGCTCCCACGGTCGTCCGACGCACCTTCCCCGGCGCCGGAAGTCGACCACTTCCCCGGGAGCGGGCATGAGACCTGGCTCTGCGGATCCGCCCGCATTTCCGAGCACGACCTTTCGAGCACGACATCCGCAGCACCAGCAGTCCACAGCCACAGCGATGGGGGTCGAAGACGTGGCAGAGCAGCAGCACGTCCCGGTCATGCTCGACCGGATCGTCACGCTGCTGACCCCCGCCCTCACCCGCGACGGTGCGGTGCTCGTCGACTGCACCACCGGCCACGGCGGCCACAGCGAGGCCGTCCTCCGCCGGATCCCCACCGCCCGCGTCGTCGGCATCGACCGCGACCCGACCGCGCTGGAGCTCGCGGGGGAGCGGCTCGCCGCCTTCGGCGACCGGTGGGTCGGTGTCCACGCGGTCTACGACGAGCTGCCCGACGTCATCGCCGACCAGGGGCTCGACCCGGTCGGCGGGGTGGACGCGGTCCTCTTCGACCTCGGCGTCTCGTCGATGCAGCTCGACCAGCGTGAGCGCGGGTTCGCCTACGCCGAGGACGCCCCGCTCGACATGCGCATGGACGCGACCCGCGGGCAGACGGCCGCCGACGTCCTCAACACCTACCCCGTGGGTGAGCTGACCCGGATCCTGCGGGAGTACGGCGAGGAGAGGTTCGCCGCGAAGATCGCCCGGGCCGTCGTACGCCGGCGCGAGCGCGAGCCCTTCACCACGAGCGCGGGCCTCGTCGAGCTGCTGTACGCCGAGATCCCGGCCCCGGCACGGCGTACCGGCGGCCACCCGGCCAAGCGCACGTTCCAGGCGCTCCGCATGGAGGTCAACGACGAGCTCGGCGCACTCCGCCGGGCCCTGCCCGCCTCGCTCGAGGCGATCGCCGTCGGCGGCCGGGTGGTCGTCGAGTCCTACCACTCCCTCGAGGACCGGCTCGTCAAGCAGGTCTTCGCAGGGGCCACCAAGGTCGAGGTGCCGCCCGACCTGCCGTTCGTCCCGGAGGGGATGGAGCCGGAGCTCCGCCTCGTCACCCGCGGGAGCGAGCAGGCGACACCCGCCGAGATCGAGGAGAACCCGCGCGCCGCCTCGGTCCGCCTCCGAGCCGTCGAGCGCGTCCGTCCACACCGCTCCTGACCATCCCGCCACCCGTCCCCGCCCAGCCACCAGCCCAGCCGCACCATCCTCTCGAGGAGCATCCCGATGAGCAGCACCGCCGCCCAGCAGGTCCGCACCCGACTCGCACCCTTCCTGGAGGGCCGTCAGCGCGCCCGCCTCACCGTCGTCCCCCGCCCGCGTACGTCGGCGGCGCGACTGCCGTTCGTCGTCCTCGTCAGCGTCCTGCTCGTCGGCGGCGTGGTCGGGCTGCTCTGCTTCAACACCTCGATGCAGCAGGCCGCCTTCTCGGAGAACGAGCTCCAGGAGCAGGCGACGAACCTCGCCGCCCGCCAGGAGTCGCTCAGCTCGCAGATCCAGAAGCTGCAGGACCCGCAGAACATCGCGGCGCGCGCCCAGCACCTCGGCATGGTGATCCCGCCCGCGCCGGCCCTCATCCGGGTCCCGACCGGCAAGGTCGAGGGCAAGCCCACGCCGGCCGACCGCTCGGCGACGCCGCCGCTCTACCCGCGCATCACCAAGCCGAAGGGCGCTGTCGTCCCGAGGACGACGACCACGGCGACCGGCTCGACGACCGGCTCGACGACCGCGTCCGGCGCGAGCACGACCGAGAACCCCGCGCGACACGCGCGTCGATGACGCCCGGGGCGGCGTACCGCCTGTAGACAAGGACCACACGAGTCACAGCAGCATCACTGATCACACGGTCACGTCGGTCGCGCTCGCCGCCGACCGGCGACCACGGATCACGACGGGGGAGAGAGTTGGGTCGACCAATGCGGGGCCAGGGCGATGGGCGCGGGCTGGTGTCCGGCCTGCTCGGAGGCCGTCGGCCGGTGCGTTCGGCGGCCCGCCTCGACGTCCGGTTGCGGGTGGGCTTCATCGTGATCGCGATGGTCCTCTCCGTCTTCGGCGCCCGGCTGGTGCAGCTGCAGGGCTTCGACCCTCACTCCTACGCCGCCGCGGCGGCCAAGGAGAACCTCGTCGACGTGGTCCTGCCGGCCCAGCGCGGTGACATCCTCGACCGCAACGGCGAGCCGCTCGCCGACTCCGTCGACGGCCTCATGGTCATCGCCGACCCGTCCCTCACGAGCCACTACGCACCCCAGCTGGCGACGCTGCTCTCCAAGCGCCTCAAGGTGGACTACGCCACGACGCTGGCCAAGCTCCGCAAGCCCGGCAGCCGCTTCCAGTACGTCGCCCGCCGGATCCCCGCGACGCTCGCGACCGCGGCCGTCCAGGCTGCCGACAAGCAGGGGTACGACGGCCTCACCACCGAGCGTGACCCGCTCCGCGACTACCCGGCCGGTGACGTCGCGGCCAACCTGGTCGGCTTCATGGGCACCGACGGGCCGCTCGCCGGTCTCGAGCGGTCGTTCAACAGCCACCTGGCCGGCAAGGACGGCAAGGCGACGTACGAGGAGGACAAGCAGGCCGGCGGGACCCGGATCCCGCTCGGCAAGAGCAGCCGCGTCGACCCGGTCGACGGACAGGACCTCAAGCTCACCATCGACCGCGACCTGCAGTGGTACTCCCAGCGGGTCCTCATGAAGGCGGTCCAGGACTCCCACGCCAAGTCCGGCACGGCGGTCGTCCTGGACACCAAGACCGGCGAGGTCCTGACCCAGGCCGACTACCCGACCTACAACGCGCAGGACCCCGGCGCGTCGCCGAAGAAGTACCGCGGCGCGCCGTCGCTCTCGGACCCCTACGAGCCCGGCTCGGTGGAGAAGGTGCTGACCCTCTCGGCTCTCATCGACGCCGGCAAGGTCACCGACAAGACCCGGCTGAGCGTGCCGGGGGAGTACAAGAGCGGCGACGCCTACATCCACGACTGGTGGGCGCACGGGACGGTCAAGCTGACCCTCGCCGGGGTCATCGCGCAGTCGTCCAACATCGGCACCGTGCTGGCCTCCAACAAGTTCGGGAAGGGCCAGCTCCGCGACTACCTCGTGAAGTTCGGCCTCGGCCAGCGCACCAACGTCGGCCTGGCGGGGGAGTCCGCCGGCCAGCTGCCCTCGCCGTCGGTGTGGAACGACGCGGACGAGGACCGCATCGACTTCGGTCAGTCGGTCTCGGTCAACGCGCTGCAGGAGGCCGCTGCCGTCAACACCATCGCCAACGGCGGCGTCCGCATCGACCCGAGCCTCATCATCGGCGACGCCACCAACGACGCCGGTGTCGAGGTCGGGACCGACACCGCGACCCGCCGTCGGGTCGTCAGCGCCGCGGCGGCCAAGCAGATGGCGCTGATGATGGAGCGGGTCGTCGACCCGGTCGCCGGACTGGCGCCCCAGGCGGGCGTCCCGGGCTACCGCGTCGCCGGCAAGACCGGCACCGCCCAGGAGGTCGATCCGAAGACGGGTCACTACGCCAAGCGCTACACGGTCTCCTTCGCCGGCTTCGCGCCCGCCGACAACCCGCGCTTCACCGTCTACGTCGTCATCCACGCGCCGGAGGAGGGCAGCGGTGGCGGGACGGCCGGTCCGGTCTTCTCGAAGATCATGGGCTTCGCCCTCCGCCGGTACGGCGTACCGCCCACCAACACCCCGGCGTCGAAGCTGCCGACGACCTGGTGACCCACGGCCGAGATGTCGGTCGTGGTCGGCCGAGATGTCGGTTCTGGCCAGCCCAGACAGCAGTTGCGGTCCCCTCGGGGGCCGCAACTGCTGTGTCGAGGCGTCGCGAGGCGCATCTCGCCTGGCCCGAGGGCACATCTCGACTGGAATGCATAACGTGCCTATGATATAAGTGAGTTATGGAAGCACGGCAGATCTCCGGCAGGCAGCTGTCGGTGACGCTCGAGAGCCTGGTGCGGCTCATCCGCGAGATCTCGACCGCCGGCGGCATCTCACCGACGGCGTCGTCGGTGCTCGCCCGGCTGGGCCGCACGGGCCCGACGGGCCTCAGCGAGCTGGCCCGTGCGACCGGTGTGTCGCAGCCGGCGATGACCCAGCTGATCACCCGGATGGAGCGTGACGGCCTGGTGACCCGGGCCGCCGCCGAAGGGGATCGCCGGGTCGTGCTCGTCGCGCTCGCCGACCACGGGCGGACGGTGCTCGAGGAGCGACGGTCGGAGCGGGCCGGCGTACTCGATGCGCTGCTCGCCACCCTCGACGCCGACGACCAGGCCGCGATCGCCGCCGCGCTGCCGGCCCTCGAGCGGCTCGTCGCCGCGAGTACGCCGGCGTGACCGGCGCCCCCTTGCCCACCTCACTCACCTCGGAGAAGGAACGCACATGAGTGCACCCCACGGATCGGGGCACGCAGCCCCGGCCAGTCCGTTCAAGCAGCCGAAGGCCGTCTGGGCCGTCGCGTTCGCCTGCGTCGTCTCGTTCATGGGCATCGGCCTGGTGGACCCGATCCTCCCGGCCCTGCGTACGGCGCTCGGCGCGTCGCCGAGCCAGATCTCGCTGCTCTTCACCAGCTACCTCGTCGTGACGGCCGTGATGATGATCGTCGTCGGCTGGATCTCGAGCCGGATCGGCGCGAAGTGGACGCTGATCTCCGGGCTCCTGCTCATCGTGGTGTTCGCGGCGCTGGCAGGCTCCACGAACACCATCAACGGGATCGTCGGCTTCCGTGCCGGCTGGGGTCTCGGCAACGCGATGTTCATCGCGACGAGCCTCGCGGTCATCGTGGCCTCGGCGAGCGGCGGCTTCGCCGGTGCGATCATCCTCTACGAGACCGCGCTCGGTCTCGGCATCGCCGTCGGCCCGCTCCTCGGCGGCCTTCTCGGCAACGTCTCCTGGCGCGGTCCGTTCTTCGGCGTCGCGGTCCTGATGGCGATCGCCATGCTCGCCACCCTCTTCTTCGTCCCCTCGATGCCCAAGCCCGAGAAGAAGACGTCGCTCATCGCGCCGCTGCTGGCGCTGCGCCACAAGGGCCTGCTGATCATGGGCATCATGGCCCTGCTCTACAACTGGGGCTTCTTCACGATGCTGGGCTACGCGCCCTACCCGATGGAGCTCGACCCGATCCAGCTCGGCTTCATCTTCACCGGATGGGGCATCCTGGTCGCGCTCTTCTCGGTCTTCGGTGCGCCGCGGCTGCAGCAGCGCTTCGGCACCGTCCCGGTGCTCTACGCCAACATGACCTACCTCGCCCTCCTCATGGCGGTCATCGGTGTCGGCGTCGGCACTCCCGCCGTCGTCATGGTCGCGGTGATCCTCTCCGGCGCAGGGATCGGCATCAACAACACCCTCACCACGCAGGCCGTCATGCTGGTCGCGCCGGTCGAGCGGCCGGTCGCCTCGTCGGCGTACGGATTCGTGCGCTTCATCGGCGGCGGCCTGGCGCCGTTCGTTGCCGGCAAGATCGCCGAGGCCACCGACCAGTCGGTCGCGTTCTACGTCGGGGCGGCGGCGTTCCTGCTCGCGATCCCGGTCCTCATGTCGGGGTCCCGGCTGGTCAAGGCCGCGGAGACCGAGCTCGACGAGGGCGAGACGGTGACGCCGTCGCTGGAGCCGGTGGGTGCGGCCGTGAAGTCGCTCACGGGCGGCCCCGCCCGGCCCGTGATCGTGGCCGTCGGCGCGACCGACGACGCCGCCGCGATCGTCGACCAGGCCGCCGAGCTGGCCGCCGCCGAGGGTGCGCCGCTCGAGGTCGTCCACGTCCGCGAGACGGAGGTGGTCGAGGAGCTCGCCATCGACGCCGAGGAGCCCGAGGCGGCCCGGGCGTCGGTCTCCGCCCATCTCGACCGGCTGGCCGCGCGCGGCGTCCAGGCGAGCGGGCTGGTCCTCCACAGCGTCGGCGACCACGCGACCGCCGGTCGCGTCCTCGCCCTGCACGCGGCCGAGGTCGACGCCCGCGCGATCGCGCTGGGCAGGTCCCCGCGCGGCGCGCTCGTCCAGTTCGCCGACGGCAGCATCACGGCGGCGCTCACCGACGCCACCGACCGGCCCGTCGTCCTCCTCGTGCCGGGCGCGGAGCCCAGCCCCCTCCACGGCGCCTCGCTCGAGGAGCTGCGGCAGCGCTTCGGCTGATCGGGGCCGGCCTCGGGATCGGCGCACGAGCCCGACGGCCCGGCCGGCCGCCCACCGTCGCCGGCGGAGGAACCGCCGACGAATCGGAGGGCGGCCGGTCGCCCGTTACCCTGCCCGCGTGACCAGCCCGTACGACGGCCTCGACCGCCCCCACGTCGCGACCCGCCCACGCCACCCGGCGCCGGTTCGGGTCGGCGCGCTCGTCGCGTCCCTGGGCCCCTCCGTCACGCTGCACGGGCCGGCGGAGGGCGCCGACGTCGCGGTCACCGGGGTCTCGCTGAGCTCCCAGCGGGTGCTCCCCGGCGACCTCTACGCGGCGCTGCCGGGGAGCCGGGCGCACGGCAGCGACTTCGCCGCCGCCGCCCTCGAGGCGGGGGCCGTCGCGGTCCTCACTGATCCCGAGGGCCTGACCCGGGTGCCCCCGGCGGTCCCGGTGCTCGTGACGGAGCGTCCCCGCGCCGTGCTCGGGCTCGCGGCCCGCACCGTCTACGGCGACCCGGCCGCGAGCATGCGGATGATCGGCGTCACCGGCACCCAGGGCAAGACCACCACGACCCGGCTCGCCGAGGGGGCGCTGCTGGAGGCGGGCGTCCGCGCCGCCGTCGTCGGCACGGTCGGCACCCGGATCGCCGGGCTCGACGTCAGGACCACCCTCACCACCCCCGAGGCGCCCGACCTCCACGGCCTCTTCGCGCGCATGCGCGAGGAGGACGTCGCGGCCTGCGCGATGGAGGTCTCCAGCCATGCGCTCGTGATGGGACGGGTCGACGGTGTCGTCTTCGACGTCGCGGTCTTCCTCAACCTCGGCCGCGACCACCTCGACTTCCACCGCGACCTCGAGGACTACTACCGCGCGAAGGCCTCGCTCTTCACTCCGGAGCGCGCCCGCCTCGGCCTGGTCAACGTCGACGACGACCACGGCCGGCGGCTCGCCACCGAGGCGCCGATCCCCGTCCGGACCTTGTCCACCCGGGACCCAGACGCCGACTGGACGGCCACCGACGTCGACCTCGGGCCGGACGGCTCCGACTTCACCCTCCGCGGCCCCGATGGGGTCGAGCTGCGCGCGCGCTGCCCACTGCCCGGCGACTACAACGTCGCCAACAGCCTCGCGGCGCTGGCGGCGATCGGCGAGGCCGACCTGCCCACCGGCACCCTGGAGGCGTCCGCCGACGCGCTCGGCCGGGGTGCCGGCGTACCCGGGCGGCTGGAGCGGGTGGACGCGGGCCAGGACTTCACGCTCGTCGTCGACTACGCGCACAAGCCGGACGCCGTCGAGGCGGCGATCCGCACGCTCCGGCCGCTCACCGACGGGCAGGTCATCGTCGTGCTCGGTGCCGGCGGCGACCGGGACACGGGCAAGCGCCCGATCATGGGCGAGATCGCCGCCCGTCTCGCCGACGTGCTGGTCGTCACCGACGACAACCCGCGGACGGAGGACCCGGCGGCGATCCGGGCCGCCGTCCTGGAGGGCGCGGCCGGGGGGAGCGCCGACGTGGTCGAGATCGGCGACCGGCGCGCGGCCATCGCCGAGGCGGTACGCCGCGCGCGCCCGGGCGACATCGTCCTGGTCGCGGGGAAGGGTCACGAGACCGGCCAGGAGGTGGCCGGGGTCGTCCACCCGTTCGACGACCGGGAGGTCGCCCGCGAGGTGCTGGGGCGGCGCCGGGCACGCGGGTGAGCACGCGGGTGAGCGCGCGGGTGAGCGCGCGGGTGAGCGCGCGGGTGAGCACGCGGGTGAGCACGCGGGTGAGCACGCCGGCCGAGCACATGCCGGCGACCCGCCGCACGGCGGGGCATCGTCGCCACGACGAGCGCGTAGGGAAGAATGCCGGAGGCCGGTCAGGGAGCTGTGGGACCGGTCCTCGATCGGGACGCACAGCTAGAGACGAGGACAACGGGCTGACATGAGAGCAATCCTGTTGAGCGGTGCGATCAGCCTGCTCCTCTCGTTGCTCGGCACCAGGCTCGCCATCCGGCAGTTCACCCGCTGGGGCTACGGCCAGGAGATCCGCGAGGACGGACCGACCACCCACCACACCAAGCGGGGCACGCCGACCATGGGCGGCGTCGCGATCATCATCGCCTCGGTCGTCGGCTACTTCGCGGCGAAGCTGATCACCGGCGACAGGCCCTCGGCCTCGGCGCTGCTGCTGCTCTTCCTCTTCGTCGGGATGGGCGTCGTCGGCTTCCTCGACGACTTCATCAAGATCTACCGGCAGCGCAACCTCGGCCTGCGGAGCCGGGCGAAGATGATTGGTCAGGCGGTCGTCGCGATCATCTTCGGCGTGCTCGCGCTCCTGCCCGATCTCAAGAACGCGCGCGGGATCGAGCCCGCCTCACACGAGATCTCGTTCATCCGCGACCTCGGCTGGACGCTGCCGACGATCCTCGTCCTCCTGCTCATCTGGCTGATGGTGACCGGCACGAGCAACGCGACCAACCTCACCGACGGGCTCGACGGTCTCCTCACCGGCTCGAGCGTGATGGTCTTCGGCGCCTACACGCTCGTCAGCATCTGGCAGAACAACCAGCGCTGCGGCCGGCCCTCGGTCGAGATCGGCACCTGCTACGACGTCCGCGACCCGCTCGACCTGGCGATCATCGCCTCGGCGATCACCGGCGCGTGCTTCGGCTTCCTGTGGTGGAACGCCTCGCCGGCCAAGATCTTCATGGGCGACGTCGGCTCGCTCGCACTCGGCGCGGCGCTCGCCGGGTTCGCGATCCTCTCGCGCACCGAGCTGCTGCTCATCGTGCTCGGCGGTCTGTTCGTGATGGTGACCGTCTCGGTCATGCTCCAGGTCAGCTTCTTCAAGCTCACCCGACGCTTCACCGGCACCGGCAGACGGATCTTCCGGATGACACCCCTCCATCACCATTTCGAGATGCTCGGCTGGGAGCAGATCACCGTCACGATCCGCTTCTGGATCATCACCGGGCTCTGCGTCACCACCGGCCTCGGCATCTTCTACGCGGAGTGGGTGGCAGGGATCTGATGAGTCCTGAGTCACTCGGCCGACGCGACTCCTGGGAGGGTGTGCGCGCGGTCGTCGCCGGCTTCGGCGTCTCCGGGTTCGCGGCAGCCGACAACCTGCTCCACCTCGGCGCCGGCGTCACCGCGCTCGACGAGTTGCCGGGCGACGACGAGCGACGGGAGCGGGCCGAGCTGCTGCGCGTCCTCGGCGCCGACGTACGCCTGGGGGAGGGCGTCACCGCGACGCTCCCGGAGGACGTCGACGTCGTCGTCACCTCGCCGGGGTGGCGCCCGACGGCC
>Ga0164242_10008820_pt1 | contig 10923 bp, 8 predicted proteins | sample OricomgcompostMG_FD_108783 | JGI IMG/M metagenome (GOLD analysis project Ga0164242, IMG submission 108783) | Miracle-Growth compost microbial communities from Emeryville, California, USA - Original compost - Miracle growth compost (MG) ...
ATTCTCATAGCAGCAGCCTGAAAGTGACGCCGACCAGATAGAAGCTGGCGCCGGCAAGGCCAAACATTCATAAAAACTTCGCTATCACAATGCGGTACGCCCACCCGCGCACAGGTCTCCCTAAAGCATCGAGCTTGAAATCTGCTCCATCCGTTCGCGTCGAGCGAACGGCTCCGACCTGACGTTCCAACGGTTCGTCGCGGAACAGGGGTGCGCGTCAGACGTTCGTACAATCAAGCACATGACTCTCGCCATGAAAGAGTGGTTGCCTTTTACCAATCCTTCACGGCGCGGGGCTATTGGCCTCGATGGGAGATTGTCCATGCGCCGCTATTTGATTGGAGTCGCCGTCGCCGCCCTGTTCGCCAGTTCCGCCGCGCAAGCGCAGGAATTGTCGACGAGTTCGTCGTCCGGCTCGATGACCATCACCGTCTATATCCCGCCGATCGCGCCCGCCCTCCGGGCGGCGCAAAACGGCGCGGTGGGGCTCTGGACGATCGACGGCAAGTTCGATGGGCTGATGCTGCGGGTTGCCGACGTCGGATCGCCCGATCCGGTCACGCTGTACACGCGGCCGGGCAATCTGGTCGCGATCGCGGCCGGCCAATCCGGCTGGACGGCGCGATCGCTGGTTCCCGCGGCGAGCACCGTCAATCGCGGCGGCCTGATGGAGACGACGTTCGATACCGCCGCGCTTCGTCGGGCACAGAGCGTCACCGTCATCGGGCTCTAAGTCCCCAATCGGGACTACATTCCTTTGTCTCATATTGAGATGTTGCGCCAAGGAGTTGGCGGTCCGGCTTCGTAAAAATTACGTAACCCCAGCATCTTATCGTCAAAATTACCGAAGCGGGCGGCGATGGCTGCCCAGTTTCGGGCTCATTGACTCATCCCCACCCCCAGCATTAACAAACCCTTAAGGGTCGCGCCGAGTCGATATGGTCCCGAATTGGGACACATCGACGTTTTTTAGTCAGGTACGATTGGGGGGACTGGCGCGCCCTATCGTCCATCGGGGGGAGAGGTCATGGCCTCTGGCGCGTGGCTGCGTGCGGCCCGTCCGCTTGCTTACGCGGCGGGCGCGGCGATCGCTTTCACATCGATTCCGGCTTCGGCGCAGATGGCGATCGACCGTCTGTGGGTCGATCTCGATTCCGCCAAGGTCGCCCGCTCCGATCTCGTCATCCGCAACGAAAGCAAGGACCGTTATTATGTGACGGTCACGCCCTCGGAGGTGCTCGATGCGGGCACACCGCAGGAGCGGCGCGTTCAGGAAACCGACCCGCAGAAGCTGGGCCTGTTGGTAACGCCAAGCCGGATCATCCTCGATCCGGGTCAGTTGCGGGCGATCCGCGTCGTTTCGCTCGACAGCAATCTCACCAAGGATCGCATCTACCGGATCAGCATAACACCGCAGATCGGCGAACTGACCGCGACGCCGAGCGATACGCAGGGCCACGGCCTTGCAATCAAGATGCTGACCGCATTCGACGCGCTGGTCACGGTTCGTCCCGACCATCCGGTGGAGGATCTCACCGCGACGCGCCAGGGCGGCAATCTCGTGCTGGGCAACAGCGGGAACAGCAACATTCTGCTGCTCGACGGCAAGATCTGTCCTGCCACCGGCGCGATCCTCGCGGGATCGACGCAGCAGTTCCTGCTCGACGAGCGGAAGGCGGCTGAGGCGGCCGCCCAGGAAAAGGGCGCGCCGGCCGATCCCGCCGAGGCCAACAAGTCGCCGGAGGCCAAGCTGGCCGACGCCGCGGCGGCGGCAAGCGCCGCCGCTCCCACCTACAAGCCCGACGAATGCGCGAAGCTGCCCGGCCGTCGGCTCTATGCCGGCAACAGCTGGACGGTGCCGGAAGCCGTCGGCGAGACCTTGACGTTCAACCGCCGCGATTCGGCGGCGGAAGATCTCAAGCCCATCACGATCCGCTGCGGTAGCGGCACCGATGGGAAAACCGATTCCAAGTTCTGCGCGGGCGCGGGCTTGGATGCTGCCAAGGCGACACCAGTCACGTCGCCGAACGACCAAGCTAAGGGAGAAATGTAATGAAGAAGCTGCTCATTGCGGCGGCCGCGATCGCGATCGCGACCCCCGCCCTCGCCGCCACCGACGGCAATCTATCGACCACCTCGAGCACCGGTTCGCTCAACGTCACCGTCAACATTCCCAAGATGGTTCGCGTCTCGGGCCTGCAGGACATGACCTTCAACATCACTCCGCAGATGCTGACCGAGCCGTATTTCAGCCGTGAGGACCAGACCGACAAGTTCTGCGTCTATTCGAACGACGGCGCCGATGGGGCCTATTCGATGACGGTTACGAGCTCGCACGCGGGCGACGCCAATCATCACTGGGGCTTGACCGGCGCCGGCGGCACTCTGCCGTTCACCATGTGGACGTCGGACACCACCAATCAGTTCAAGACCTACAACTTCGGCCAGGCCGTCAGCTATCTGACCAACGGCGACGGCCAGGGCCGCCGCACAACGCTGAATTGCTCGGATCATGGCGATGATGCGTCGATCAAGGTCGGCTTCGACGACGCCGATCTGCTGGCTGCGCAGGCTGGTACCTATACGGGCACGGTGACCGTGACGGTTTCGACCATCTGATCTCCGTGTGACGAGCGGCGGGGGGCGGACTGCGCCTCCTGCCGCACTTTCCGGTCGAGCCAGGGGAAAAGACGATGACGGCATTCGAGTTTGTCCGGCGAGCCGCTCCGGGCGCCGCCGCGCTCGTTTCGCTTTGGATGGCCGCGCCAGTATCCGCTGGAGGCCCTTCCGCATCGATCAGCACGATATCGCGGACGATGACGGGCTCCTGGTACGGTTCCGGCGATCTCACGATCAGCACCAACCTGTGCATCGCCAGCGATTCGCATCGTTATCAGTTGACCATTGTCGCTGCGCCCCTGTTTCGCGATCATGTGTCGGATAGCCCGATCCGCTTCACCTTCAGAGACCAAGCCGGCACCGAACAAACCGCTGAACTCAATGGGCAGGCGCAGCTTTCCTTCACGGGCACCACCACGTCGACCGATCCGAATTGCGCGGACACAAGGCCGGCCGTCCTTGAAGTGACCTTCCCCGAACATCTGCTTACCGCGCAGCAGGCCGGCGATTACATGAGCCAGTTCGCCCTCTCGGTACAGCCGCTCTAGGCCATGGCGACGCGCATCGGGGGAACAGCCAAGCGCATGGTAACCGCGAGCCGGGCCGCTTTCCTCGTCGGCACGGCGATGGCGGCGCTGCTGCTTGTCCAGCCAGTCTATGCCGCAACGCCGCCAACCGATGAGCCGGCGAAATCGGGGCCGCAACTCACCATCTCCGACGCGGCGCCCAAAGGCTTCGAGAACATCGACAATACGGTCGAGACCGAGTTCGACATCATCTTCGCTGGCCGCCGCCTCGGCGCAACCCGCGCGCGTGTCGCCAACGGGACGATCACCTTCCTCAATCCCGATCAGTTCTTGCAACTGCTGCCGGCGCAGGTGGACCGGGCCAAGGTCCGCGCGCTCATCGCCGGACCGCTCAAGGATAATGAGGACCGGCGGTGTCCACCCGGCCAGACGGTCGGCTGCGGCACCTTGGCACCCGATCAGGCCGGCGTCATCGTCAGCCCCGAAACCTTTACCGTCGCGCTGATCCTGACGCCCGACTACATCCTCGCGACATCGCCGGAGGCCACCCTGTTGGGCCCACCGGTCAGTGGCCCCTCGTTGATCCAGACGGCGCTGGTCTCGGTGAGCGCCGGTGATCGATACGGGAGCAGCGCGCACTTCGGCGGCACGTTCAACACGCTGGCCAGCGTCGGCCGCAGCTCACTGGTCGGCCAGGTGCTGGTCGGCGACCAGGGCGCCAACCTGCAGCGCGCCTATTTCCAGCATTATTGGGACAACCGCCAGGCTGAAGCCGGGCTGCTCCAGGAATCCAATTCGCTGTCCTTCACCAGCTATCGGCTGGTCGGCGCGGAATTCGGCAGCTTCTTCGGCAACCGCCTCGATGCGGCCGAGGGCGCGGCGACGCCGCTCCAGATAGTCTTGCCGCGTGCTGCGGTGGTCGAGGTCTATCGCGACGGCGTGCTGATCCAGACGACGCGGCTCGATGCGGGCATCCAACAGATCGACACGAGTAATTTCCCCGCCGGCTCCTACCCGGTTCGGATCGTCGCGCGCGACGGCGGCCAGGTGCTGGTCAACGAAGTGCAGCAGTTCACGCGGATCGGCGACCTGCCGCCGCCGGGCGAATGGGCGTTCGATCTTCGTGCGGGCCTCCGCGTCCGCGATTTCGAGGCGCTCGATGTCGTCGACGGGATCGAGACCTTCGAGCGCGGCCAACAGCCGTTCCTTCCCTCGCTCACCAATCAGGGCGTCGTCGCGGCGTCGGTCACCCGGCGCGTCGGTGCGGCGACCGGTGTCGGCCTGTCGGGCCTCCTGGTCGGCGACCATGTCTATGGTGAGCTCTCCGGCACCACCTATCACCACAATCTGCGTGCGGTGGCAGCGGTCGCGGCGGGCACCGACAAATCCTATTCGATCATCGCCAACACCTCGCTGCAACTCGCCCATTTCGATCTTGCGGTTTCGGTGCGCCATACGCGGGTTCACGGCCAGGATCTGCTGTTCCTCAACGATCCCGACATCTTCCGCCCGTTCTTCCGCAGCGAAGACACGATCGTCGGCAGTCTCAGCTTCCCGCTGCTCAAGGGCTCGCTGACGCTCAACGGCTCCTATTCGCAAACGCCGGCTTTCGAAGACCAATATGCCTATGGCGCGCGCTACATGCGGAGTTTCGACGTGGGCCGATTGGGCATGGCGCAACTGTCGGTATACGGCCTCAAGGCGACGCATGACGTGCAGGTCGGCATCACCCTGTCCTTCTTCAAGCGCGTCGGCACGCACAGCCTGATCAACTATGGCGGTGGCGCCGAGTATCGCAAGCGCAGCGATGAGGGGCCGGGCGCGCCCGACGGCGTCTATCCTGTCGCCAATGCTACGCTGACGCGCAACGATCGTGTCGGCCCGGTCGACCTGACGGACTCGGTCGGCGCCTCGACCGACGCCGACCGCGATCGTGTTTTCGCTTCTACGGATGCGACGTCGTCGCTCGGCCATCTCGACGGCGTGGTCGACTATCAGCACGTTCGTGGCGACAGCAGCGGGTTCGGCTTCACCGGCAATTTGTTCTCCGGCATCGTGATCGGCGGCGGGCACGTCAAGCTGGGCGTGCGCGACGAGCAGGGCGATGCGGTGGCGCTGGTCGGCGTTTCCCGAGACAAGGAGGATCGCGACCTGATCGGCAAGGCGGGCGGGCGCTATCGCATCCTGCTCGGCAACCAGTTCGTGGGGACGGTGGCGCCCGGCGACGTCACCGCGCTCTCGCTGCCGTCGTTCCGGTCCTATTCGATCGGGCTGCAGCCGGAAAATTCGCCGCCTTATGCGATCGATCTCACGCCGAAGCATATCCCGCTATATCCGGGCAATGTCGCGCTGGTCGACTTCCACGCCTCGCGCGTGGTGACGTTGTTCGGACGCCTGCTTGGCCCCAACGGCGCGCCGATCGCCGACACGCGAGTCTCAGGCGCAGCCGACACCACCTTCACCGACGATCACGGTTATTTCGTCATCACCGCGCAGCCTCGCGAGGAAATCGACTTTTACGGCAGCCACGGCGAAGTCTGTCGCTCGGCGACACCGACTCAGCTGATCCGGCCGAACGACAAGGGCCACGACGATTATCACCCGATCGGCGATGTTCGTTGCGATGTCGAAACAACGGCGACGCCGAAAACAAGCGACGGCGGAGTGGACGGCAAGCCCGTCTCGATGCTGAACGAGCGCGACGTTCTTGCACGCAGCCGGATATTGCTCGGCAGGGCGCGCATGGTGTTGCGCGGCTAGCGAAAAGACCTCCGAGCTCGCGATCTCGCCGATGGGAATGGCGCGCCCGGCAGGATTCGAACCTGCGGCCCCAAGCTTAGAAGGCTCGTGCTCTATCCAACTGAGCTACGGGCGCGTTGCGACCTTGCGTTAGCGCGGATTGCGCGAACGCGAAACCGCCATCATAGACGAGGCGATGGGGGACACACGCACCACAAACATCACTCGGGTAGACGCCAGCGCGGTCAGCGGCGGGCATTTCCGCTATTACGACTTCGTCATGGTGGCGTTCGTCGTCGTGCTGCTGCTCTCGAACGTGGTCGGCGCGGAGAAGCGCTCGGTAATCGACCTGCCCGGCATCGGGCCATGGCCGTTCGGCGCGGGCATTCTGTTCTTCCCGATCTCCTACGTCATCGACGACGTGTTGACCGAGGTCTATGGCTACGCCCGCGCGCGGCGGGTGATCTGGGCGGGGTTCATCGCGCTCTTGTTCATGGGCGTGATGGAATGGACCGTGGTCCACCTGCCGGTCGCCGAAGGTTGGACCGGCCAGCCTGCCTATGAGCGCGTGTTCGGCAGCGGCTGGCGGATCATCCTCGCCTCGCTCTCAGCCTTCTGGGCCGGCGATTTCCTCAATTCGGTGGTGCTTGCCAAAATGAAGATCTGGACCGACGGGCGCTGGCTGTGGACGCGCACGATCGGCAGCACGATCGTCGGCGAGGGCGCCGACAGCCTGATCTTCTACCCGCTCGCCTTCTACGGCCTGCCCGACTGGCCGGTGCAGGCGCTGCTGATGGTGATGATGAGCCAGTTCGTCCTCAAGGTGAGCTGGGAAGCGATCCTGACGCCGGTCACCTATGCGGTGGTCGGCTGGCTCAAGCGCGCCGAGGGGGTCGACGTGTACGACCGCGGCACCAACTTCTCCCCGTTCCGCGCGCGGGTTTAATCCGGTCGCGCCCCGCCAAGCTTGCCGATGGCGGCGCCGAGTTCGGCGGCGCGGAACGGCTTGGCGAGATAGGCGGTCACAGCGTCGCGGTCGGCGGTGCCGGGAAAGCCGGAGACGATCAGCGTGCGCACTGCCGGCCGCCGTGCACGGATCGCGGCGGCGAGGCGATCGCCCGACATGTCGGGCATCACCTGGTCGGTGACCAGCAGATCGGGGGCGTAGCCGTCCTCGACCAGCGCCAGGGCATCGCCGCTCGATCCGCAGGCGGTGACCTTGTGACCCAGCGCCTCGAGCATCGCCGCGGTACTGGCGCGGACCAGCGGCTCGTCATCGACCAGCAGCACGTCGAGCGGCGCGGCGACCGCCTTGCCCTCGGCGGCGGCATCGGTCGGTGCCGCTTCATGGTCGCTCGCCGGCAGGATCAATTCGACGCGCGTGCCCTGCCCCGCGCCGCTGTCGATGCGCAGCGCGCCGCCGAGTTGCCCAGCCAGGCCGTGGATCATCGACAGGCCAAGCCCGGTGCCGGCGCCCAGCCCCTTGGTCGAGAAGAATGGTTCGGTGGCGCGGCGGCGCGTCTCCTCGTCCATGCCGATGCCGTCATCGTCGACCGTCAGCACGACGTAGCTGCCGGGCGAGAGGCCGTCGCGCGCCACCGGCACGTCGAGCGCACGCACGCCGATGTCGAGCCGGCCGCCGTCGGGCATGGCGTCGCGCGCATTGACCACCAGATTGAGCAGTGCCATCTCGATCTGGTTGGCGTCGCCCAATGCGGCGGGCAGGTCGGGATCGGCGGTGATGCCGACCTGGATCGACGGGCCGACGGTGCTGCGGACGAGCTGGGCCATGTCGTGGACCAGCCCGTCGACCGCCAGCGGCCGCGCCTCGAGCGGCTGGCGGCGCGCGAAGGCGAGCAGCCGCTGGACCAGCGTCTTGGCGCGGGTCGCCGATTGCAGCGCGCCGTCGATCAGCGCGGTGGCGCGGGCGTCGTCCGCGGGGCGGCGCGCGAGCAGGTCGAGCGTGCCCAGGATCGGCGTCAGCAGGTTGTTGAAATCGTGCGCGACGCCGCCGGTGAGCTGGCCCAACGCCTCCATCTTCTGCGCCTGGCGCAACGCATCCTCGGCGGCGTGGAGCGCCTCGGCGCGGTCGCGTTCGTCGGTGACATCATGGGCGATGGCGTAGATCAGGTCGCCGTCGGACACCGCGCTCCAGCTCAGGCAGCGATAGCTGCCGTCAGCGGCGCGCAGACGAGCGGTAAAGCCGCGTAGCGGCTCGCCGGCGACCAACCGCTTCCAGGCGGCGCACGCCGTCGCAAGATCGTCGGGGTGATAGAGCCATTCGGCGGTACGGCCGATCAGACGGTCCTCCGACCAGCCGAGCACCGTTTCCCAGGCCGGGCTGACGCTGCGCCACACGGCATTGCGATCGCACACCACAATCGGATCCTGCGACAATTCCCACAACCGGTTGCGCTCGCGGGTGCGGCGATCGACCGTGGCGGCGAGTTCGGCGCTATGGCGGCGCGCCGCTTCCTCGGCGCGCTTCGCTTCGGTGACGTCCTCGGCGACGCCGATGAAACCCTCGGGCATCCCAGCCGCGTCGAAGCGCGGCTGCGAAATCGAGCGGAGCCACCGCCATTCGCCGTCGGCGCGGCGATAGCGCGCCTCGAGTTGGAAGCGCTCGCGGCTCGCCTCGCCGGCCAGCGATTCGGCGAGGATGCGGTCGTGATCCTCCTCGTGCAGAATGGTCCGCCAATCGAACTTACACGCCTCCTCATAGGGAAGCGCAAGGAAGTCCATATAGGCGCGGTTGACGAATGCGCGGGTGCGATCGGGCGCGGTCACCCACATCGGGATCGGCGCGGCGTCGGCGATGCGGCGAAAGCGATCCTCGCTCTCGCTCGCGGTTTCGAGCGCTCGCCAGCGCGCGGTGACGTCCTGCACCAGCGCATAAAATCCGGCGACGCGCTCCTCTTCGAAATGCGGCACGTGGTGGACAATCGTCCGGCGCGGCCCCGAGCTATGCGCGAAGGTCACCTCGTAGGTGAGCCGCTCGCCGGCCAGCGCCCGCTCGATATAGGGGCGACGTGCCTCATAGATGTCGGGAGCCATCAGCTCGGTCAGTTTGCGATCGACGATTTCGTCGAGCGGCAGCTCGAACCAGCCCTCATAGGCCTTGTTGCAGAAGCGGAAGCGCTGATCGGCGTCGACGTAGGAGATCATCACCGGCAGCGCGTCGGCGATCTCGCGCAGCCGCCGGCTGGTCGCCGACCGTCGCCGCTCGCATTCGCGGGTCAGCGCGGCGACCTCGGCCTCCAGCTCCCTGATTCGCCGATCGCGATCGTCCGTCACGCCGCCCGCCTGTTACCCGCGCCTTGCGGGGCCAAGTCTAGGGCGAGCGACCGACAGCGGCAACCGCCGAGTCCGCGCCTCGACACCAAGGCGTTGACGCGAAGCCCGATCGTCCGCCATCGAGCGCGCGTTGATCCTGAGGGGAAATGATCATGGCCGACCGCAGACAGACCGCGCGCATCCTGCTCGCCAGCCTGGTCGGCACGTCGGTCGAGTTCTACGATTTCTACATCTACGCGACCGCGGCGAGCCTTGTGTTCGGGCCGTTGTTCTTTCCGGCGAGCTCGGCCTCGGCGCAGCTCCTCGCATCCTACGCCAGCTTCGGTCTCGCGTTCCTGGCGCGGCCGATCGGCGGCGCGCTGTTCGGCCATTTCGGCGACCGTATCGGCCGCAAGTCGACCTTGGTCGCCTCGCTGCTGCTGATGGGCCTGTCGACCGCGGCGATCGCTCTGCTGCCGACCTACGCCATGGCCGGGTGGGTGGCGCCGCTGCTGCTCTGCGTGCTGCGCTTCGGGCAGGGCGTGGGGCTCGGCGGCGAATGGAGCGGCGCGGCGCTGCTCGCTGTCGAGAATGCGCCGCCGGGCTGGCGCGCGCGTTACGGCATGATGCCGCAATTGGGCGCGCCGGTCGGCTTTCTTGCCGCCAACGGCTTCTTCCTGGCATTGGGCGCCGTGCTGACCGCCGACCAGTTCCGCGACTGGGGTTGGCGAATCCCGTTCCTGGCGAGCTCGGTGCTGGTCGCGCTGGGCCTCTGGGTCCGGCTCAAGCTCACCGAGACCGCCGCCTTCGCCGCGGCGCTGGAAGCCGCGCCGCCGCCGCGCGTGCCGATCGGGCAATTGCTCACCCGTCATCTCGGCACTACGCTGGCCGGGATGCTCGGCGTGATCGCCTGCTTCGCGCTCTACTACATCGCCACCGCCTTCACGCTCGGCTATGGCACCACGACGCTCGGTTATTCGCGTCAGGCGTTCCTCGAGGCGCAGCTCGGCGCGATCCTGTTCATGGCCGCCGGCATCCTGATCGCCGGCTGGCTCTCTGACAGGACGACGCCGCGGCGCGTCCTCGCCTGGGGCTGCATCGCCACGATCGCCGCCGGCGCGCTGATCGCGCCGCTGCTCGGCAGCGGGTCGATCGCGCTTGCCTTCCTGTTCCTCGCGCTGGCGCTGCTGGCGATGGGCTTCGTCTATGGCCCGCTGGGTGCCTGGCTGCCGGCGCTGTTCCCGCCGCATGTGCGCTACACCGGCACCAGCATCGCCTTCAACGTCGGCGGCATCATCGGCGGCGGGCTGACGCCGCTGATCGCGCAGGTGATGGCGGTACGCGGCGGCCTGGCACCGGTCGGCCTCTACCTCGCCGCCGCCGCGGTGCTCAGCCTGATCGGGTTGCTGGTTGCGGGACGAGGCAGCCGCCATCTCGATCCGGTCGTCGCGCCGTCGCTTTAGGCTGCGAACCCCGCCCCCACTTGCCGTTCGTGTCGAGTAGGGTTCGAGCTTGTCGAGACACGTGCCAATGTCCCTCGATACGCCATCTCGACAAGCTCGATGGCTACTCGGGACGAACGGCGGAAGGGGGAACACCATATGCACGGTCAGCGACACGCATACAGTTGACAGAATCAGCTCGCTCGCTTAGGCGGGCCTCCTTTCCCGGCGGGCCCAGCTCGCGCGGGCACACGCATTTGGAAAGTGATGAGGGCCATGTTCGCAGTCGTGCGCACGGGCGGCAAGCAGTATCGCGTCGCCGC
>Ga0164242_10008821_pt1 | contig 10922 bp, 9 predicted proteins | sample OricomgcompostMG_FD_108783 | JGI IMG/M metagenome (GOLD analysis project Ga0164242, IMG submission 108783) | Miracle-Growth compost microbial communities from Emeryville, California, USA - Original compost - Miracle growth compost (MG) ...
ACCGGCCGCAGCTTCATCGCCGGCCTGCTGCGGCACGCGCCGGAGATCAGCGTCGTCACCAACCAGTGGGTCAACTCCTACAAGCGGATCGTCGCCCAGGGCGAGGCGCCGGCGCACATCTCATGGGGCCACAACAACCGATCCGCGATGATCCGGGTGCCGATGTACAAGCCCGCCAAGGGGCAGTCGACCCGCGTCGAGATCCGCACCATCGACCCCGCCTGCAACCCCTACCTCGCCTACGCCGTCGTCCTTGCGGCGGGCATGAAGGGCATCGAGGAGGGCTACGAGCTCCCGCCCGAGGCCGAGGACGACGTGTGGGCCCTGACCGACCGGGAGCGGGCTGCGCTCGGCATCGAGCCGCTGCCGCGCGGCCTCGACGAGGCGATCGCGGTAGCGGAGAGGTCCGAGCTGCTGGCCGAGACGCTCGGCGAGCATGTCTACGACTTCTTCCTGCGCAACAAGCGCGTCGAGTGGGCCGAGTACTGCGCCCAGGTCAGCGCCTTCGAGCGGACCCGGATGTTGCCGGTGATCTGACCGCGGACCCGGCGATGGCGCGCATCCTGGTCGTGCAGCACGACCCCACCTGCCCGCCGGCCCTCTTCGGGGGCTGGCTACAGGAGGCCGGCTGCCTGCTCGACGTCCGCCATGCCTACCGCGGTGACGAGCAGCCCACCCTGCGCCACTACGACGGCCTGCTCGTGCTCGGTGGCCCGATGGACGCCGATGACGACGCCGGCCACCCATGGCTGTCGCGCACGCGCGAGCTGATCCGGGAGGCCGCCGTACGCGGCGTGCCCACGCTCGGCATCTGCCTCGGTCACCAGTTGGCCGCCCTGGCTTTGGGCGGTGCGGTCGAACGCAGCGAGCACGGCCCGCACGTCGGCGTACTCCCGGTCGGGTGGGGGTGCGAGGTGCTTCTCGACCCGCTGGTGGACCGGATTGCGGGCGACGGCCGGGCGATCCAGTGGAATCGCGACGTCGTCACGTCGCTGCCGTCCGGTGGCGAGGTGCTCGCAATCGGTCCCGAGGGCGATATCCAGGCCGCTCGGTTGGCGTCGACGGTCTGGGGCGTTCAGTTCCATCCCGAGGCCGACGAGAGCCTCGTTGCGACCTGGGCCGCACACGACGACGGCACGCTGACAGCGCTCGGGCTGACGCCGGCCGAGGTCGTCTCCCAGGCGCGTACGGCGACCGGCGCGCTGGTCGACGCATGGCACCCGCTCGCGGTCTCGTTCGCCCGGATGGCCCGCGGCCGGGCCGCAGCGAACGGAACGATCTAACCCTCCTTCGTGCCGGATGTGAGAGGTTGGGAGGCGACATGAGCCCACGAACGATGACCGGCAAGGGGCTGCTGCTGCGGCTCGGATTCACCGATGTCGACGCTGCCCAGGCGGCGACAGCGACCCTGGGGGCGGCGATCGACCCGCTGATCGCGCTCTTCGGTCGCACCGCCGACCCGGACCTCGCGCTGGCCGCGCTGGTGCGGCTGGCCGAGGCGATGCCCGACCACGATGCGATGCTCCAGGAGCTGGCAGACGACGAGGGCACAGCGATGCGGCTGATCTCGGTCCTGGGCGCTTCAGAGGCACTTGGCGACCACCTGGTCCGGCACCCAGAGCAGTGGCGCGACCTGTGCGACCCGATGCTGGGCTCGACCCGGCCGGCGGCGTACTTCGTCCGAGACCACATGATCGCCGCGGTCGAGGGCCTCGGCCCGCAAGAGGCCCGCGATGCGCTGCGGGTCGACTACCGCCGCCTGCTGCTCCGACTCGCCTCGCGCGACATCGGCCACGAGATGAGCGTCGACGACGTCGCCGCCGAGCTCTCCGACCTCGCCGCCGGTGCGCTCGAGGCGGCGCTCGTGATCGCCCGCAAGGAGGTCGAGGGCGCCGACCAGGTGCGGCTCGCGGTGATCGCGATGGGCAAGTGCGGCGCTCACGAGCTCAACTACGTCTCGGACGTCGACGTGATCTTCGTGCACGAGGGCCCCGACGAGATCGCGGTCAAGCTGGCCAGCACGCTGATCCGGATCTGCTCCGAGCACAGCCGCGAGGGCACGATCTGGCAGGTCGACGCGGCCCTGCGTCCGGAGGGCAAGAACGGCGTCCTGAGCCGCACCCTGGCCGGCCACGTCGCCTACTACGAGCGCTGGGCCTCCACCTGGGAGTTCCAGGCACTGCTGAAGGCTCGTCCGGTCGCAGGGGACAAGGAGCTCGGCCGCGAGTACATCGAGAAGCTCTCGCCGATGGTGTGGACCGCCGCCGAGCGCGACGGCTTCGTCGCCAGCACCCAGGCGATGCGCCGGCGGGTGATCGACCACATCCCGGCCAAGGACGCCGATCGAGAGCTGAAGCTCGGCGTCGGCGGCCTGCGCGACGTGGAGTTCGCGGTGCAGCTGCTGCAGCTGGTGCACGGTCGCGCGGACGCCTCGCTGCGTGAGCCCACCACCCTCTCCGCGCTGGCCGCGCTGACCCGGGGCGGCTACATCGGGCGCGCGGACGGCGAGGCCCTGCACACCGCCTATGCGTTCCTGCGCACCCTGGAGCACCGCATCCAGCTTCGCCGCCTTCGTCGTACTCACGTCGTCCCGCGCGACGACGAGTCGCTGCGTCACCTCGGCCGCTCGATGGGGCTCATGCGCGAGCCGGCCAAGTCCTTGGAGAAGCAGCTCACCGACCAGCGGCTCGTGGTCAGCCGCCTCCACCAGAAGCTCTTCTACCGACCGCTGCTCTCCGCCGTGGCCCGCATCCCTGGCGACGAGGCCCGCCTCTCTCTGGCCGCCGCGGAGGAGCGACTCACCGCCCTCGGGTACGCCGACCCCTCAGCCGCGCTGCGGCATCTCGAGGCACTCACCAGCGGCGTACGACGGAGCGCGTCGATGCAGCGCACCCTGCTCCCGGTGATGCTGCAGTGGTTCGCCGACGGGCCGGACCCCGACATGGGCCTCTTCGGCTTCCGCCGGATCAGCGACGCGCTCGGCACTTCGCCGTGGTATCTGCGGGCGCTGCGTGACGAGGGACTGATCGCCGAACGGCTGGCGCGGGTGCTGTCGACGTCCCGATACGCCACCGAGCTGCTGGAGCGTGAGCCCGAGGGCGTGCGGATCCTCGGCGGGACCCTCGAGCCGCACAGCCAGGAGTCCCTGGTCGAGCGGATGGGCCAGATCGTCGAGCGGCACAGCGACCTCGGCGTCGCCACCCACCTGGTGCGCGCCATCCGGCGACGCGAGCTCTTCCGGATCAGCGCCGGCGAGCTGTGCGGCGTGTTGAGCATCGAGCAGGTCGGGGCCGCGTTGGGGCGGCTGACGGACGCGGTGCTCGAGGTGACCCTGAACGACGTGATCGCCGAGATCGCCGCCGAGCGCGGCCTCGACGCGCCTCCGACCCGGATGGCGGTCGTGGCGATGGGCCGCTACGGCGGCTTCGAGCTCTCCTACGGCAGCGACGCCGACGTGCTCTTCGTGCACCAGCCCGAGGAAGGCGCCACGGCCGACGAGGCGGCGACCTTCGCCCGCGCCGTCGCCGAGCGGATGCGCTCCCTGCTCGGCTCGCAGGGTCCGGATCCGGCGCTCACCCTCGATGCGGACCTGCGACCGGAGGGCCGCCAGGGTGCGCTGGTGCGCACGCTCGACTCCTATGCCGCCTACTATGCCAAGTGGTCGATGGTCTGGGAGGCCCAGGCGCTGCTCCGTGCCGACGCCGTGGTGGGGGACAAGGATCTCTGTGCCGCCTTCACCGCGATGATCGACCCGCTGCGCTATCCGAAGGACGGTCTCTCCGAGAGCGACATCCGGGAGGTACGCCGGATCAAGGGCCGGGTCGAGCGGGAGCGACTGCCGCGCGGCGCCGATCCCACCACCCACCTCAAGCTGGGCCGCGGCGGTCTGGCCGACATCGAGTGGTCGGTCCAGCTGCTGCAGATGTGCCACGCCCACGACGTACCGAGCCTGCGGACGCCGCGCACGCTGGAGGCGCTCACCGCGGCTGCCGAGGCTGGTCTGGTCAGCGCTGAGGACGCAGAGGGGCTGTGCGAGGCCTGGCGCCTGGTAAGCCGCACCCGCAACGCCGTCACGCTGGTCCGGGGCCGGCCCTCGGACCAGCTGCCGGCCAGCGTGACCGAGCGTCGTGCCGTCGCCTCGATCCTCGGCTACCCCGCGGATGCGAGCGACGAGATGGTCAACGACTATCTGCGCACCACACGGCACGCGCACGGCATCGTCGACCGGGTCTTCTGGGGCGACGAGTAGGCCGCTTGACCGTCCGGCTCAGTAGTCGCTGCTACGACGCTCCTGGACGGTCTGACTGCCGTCCGCGTGCGTCGTGGTCGCGATCGTTCGGTTGGCGCGTCCGCGGTTCCAGGTGATCGCCGAGAGGACGAGCACCAGCGCGCCGACCGCCGCGAGGATCCAACCGACCGTGTCTAGGTCGACGCCCTGCACCTGCTTGTTCACGGCGAGAGCCAGGATGAGGCCCACCGCCAGGAGGAGCGCTCCGCTGCCGTAACCCATGATGAGACTTCCTTCCACTTCGGGCCGCCCAGTCGAGCGGCGCCGGCCCGCTGTGCGGGGTGCGGTCTCCGGTGCCCGGCACTCTGGGACGACAAACAGGCCGGCGGGTAAAGCTGGGCCCCCGCTGCGCCGGGTTACCCGAAAGTAGGCACCTTCCATCACCTTTGCCGGAGCGTGTCGTTGGGCCTCTCGATGGACCGCAGCGGCGGGGGTCGTTGCTCGCAGAACTGAAACATGTTCTACTAGCGGCGCGTGGTGATCCGAGTCACAACGAAGCGGTTTCGAGAGGTGCGACATGGCGGTGCAGTTCACCTCGCTCGTGCGGGGCATGGGCGGCATCGGCCTGATGACGGTCGAGGTATTCAAGTCGATCTTCACCACCAAGTTCCAGACCCGTGAGTTTCTGGAGCAGGCCTGGTTCATGACCAGCGTGACCCTGATGCCGGCGATCCTGGTCTCGATCCCGTTTGGCGCGGTGATCTCGCTCGAGGTCGGCAACCTGACCGGCCAGCTCGGCGCCCAGTCGTTCGCCGGTGCCACCGCCGTCCTGGCGGTGGTGCGCGAGGCGGCGCCGATCGCGGCGGCCCTCATCATCGCCGGAGCGGCCGGCTCGGCGATCTGCTCGGACATGGGTGCGCGCAAGATCCGCGAGGAGATCGACGCGCTCGAGGTGCTCGGCATCGACCCTGTGGTCCGGCTGGTGACGCCACGCGTACTCGCCTGCGTCTTCGTCTCGGTGATGATCAACGGGATCGTCATCGCGACCGGGATCGGCGGTGGCTATTTCTTCACCGTCATGGTCCAGGGCGGCTCGGCGGGCGCGTTCCTCTCCTCGTTCGACGCCCTGGCCTCCCTGCCGGACCTCTACATCAGCATGGTCAAGGCGGCGCTGTTCGGCTTCCTGGCGGCGATCGTCGGCGCCCACAACGGACTGCGCGCGGCCGGCGGCCCCAGCGGTGTCGGCCGGGCCGTCAACGAGTCGGTGATCGTCGCCTTCATGCTCCTGTTCGTCCTCAACTCGCTGATCACCGCCGTCTACTTCCAGATCGTCCCGCAGGACGGCCTGTGATGAGCGCGCTGACCCAGCTCGGCGGCGAGTTCGTCAAGGAGCGTCGCCGGCGCATCGAGGAGTACGGCGACCAGCTGCTCTTCTACATCAAGGCGCTGGCCTGGACGCCGCGCGCACTGGTTCATTACCGCCGCGAGGTGTTCAACACTCTCGCCGAGGTCGCCTTCGGCGCCGGTGCGCTCTCCATGATCGCCGGCACGGCGGGCGTCATCGCGTTCATGGCCTTCTTCGCTGGAACCGAGGTCGGCATCCAGGGCTACGCCTCGCTCAGCCAGATCGGCGTCGCCAAGTTCACCGCCTTCATCTCGGCGTACTTCAACACCCGTGAGGTCGCCCCGCTGATCTCGGCGATCGCGCTCGCGGCCACGGTCGGCTGTGGCTACACGGCGCGGCTCGGCGCGATGCGCATCAGCGAGGAGATCGACGCGCTCGACTCGATGGGCATCCCGTCGCTGCCCTTCCTGGTCACCACCCGGATGGTGGCCGGCTTCCTGGCGGTGGTGCCGCTCTACGTCATCGCGCTGTGCGCCTCCTACCTCTCGCCGCGGTTGATCACGACGCTCGTCTATCACCAGTCCGCTGGCACCTACGACCACTACTTCATCGCCTTCCTGCCGCCGGTCGACATCCTCTGGTCGTTCCTCAAGCTGATCGTGCTGGCGATCGCCGTCATCCTGATCCACTGCTACTACGGCTACACCGCCTCGGGCGGCCCGGCCGGCGTTGGCCGTGCGGTCGGCCAGGCGATCCGGAGGTCCATCGTCACTGTCGTGGTCGCCGACTTCTTCCTCAGCTTCGCGATCTGGGGATCCACCACGACCGTGCGGATCACCGGATGATCCGGGAGCTGGCCTGATGCTGATCGGCGTCCAGCGCGATACCGCCCGCGAGCACAACCGGCTGTTCGTGGCGGGAGTGGTCTATGTCCTGGTGCTGGCGGTGCTGATCGGCCTCTCCATCGCGATCTATCAGAAGGTCTTCACTCGGGTGACCTGGGTGACGCTCAAGGCGGACAAGGCCGGCCTGCAGCTGCCGAAGTTCGGTGATGTCCGGATGCATGGCGTGCTGGTGGGGCAGATTCGCTCGATCTCGCAGAACGGCAAGGTCGCGGTGATCAAGCTCGGCCTCAACCCGTCGGCGGCCAAGCAGATCCCGAGCAACGTCGACGCGGAGATCGTCCCGACCACCCTGTTCGGTCAGAAGTACGTCCAGTTCGTGGCGCCCTCCGACCCGTCCACCGAGGGGATCCGCAACGGCACCGTCATCCCGGCCGACCGCGTCCGCACCAGTGTGGAGTTGGAGGCGGTGCTCGCCCGGCTCTACCCGATCCTGGAGGCGGTCCGGCCGCAGGACCTCAACAGCACCTTGACCGCGCTGTCGACCGCGCTGGAGGGCAACGGCGAGAAGCTCGGCGAGACCATCTCCGAGCTCAACTCCTACCTCGGCGCGATGAACGTCCATCTGCCCACGCTGCAGCACGACATCAAGGCCTTCGCGAACGTGGCGCACACCTACGACCTAGCCGCGCCCGACCTGGTGAAGCTCCTGTCCAACGCCACCACGACCGCCAAGACGGTCACCACCGAGCAGGCCAACCTCAAAGGCCTCTTCACCAGCGTCACCGGGCTCTCGTACTCGACCACGACGCTGCTGGCCGACAACGAGCAGGGCATCAACACCGAGAGCAAGCTGGCGGTGCCGCTGGTGAAGCTGCTGGCGACTTACTCGCCGGAATACCCGTGCCTGCTCGAGGGCCTGGACGCCTACACCGCCAATCTCAACCAGATCTTCCGCAACCAGCGGGTCAGCCAGACCATGACGCTGGGCGGCACGCAGAAGCCGGCCTACACCCGCAGCGATCGGCCCGAGTACGGAGAGATCGGGCGCGGGCCGTGGTGCGCGGGCCTGCCCGGGGTGGCCAAGCACCCGCAGTCGCCGAAACTGAAGACCCCGCTCAAGGACGGCACCCAGGACGACCCGGCCCAGCACCCCGACATCATGCGGGTGGACCAGTGAACCGCCGCGATCTCGTCACCGCCGGAGCGGCCTTCAAGCTCGCTCTGTTCACCATCGTCTCGGTGATAGTCACCTCGCTGCTGGCCATCATCATGGGCCACCTCGGCGGGGGCGATCAGACCACCTATCGGGCGGTGTTCACCAGCGCCAGCGAGCTGAAGAAGGGCGACGACGTCAGGGTTGCCGGGGTCTCGGTGGGGTCGGTCCGTAGCGTGAAGCTGAGCGGCGGGGACAAGGCTCTGGTGAGCTTCCGCGTCGACGACGGCGTACCGATGACGACCGCCTCGGGCGCCCAGATCCGCTACCTCAACCTGGTCGGCGACCGCTACCTGGCTCTCACGCAGGGCAAGGCCGGGGCACCGCGGCTGCAGGCGGGCGGCACTCTGCCGGTCTCGCAGACCACGCCGGCCCTCAACCTCACCCAGCTTTTCAACGGCTTCCAACCACTCTTCCAGGCACTCTCGCCCAACGACGTCAACAAGCTCTCGCTCAACCTGATCAAGGTGCTGCAGGGGGAGGGCGGGACGATCTCCAGCGTGTTGGCCGAGACGGCCTCGTTGACCAGCACCCTCGCCGACCGCGACAAGCTGATCGGCGACGTCATCACCAACCTGTCCTCGACCCTGCAGACCGTCGACAGTCACCACCAGCAGCTCTCCGAGTTGCTGACCCAGCTCAACGGCTGGATGGGCGACCTGGCCAAGGACAAGGACACGATCGGCAACTCGGTGCACGACATCGGCGACCTCAGCCAGCAACTCGCCTCGCTGCTGGGCAACATCCGGCCCGCGACCAAGACCGACATCGCCCAGCTCAAGCGGATCATGACGACCCTCAACAAGCCATCGAACCAGCAGCTGATGGACGACACGCTCAAGCGTCTGCCCGCGACCTTGAAGGCGCAGACCCGGATCGGCGAGTACGGCAGCTGGTACAACTACTACCTCTGTGACCTCGACGTGAAGATCACCCTGCCGTCGTTGGGAAAGCTGCTCGACGACAGCCCCGTCATCAAGGCGTTGCAGAAGACGTTGGACAACGTCAGCGTCTACAGCACCGCGAAACGGTGTGATATCTGATGGCCCGCGTCAATGAGAAGCAGCTGACCCGGGCCGGGTTGGCGACGGCCGTAGCGGTGGTGCTGCTGCTGGCCCTCGCGTTCAACCTGCAGAAGCTGCCTGGGATGCGGGGGACGACCTACCACGCGCTGTTCACCGACGCGAGCGGCCTGAAGGTCGGCGACCGGGTCGAGGTTGCCGGCATCCGGGTGGGCCGGGTCGACGCGATCGCCATCGACGGCGCCAAGATCGACGTCTCCTTCGACGTCAAGGACGCCAAGCTCGGACGCGACACCCAGGCCTCGATCGAGGTGCTCAACCTGCTGGGTGACAAGTACCTCAACCTGGCACCGGGCCCGACCAGCAAGAGCGCCACCTACCTCACCGCAGGCGCGACCATCCCGTTGTCGCAGACCACTGCCGGCTACGACATCGTCGGCACCCTCGACGAGCTCACCGACACCACCGAGAAGATCAACACCGGTCAGCTCGGCACCGCGCTGAACACCGTCGCCGGAGCGGTCAACCAGGCTGCTCCCGACGTGCGAACGAGCTTCGAGGGCCTTGCCCGGCTCTCCCAGACGATCGCCTCGCGCGACGATGACATCGACCAGTTGCTCCAGCACGCGCACCACGTCGTCGACCTGATCAACCAGCGCAAGGGTGACCTGGTCGGGCTGATGAAGCAGGGCAACGTCATCTTCCAGGAGCTGATCGAGCGCAGGCAGGACATCCACAGTCTGCTCACCAACGCGACGGCGCTGGCCGACCAGCTCAGCGGCCTGGCGAAGGACAACCAGAAGCAGCTGGGTCCCGCGCTCGACGAGCTCGACAAGGCGATCTCGTTCCTCAACGACCGCAAGCAGGAGCTCAGCGACACGATCAAGAACTACGGTCCCTACGCCTCCATCCTGATCAACATCATCGGCACCGGTCCGTGGTTCGACGCCTACGTGCCCAACTTCGCCAGCCTGGCGACGGGTGAGTTCGTCCCCGGGCACCGGCCCGGATTGAAGTGATGCGGATGCCAGTCACGACGCCAGCCCTGATCCATACCGTGAAGCGTGCCCTCACGCCGTGGCGACTCGTCGCGCTCGTCGTCGTGCTGCTCGTCGTCGCCGGGCTGTTCACCGCCCTCGCCGGTCGCGGCAGCACGCGGACCGTGACGGCGTACTTCTCCCGCGCGGTGAGCGTCTACAACGGCACCGACGTCGACATCATGGGCGTCCGCGTCGGCAAGGTGACGTCGGTCAAGCCGGACGGCGATCAGGTGAAAGTCGTCATGCAGTACGACGCGAAGTACCAGTTGCCGGCCGAGGTGAAGGCGGCGATCGTGACGCCGACGTTGGTCGCCGACCGGTTCATCCAGCTCGCCCCGGCCTTCACTGGTGGCAGTGCGCTCCCGGACAAGGGCACCATCCCGATGTCGCGCACCGCCGTACCGGTCGAGATGGACGAGATCTACAAGAGCATCGCCGACCTCACCGACGCGCTCGGGCCCAACGGCGCCAACAAAAACGGCGCGCTCAACAACGCGCTCAAGGCCGGGGCCAACGCGCTGCGGGGCAACGGCAAGCTCGGCAACAAGATGCTGGCCAATCTGTCGCAGGTCGCCAAGACGCTCGACGACAACTCCGGCAACCTGTTCGCGACTCTCGACGGGCTCAACCAGATCACCAAGACGCTGGACGCCAACGACGGCACCGTCCAGAAGTTCATGACCCGACTGGCGAAGGTCTCCAAGCAGCTCTCCGGCGAGAGCGGGGACTTGCAGTCGGCACTGGCCGCCATCGCTGATGCCGTCGACATCACGCGCGGCTTCGTGAAGGACAACAAGGACAAGCTGACCGGCGACCTCGGCAAGCTCACCACCACGCTGAAGGTGCTCGCGGACCAGAAGCAGAGTCTCGGTACGACGCTCCAGCTCGCCCCTCTCGGGCTGGGTGATCTGGCCGACTCGTTCGACGCGGGCACCGGCACCGAGGGCATCCGGCTGCAGCTCGGCCCGACCGGAATGGACCTCCCGGGGATCCTGTGCGGGATCGTCACCAACGACAAGGTCCCGGCAGCAAACCTGGTCTGCAAGCTGTTCAAGGAGCTGGTGCCGAACACCGTCGCCACGACCGTGGGGGCGGGCCTGACCAACGCCGGCGTGCCGTCCCTGGTGACCAACGGCACCAGCACGCTCAGCGGTCTGACGTCTCAGGTGCAGGGCCTGCTCGGGGGAGGCAAGAAGTGATGCGTCGGATCTCGTCCAGAAGCCCGCGGC
>Ga0164242_10008822_pt1 | contig 10918 bp, 6 predicted proteins | sample OricomgcompostMG_FD_108783 | JGI IMG/M metagenome (GOLD analysis project Ga0164242, IMG submission 108783) | Miracle-Growth compost microbial communities from Emeryville, California, USA - Original compost - Miracle growth compost (MG) ...
AGCGTCGCGGTGTCCAGGTGGGCGTCGGTGTAGCGCATTGCCGCCGACACGACCGGCTCGTCGCTGCTGGGCAGGTGCCACGGCACCTCGTCATCAAGCCACCGCCCGATGAGGATGGCCAGGGTCTCGAAGTAGGAGTCCGCGACGTCGTCGCTGGCCGCGCGGTCAATCGGCCAGCGGGCACCGTAGACGGCCATCTCCCGGAAAACCGGCGGGACCGCCAGCACCCGGGCGCGATCCCCTTTGCCGGTGATCATGGAGGGATCGAGGAACACCGACACCGACCGCACCCGCCGCAACGTCGTCCGGTGCGGGAGGAAGGCCGGGATCCACACGGCCTGCTGCGGTGGCAGCAGGTACCGCGCGGTGGCGGTCTCCACTTGGGCAGTGCCCTCGACGGCGTACTCGATCTGGTGCAGATCGTGCATGTGCCACCTCGTCACCACGTCGGCTGCGTCATAGGGGTACGTGCCGGCCCGCACCGCGGAATTCGGGCGTACCCGCACCATCTCGGGTGTGACCGCAGAAGGGGCATAATCGGCCGCTTGTGCAAAGACGGTCATAGCGGCGGAGGGTATCAAGAGAGCGCGCGATCAGGAGCACCGGAAGTGGCTACCGTCGAGAGGCGACAGGATGAACCAGGGACACTTGACCTATTTGGCCAGCTCGGACTGGGCGAAAGCGCTGCAGACGGAGCTGCTGCCGTGGCTCGATTCCATCGCGAAGCTCGGTGATGACGTACTCGAGATCGGGCCTGGACCGGGCCGGACGACAGATCTGCTCAGAACGCGCGCGGCCGCCGTCACGGCGGTGGAGATCGATGACGACCTGGCTGCCGCCCTCGCCGACCGGATGGCGGGCACGAATGTCGTGGTCGTCCACGGCGACGGCACTGCGCTGGACCTGCCGGCTGGACGGTTCTCCGCGGCGACCTGCTTCTCAGTGCTGCATCACATGCCCTCGCCGCAAGCGCAGGACCGGCTCTTCGCCGAGCTGAACCGGGTGTTGCGGCCCGGCGCTGTCTTCGCCGGTGTCGACTCGGCGGATACCGACGTCATCCGGCAGGCGCACTCCGGCGACACCTTCGTACCGATCGACCCGTCGACGTTGGGCGACCGGCTTCTCGGCGCCGGATTCGTCGATGCCTCCGTCGCCGCCTTTGGCGAGCATCAGATCCGTTTCACCGCGGTGAAACCGGCGCCGTAGCGGCAACGGTCTCAGGTAATCGGGGCGGCCCCGCCGCGCAGGAAGGCATCCACGAGTTGCTCCGCGGCCAGCCCCGGGGGCAGCGTGCCGGCGCGGACCTCCGACTCCAGCCGCGGTGCCAATGCGCCCAACGCCGGGTCATCCTGCATCCGGTCGAGCAGCCGGTCGCGGACCATGGACCACATCCACAGCACCTGCTGGTCGTGGCGGCGCCGTTGCAGGGTGCCACTGTCGCGCAGCATCCGCTGATGCCGGTCGACGAGCGCCCAGATCTCCTCCAGGCCGGTGCCCTCCGTCGCGCTGCAGGTGACGACGGGCGGGACCCAGCCGTTCTCCGGCTCCCCGATCAGCCGCAACGCGCCGGTCAACTCGCGGGCAGCGCGGCGTGCCTCGTCCCGGTGCGACCCGTCCGCCTTGTTCACCGCGATGACATCGGCCAACTCCAGCACGCCCTTCTTGATGCCCTGCAGTTGGTCGCCGCTGCGGGCCAGCGCCAGCAACAGGAACGTGTCGGTCATCTCGGCTACCAGCGTCTCGGACTGGCCGACGCCGACGGTCTCCACCAGCAGCACGTCGTACCCGGCGGCAGCCATGACCACCAGCGATTCCCGGGTGGCCCTAGCCACGCCGCCGAGGGTGCCGGAGGTGGGCGAGGGACGGACGAACGCGTTCGGATCGCTGCCGAGCCGGAGCATCCTCGTCTTGTCGCCCAGGATGCTGCCGCCGGTACGGGTGGACGACGGATCCACCGCGAGCACCGCGACCCGGTGCCCCCGGTCCAGGAGCCTGCCGCCGAGCGCGTCGATGAAGGTCGACTTCCCCACCCCCGGCACACCGGTGATACCGACCCGACGCGCGGCCTGCGCGTGCGGGACCAATCGGGCCAGGACGTGCTGGGCCAGTCTCCGGTGATCCGCACGGCGTGACTCCACCAGCGTGATCGTGCGCGCGATCGCTGCACGGTCGCCGGCGAGGACCGCGTCGGCGTACCGGCCGGCGTCAGGCCCTCCGGCACCGGCGACGTCACGAAGGCCGGTCATGACGGCTGCGCAGTGCGGTCAGCAACTCGAGCGCGGCCTCCGGAATGACCGTCCCCGGCGAGAAGATCGCTGCTGCGCCCGCGGCTCGGAGTTCGTCGAAGTCCTGCGGCGGGATCACGCCGCCGACCACGACCATGATGTCGTCGCGTCCTACCGCGGCGAGCTCCTCCTTCAAGGCCGGCACCAGGGTGAGATGCCCGGCCGCCAGTGACGAGACGCCGACGATGTGCACGTCGGCTTCGATCGCCTGCCGCGCAACCTCTTCCGGGGTCTGGAACAGCGGGCCGACGTCGACGTCGAAGCCGAGATCGGCGAATGCACTCGCGATCACCTTCTGGCCGCGATCGTGACCGTCCTGCCCCATCTTGGCCACCAGGATGCGCGGTCGACGCCCCTCCGCCCGCTCGAACTCGGCGGACGCGGTGCGCACTCGGTCGATCCCTTCCATTCGGCCCGCCTCCTGTCGGTACACGCCGCTGATAGTCCGGATCTGCCCCGTGTAGCGACCGAAGACTTTCTCCAGCGCGTCGGAGATCTCGCCAACCGTCGCCTTCGCGCGCGCCGCGTCGATCGCCAAGGCGAGCAGGTTGCCGTCGTCGGAGCCGGCGCTGGTAGGTCGAGAGGACGCCGCGTTCGTGAGCCGGTTCAGCGCGACCCGGCACGCGGCGTCGTCCCGTTCGGCCCGCAGCCGACGCAACTTCTCCCACTGCTGCTCGCGGACCGCGCGGTTGTCGACCTTGAGCACGTCGATGGGGTCCTCGTCAGTCACGACGTACTTGTTGATTCCGATCACCGGTTGGCGACCGGAATCGATCCGCGCCTGCGTACGCGCCGCGGCCTCCTCGACCCGCAGCTTCGGGATGCCCTCCTCGATAGCGCGGGCCATCCCACCCGCGTTCTCGACCTCCTGGATGTGTGTCCACGCGCGCTGGGCCAGTTCGTAGGTGAGCCGCTCCACATAGGCGCTACCGCCCCACGGGTCGATGACCCGGCAGGTCCCGGACTCGCGCTGCAGCAGGAGCTGGGTGTTGCGCGCGATCCGGGCGGAGAAGTCGGTCGGCAGCGCGAGCGCCTCGTCGAGCGCGTTGGTGTGCAGCGACTGGGTGTGCCCCTGGGTGGCCGCCATGGCCTCGATGCAGGTACGAGTCACGTTGTTGAACACATCCTGCGCGGTCAGGGACCAACCTGACGTCTGGCAGTGGGTGCGCAGCGACAACGACTTGGTACTTCCCGGACCGAACTGCTTCACGAGCTTCGCCCACAACAGTCGGCCGGCCCGCATCTTGGCGATCTCCATGAAGAAGTTCATCCCGATCGCCCAGAAGAACGACAGCCGAGGAGCGAAGGAGTCCACGTCGAGGCCCGACGCCAGCCCGGCCCGCAGGTACTCCACGCCGTCCGCGAGGGTGTAGGCCAGTTCGAGGTCGGCGGTCGCCCCCGCCTCTTGGATGTGATAACCGGAAATCGAGATCGAATTGAATTTCGGCATGTTCCGAGAGGTGAACCCGAAGATGTCGGAGATGATCCGCATCGACGGCGCCGGCGGGTAGATATAGGTATTGCGAACCATGAACTCCTTGAGGATGTCGTTCTGGATGGTGCCGGTGAGCTTCTCGCTCGACACCCCCTGCTCCTCCGCGGCAACCACGTAGAGCGCCAGCACCGGCAACACCGCGCCGTTCATGGTCATCGACACGCTCATCCGGTCCAGCGGGATGCCGTCGAAGAGCTGCCGCATGTCGTAGATCGAATCGATCGCCACGCCGGCCATCCCGACATCACCGCTCACCCGCGGGTGGTCGCTGTCGTAACCGCGGTGGGTCGGCAGATCGAACGCAATCGACAGGCCCTTCTGTCCGGCGGCGAGGTTGCGTCGATAGAAGGCGTTGGACTCCTCGGCCGTCGAGAACCCGGCGTACTGGCGGATCGTCCACGGCTGGTTGACGTACATGGTCGGGTAAGGCCCGCGCAGGAACGGCGCGAGGCCGGGGTACGTGTCGAGGAAGTCCAGCCCGTCGAGATCCTCGCCGGTGTACAGCGGCTTCACGTCGATCCCTTCCGGGGTACGCCAGCCCAGGCCCGCGTCCGCAGCGCCTCCGGCGCGCGCCGTCCCGGTCGCCTGCATCGCCGCACGCCACCGGGCGGCCGCGTCCGGGTCGGGAGCCGGCGGGTCACCGAGCTCGACGTCCGTGAAGTCGGGCAACGTCCAGTCGGCCGTCACCGTGGCACCTCCAGCGCATCGAGCACGTCGCGGTACAACGCGAGGATGTCGGTCCCGGCGGTGATCGACCCGTCAGCACCGGAGTCGACATCCGAGGCGACGAACACGCGCCGGGCACCCATGGCGCGTAGCCGGCGCACGGCGGTGCGCCACTGGTCGGGATCCGCTTCGTCCGCACCGCATACGCACGCGACCGGCGGAGCCGTCCCGCTGCTGACTCCGTCGAGGCCGGCGGTCCGGGTGGCGATCCCGGCCGGGGCGAGCAGCGCAGTGACCTGTTCGGCGCCGGCAGCGCCGTGCTGCCGTCCGTCCAGCAGCACCAGCGTCACCGTGGGCACCGCACCGGTAGCGCGCGCGAAGGCATCCGAGCGGTCTCGGAACTCCTCGTGCCACTGTGCCCACCGGATACGCGGCAACCCGCCGGGCGGGCGCGGTGCGGCGCCAACCGAAATCCGATCCAGTACCGTCTCGCCGACGAGCGGGAACTCGCTCACCCCCGTGACCGGGTATCTCCTGTGTGCCAGCGCATCTCGACGCGCTTGCCGACTGACCGCGAGCTGGTCGGCGACGAACCCGCTACGCAACGCCACACGCAGGCCACCTGCCCGCTCGATGTGCCGGAACTGCTCCCAGGCCTGGTGCGCAAGCTCCTCGGTGAGCGCCTCGACGTACCAGGAACCGCCTGCGGGATCGATCACACGCGCGACGTTCGATTCCTCGACGAGGAGGGCGTGCACGTTACGGGCAACCCGGCGCGCCAGCGCGTCCGGCAAGCCGATCGCCGCATCCAGCGGGACGACGGTGACCGCATCGGCGCCGCCCACGCCGGCCGCGAAGCAGGCCAGCGTGCCGCGCAGGATGTTGTTCCAGGGATCCCGGCGAGTCTGCATGGTCCAGGAACCGACCGCGTGCTGGCGTTGTCCGGCCGCGGCCGACCGGAGGCCGCACAACTGCGCGACACGGGACCAGACCCGGCGCGCTGCGCGCAACTTCGCGATCGTGGTGAACTGGTCCGCAGTGGCTGCGTACCGGAATTCCAGCTGCTCGAACGCCGTCTCCGCGGGCAATCCCGCCGCCCGCAATGCGCGGAGATAGGAGACACCCGCCGCCAGCGCGCAGCCGAGTTCTTGCGTGTCGGTCCCGCCTGCCTCGTGGTACGGCAGCGCGTCCACCACGATCGCCCGGACCCCAGGCAGCCTCGCGGCGCAGTTCGCCGCCAGGTTGATCGCCGGCTCGAGCGGGCTGTCCACCCCGGTTCGGGCCAGCACCCCCAGCGGGTCCGCCCCCAAACAAGCCAGCAGCGAACCCGGCGCGACATCACGTCGGGCGGCGACGTCGAGGTAGGACCTGGCCGCCTCGACGAACCACTCCCCCGCGTCCAAGACCACGGCGGCGAGATCCAGGTAGACATCGGCGAGCACCTCGGGGATCCCGTCGACCGGGATCTGCCCGGGGCCGAGCCCGAGCCACACCGAACTCACCCCGCCCTCGAGGTCTTCCAGGATCTGTTCGCGTGCCACCGCCGGCTCCGGATGGGCATGGCGCTGGCGGATGTCCCAACCATCGCGCTGTCCCGCCGCCCTCCGTCCGCGCACGAACGGCGCCTGCCCCGGGAAGCCGGCTGCTGCCGGAGCCCCTCGGCGGATGTAGAGCGGTGCGATCGCGATGCCGTCCGCAGTAACGGTTTCCAGCTCCCGTTCCGGTGCTCCGGACTGCGCAGTCGGGAGCACCTTCGCGACCAATCCTTGCCATTGCTCTCGTGTCACCGGCGGGAATTCCGCCGCGAGCGTCAGCGCGCCGCCGATCCCGGTGCCATCCGACGTCACGAACCGACCCGTGCCCGCGCCGCACGCGCCGCTGTCACCAGGTTCCGCAGCGCGGCCACGGTCTCGTCATAGCCGCGCGTCTTCAAACCACAATCCGGGTTCACCCAGAGCCGCGAAGCCGGGAAATCCGCTGTGACGGCAGCGATCCGGTCGCCGATCTCCGCCACCGAGGGGACCCGCGGGGAGTGGATGTCCCACACGCCTGGCCCTACCTCGTTGGGATAGCCGGCCCGAGCCAGCGCTCCGGCGATCTCCATCTTCGAACGCGCCGCTTCCAGGCTGATGACGTCCGCGTCCATCGCGACGATGGCCTCGAGCACATCGCCGAACTCGGCGTAGCACATGTGCGTGTGTACCTGCGTTCTGTCCGCGACCGCGGACGTCGCGAGCTTGAACGACTCCACCGCCCAGGCGAGGTAATCCGCGCGGTCCTCCTGCCGAAGCGGGAGCGTCTCGCGCAGCGCGGGCTCGTCCACCTGGATCACCTTGATCCCGGCCGCTTCCAGGTCGGCGACCTCGTCGCGCAGCGCCAGCGCCACTTGCCGCGCGGTTTCGGCCTGCGGCTGGTCGTCGCGCACGAAGGACCACGCCAGCATCGTCACCGGGCCGGTCAGCATGCCTTTGACCGGACGATCGGTGAGGGACTGCGCGAAGGTGGACCAGGCCACCGTCATCGGGGCCGGGCGACTGACGTCTCCGGCGATGATCGGTGGGCGGACGTAGCGGGTGCCGTAAGACTGCACCCAGCCGTGCGTGGTCGCGACGAAACCGTCTAGCTGCTCAGCGAAGTACTGCACCATGTCATTGCGTTCAGGCTCGCCGTGCACGACGACGTCGAGGCCCAGGTCGACCTGCAGATCGATCACCCGGTGGATCTCGGCGCGCATCACCTCGTCATAGCCGTGCTGATCCAATGAACCCGCGCGCAACCCGGCTCGCGCCGCGCGCAGCGACGCGGTCTGCGGGAACGAACCGATCGTCGTGGTCGGCAGCACCGGTAACCCGAGCCGCTCGCGCTGCACCGCAGCCCGCTGCGGGTACCCGCTGCCACGTCTGGTGTCCGCCGCGTTCACGGCGCTCGCGCGAGCGCGCACCCGCTCGTTGCGGACGATGGGCGAGACCCGGCGCGAATCGAGCCGGGCGCGGTTGACCTGCAAGGGTCCGGCGATAGCGGATGCGCCGTGCGCGAGGCCGGTCGCCAGCGTGACGAGCTCCTCCAGCTTCTGGATCGCGAACGCGAACCACGTCGTCACCCGGGGCTCGAGTTGCCGCTCCAAGGTGACGTCGAGTGGCACATGCAGCAGCGAACACGACGCTGCCACGTCCACCCGATCGGCGAAGCCGTACAAGGTCGCGAGCGTGCCGAGCGCGGCCTCGAGGTCAGTGCGCCAGACGTTACGGCCGTCGACGACACCGGCCACCAGTCGCTTACCCGGCAGCCCGCCGACCGCCGCGAGCGCGTCCAGGTTCGCAGCCGCGCGGCCGGTGAAATCCATCGCCAGCCCCTCCACCGGCAGGTCCGCGAGTACCGGCAGCGCGGCGCCGAGCCGGTCGAAGTAGGACGCGATGAGGACCCTCGGCCGCTCCGTCGCGCCGCACAGCGCCCGGTACACGCGTTCACACGTGCTCAGCACGGCCGGTGGTTGGTCGGTGACCAAGCACGGCTCGTCGAGCTGCACCCACTCCGCGCCGGCTGCTGCCAGCGCACCGAGCACCCCGGCGTACACCGGTACCAGTCGGTCGGCCAGCGCGAGCGGGTCGAAACCCTCCACCGTCGGCTTCGCCAACAACAGGAAGCTGACCGGTCCGAGCAGCACCGGCCTCGTTCGATGGCCCAGCGCGAGCGCTTCGGCGTACTCCGCCAGCGGCTTCGCCGGGTCGAGGGTGAAGCGGGAGTCCGGCCCGAGTTCCGGGACGAGGTAGTGGTAGTTCGTGTCGAACCACTTGGTCATCTCGAGTGGTGCCACGTCCGCGCTGCCGCGGGCCATCGCGAAATAGCGGTCCAGCGTGCCGGTAGCCGTCGATGCGTCCGGTACCGCCGCCGCATGCCGTGGCGGCAGCGCACCGACCATGACCATCGTGTCCAAGACGTGGTCGTACAGCGAGAACTCGTTGCTCGGCAGCTCGTCCAGGCCCGCGGCCGCCATCTCGGCCCACCGCTGCGCGCGCAGCCGGGCCGTCTGGACAAGCAGGACGTCTGCGGTGCTGGATCCCGACCAATAAGCTTCGACGGCCCGTTTCAGCGCGCGGTCGGTGCCTTGGCGGGGGTAGCCGTACACGGTGGCACGGGGGACGTGCGGGGTGCTTCGGGTCACGGAACTCTCCTTCGCGAGTCCTCGAAGCGACGACGCGCGAAGGGGGCGGCCGGGACGCAGCGACGTCGTCCGAGCCCGCCGACCCACCCGCGAGGTCGCGTTCTCCGGTCCGTGGTCACGGGCCGGACGGCTGGCAGGTCTTCGGACTCGTGGGCCTGACCGGATCCCGGTCACCTACTGGCCGTCGCTTCCCAGCCCGATCCCGGGCCAGTGCTGTGACAGGACGGGCGTCCTGTGACGGCGGTCGTTCCCACTTACCGCTGCGGGGCAGTCCCGGATTCGCACCGGGTTCCCTGTTGCCTCGACGTCGCCGGATGCGGCGCCGAACCAGTCGCACCTCGCACTATATGCGGCTCACTGCCGGTGAACTCCGGTGTGCGCTGTTTCGGACGGCGCGGCCCCGGCAGCCCTGCGCACAGTAGCCAGCGGCTATCGTCTCGGCACCGGCGTAGCGCGGGTCTCGAGCATGAATGCAGCACGTCCGCAGAGGGGTGACATGAGCAGGCTGTTGGAACACGTGAAGGTGCTTGAGGTGTCCATGTGGGCGTACGTGCCGTCGGCCGGTGCAGTGCTCGCCGATTGGGGCGCCGACGTGGTGAAGGTCGAGCAGCCGGTGGTAGGAGATCCGCTGCGGGGGTTGTCCATCGGCGGCGTCGTCGGTGCGACGGAGGACGGCTTCAACGCCTGGTGGGAGCTGTACAACCGGGGCAAGCGCAGCGTGGGGATCGACCTGCACTCCGAGCGCGGCCGGGAACTGTTGCTCCAGCTCGTCGACGGCTGCGACGTGTTCCTGACCAGTCTGCTGCCGGCGGCCCGGCGGAAGTTCGGCATCGACGTGGACGACATCCGAGCGCGGAAGCCGGACATCATCTACGCCTGTGGCAGCGGGGTGGGCCCGGCCGGGCCGGAGAACGAGAAGGGCGGCTACGACGGCATGACCTTCTGGGGACGCGGCGGGCCGCAGGCGGCGCTGACCCCGCCCGGCGCCAAGCCGATCCTGATGGCGGCGCCCGCGTTCGGTGACGTGACCAGCGGGATGGCGCTCGCAGGCGGTGTCGCCGCCGCGCTCGCGAACCGCGCCGTGACCGGCGAGGGACACGTGGTGGACGGCTCGCTGCTCGCGACCGCGGCCTGGATGATGCAGGCTTCTGTCGCGTACGCCGACAATCCGGCTGCCAGTGAGCTGCTGTCCACCACCACCGCCCCGACGATTTTCAACCCGATCGCGAACACCTACCGCACCTCCGACGACCGGTGGGTGTCGCTGATGATGCTGCAGGCGGACAAGTACTGGGGTGAGCTGTGCCGCACGGTGTTGGAGCGCCCGGAACTCGCCGACGACCCGCGCTTCGCCGACATCAAGGTGCGCGGCGAGAACGCACAGGCCTGTGTCTCGATCCTCGAGGAGATCTTCGCGACCCGTCCGCTGGGCGAGTGGCGCGAGCGGCTCAGCCGGCAGGACGGCCAGTGGGAGGCGATCCAGACCGCAGCCGAACTCGCCCGCGACCCGCAGGCCGTGGTGAACGGGTACGTGCAGGAGGTGGACTACGGCGACCGCACGGTGCCGATGGCCAGCGCACCGGTCCACTTCGACCGCACCAGCCCGACGCTGGGGCACTCCCCCGAACTCGGCGCCGACACCGAGGCGGTCCTGCTCGAACTCGGCCTGGACTGGGACCAGATCATCGAGCTGAAGGCAGCCGACGCCATCACCTGACCGCCGCCGGCCCGGAGGATCAGCCGCCGAACTGCGGCGCCCGTCCCTCGCGGAATGCCGCGACCGCCTCGGCGACGTCACCGCTGGCGCCGGCGACCAACTGGGTCCGGTTGTCCAGTAGCACCGCCTGCCGGAAGCTGCCGGCGTCGTCGCCGAACATCAGCATCTCCTTGGTCAGCGATACCCCGAACGGCGCATTCTGCAGGATCTGCCCCAGCAACTCGTCCACCGCACCGTCGAGCGCTTCCGGTGCGACGACGCGCTCGACCAGGTGGCAGGCCAGCGCCTCCTGCGCGTCGACCTTCCGGCCGGAGAGCATCAGCTCGGCGGCCTTGCCGCGGCCGACAGTCCGCGGCAGCAGGTAACTCATCCCCATTTCTCCGCCGGACAGGCCGATGCGGACGTTGGCGACCGCGAATGAGGCCGCAGTGGAGGCGTACCGGATGTCGGCGCTGAGGGCCAGCGCGAAACCGCCGCCCACCGCGGGACCGTTGACCGCCGCGATCACCGGCACCCGCAGCTCGGTCAGCCGGATCGCGAGCTCGGACAGCCGGTACTGCTGCCGGTAGTTCTCGGTTGCGCTGCCGCCGCTG
>Ga0164242_10008823_pt1 | contig 10918 bp, 9 predicted proteins | sample OricomgcompostMG_FD_108783 | JGI IMG/M metagenome (GOLD analysis project Ga0164242, IMG submission 108783) | Miracle-Growth compost microbial communities from Emeryville, California, USA - Original compost - Miracle growth compost (MG) ...
AAGCTTAAAGACTGGCGGCGCGTCGCCACCCGCTACGACCGATGCGCCCATACCTTCTTCTCCGCAATCTGCATCGCCGCAACCGTCATCTTCTGGCTCTGAAACAATGAGTCCTGAGCCTAGTCTGCAGTCGTCCAAGCTCACCGTATATGCCTACGGACATCCGCGGAACGTCTTCGGTGTTCGGTTGCGCCAGATCGATAGGCTTCACAGAAGAAAGTCCTTTAAATGATCGATCGACGGCTCTTGGTCCTCAGGACTGTAAGCTTGAGTTATTCAACATCATGGAAGAAATAAAAGGGCTTTTGGCCGGCGCGCATCATCGCGTGGTCGCAGACCAGATAGTCGGCGTAGTGAAGGACATATGCCTCCCAGCTTCGACCGGGAAACGGCATGCGCGGAGAATGGGTCGTGACGGTGGCCACGACATGGTGGGGAAAGCCCAGTTCCTTGAGCAGCATTCCGCCCACGACGCCATGCGGAATCTCGTGATAGAGCGCGGTTCGCTTGACGACCCCGTTCTCGCGCACGAACATGAGCGGCTTGTCGACGTCGTGAAGGATGAGAATGGGGACCAGGATTTCGGGATCGAGCTTGACCTGCCATTCCTTCTCCACGTGGTCGGCGAGGTTGAGCCCGGCACGCGTGACTTCGTTTACATGGTCGGCAAGTGTGTAGTCGAAGGCGACCGCGTCCCACGGCGCTTCGTCGATGGCATTGAACGGGCTTGAACTCCAGGTACTTTGCCAGGCCGTGACGATCAATTCCCGCGTCGCAGGCGAGACGAGATCGAGGCCGAACAGCCACGCCTCGACCGCCCTGCGCCATTCGTTAGGTGTCTGATCGATCACGTAGGACATGGTTGCTCCCGCCTCTCCTCCCCGAAAGACCTACTGCCCGTCCAGCACGCCTGGCAGCCACAAGGCGATCTCGGGAAACATCACCATCAGCGCTATGAAGACGAACATCGCGATCACGAATGGCATGGTGCCGATGATGACGTCCTTGACGTTGCCGGAATCGCGGGTGCCTTGCACGACGAACAGGTTTAGTCCGACCGGCGGCGTAAGCAGCGCCACCTCCATCAGCACCATCATCAGGACGCCGAACCACACGGTGTTGACGTCAGCAGCCTTGAGGGCGGGCACGATAAGCGGAACGGTCGCGATCAGCATCGAAAGCGATTCCATGAACATGCCGAGGATCAGGTAGAAGACAATCGCCGTAATGACGATGCCGGTCGGCGAGAGGCCCGATGCGGCGAAAAGGTCCGTGACTATCCGTGAAAGGCCGATGGCGGAAAGAACGAAATTCAACAGGAAGGCGGCCATCACGATGAAAACGAGCATGGCCGTGACGATGACGGTCGATTCGGCTGCATCGAGGACGAGCCGGAAAGACAGGCGCCGCTGATAGCCGGCCAATATCATCGCCATGATCACGCCGAGGGCGGCCGATTCCGTCGGTGTGGCCCAGCCGGCGTAGATCGCCCCGATGACGGAGACGATGATAAGCAGGGGAGGGATGAGTTCCGGCAAGGCGCGAAACCGTTCCGACCAGTTGGTCTCGATCGGCACTCCGCCCCATGCCGGGCGGAAGTAGCAAGCAAGGACCACCGTGAGAATGAAGCAGCTCGCCAGAAGAATGCCCGGAATGATGCCCGCGAGATAAAGCTGCGGGATCGAGGTCTCGGTCAGGACGCCATAGAGGATGAGCGGAATGGAAGGCGGGATGAGAATTCCCAGGGTTCCGCCTGCGGCAATCGTGCCCAGGAACAGCCGCTCATTGTAGCGATAGCGCGGGATGAGTGGATTCGCGACCTTTCCGAGCGTGGCGGCGCAGGCGACACTCGAGCCGCTCATCGCAGCAAAGACGGTCGAAAAGCCCAGATTGGCGTGCATCAGCCCGCCCGGCAACCGGGACATCCACTGGGCGATCGCATGGTACATCTTCTCGCTGATGCCGCTTCGCAGCAGCAGCTCGCCAAGCAGAATGTAGAGCGGGATGGCGAACAGCGTGAACTCGCTTGTCGAGCTCCAGGCCAGTTCGCCAAATACGGATGCGAGCGGAATCGGCGAGAACGTGCTGCCCAGGATGATCGCCAGCAGGATCAGCGTCGCGGCAACGGGAATGCCGATTGCGAGAAAACCGAGCAGGAGGCCGATGGCGGTGGCGATCATGGTTTCGCCTCCGTCAAGCTCGACTCGATGATCGCATTCTGTTCGTCGACTTCCTCTTCGACCGATCGCGGTCCGATCAGCCGGTGTGCCGCCGCATAGTCACGCCTGATGAGAGCGACGCAGCCGGCCAGCGCTATGGCGGCGGACATCAATGTCAGGAACGCCAAACCGGCGAACCACAGTCCCTGCGGAATGGCGAGCGGGACCGCGAGCGGGGTCATCGAGTGCGCGTCGAGCATCAGAGAACGGTTGAAGGTGAAATAGGCAACGTAGCTAAGGACAGCGCTTGCGGCGAAGAATGCGACAACCGCAACCATGTCGGCCAACCGGCCCGCCGGTCGCGGCAGCATGATCTGCAGCGTGTCGATCCTGACGTGAGAGCGGGCGAGAAGCGCCGAGGCGGCGCCCCACGCCGTTATGATTGCAAGCACATAGCCGGAGATCTCCCCCACGCCGCCGCTCATCAACGTCGTCGCGAACAGCTTCCGAACCACCACGTCGATGGCGATCAGGAAGGCCATGCCGACAACGACAAGGCCGCATATGCGCGTCGCAAACCTCGACACGGATGCGAGCAGTCGAAGTGGGAGAGGAAACTCTCGAAACGTGCTCATGCTTTCACCGATCAGATCTGATCCAGCGGGATCTGGATCCCCACGGCCTTGCCGACCGTGTCATTCCACTGCGCGGCGCAGTCTTTGCCGCAGCGCCTGGCCCATTCGAGGACGATCTTGTCCTTGGCAATGGTCCTCAGCTTCTCCTTGTCGGCGTCCGACACAGGCACAAGCGTCATGGAAGCCTTCTTGCCCAGCGTACACGGATCCTTGCCGGTGTTGCAGGTCACGCCTTCGTTATGCGCCTGTTCGCCGATCGCCCAAAGACGCTTGTCCAGATCCTTGAGCTGCTCCTCCAGAAAGCTGCGTACCTCCGGGGCATAGCTGTTCCAGGAGTTCAGGTTGGCGGACTGGTACGACATGCCCCAGTTTACCGGTAGCGGGAACATGTATTTGCTGACCTCGGCCCAGCCGGACGTGTTGCCGCTGAGACCGCCAGTGATCGCGCAGTCGAAGACGCCGCGCTGAAGGCTTGGCACGACCTCGGCGAAAGGCGTCGTCACGGGCGTCCCTCCGAGGGCGGTGATCAAGTCGCCCATGGTGCGGCTGTTCACGCGAACCTTCTTGCCCTTGATGTCGTCGAGGCCCGATATCCCGTCACGGCACCAGAACACCAGACCCGGATTGGGCGAGAGCCCGAACAGCTTGGTGTTGAACTTGGTCTGCATCACCTTGTCGATCACAGGTAGCCAGGCGTCGCAGGCCTTGTGCACGGTTTCGATGTCGGGCGAGATACCGGTGAGGTCGCACCCTTCAAACACCGGGTCGTCGCCGGCCAGCTTGGCGATGTCGGTGGACGCGAAATCAGCGATGCCGGCTTCCGAAAGACGCAGGAGCTGTTGCTCCTTGATGCCCATCACGTCGTAGTTGTTATACTCCACGGTGATCTTCCCATTCGACCGTTCGGGAATGTCTTTCGTCCAGAACGGCTTTTCGACCTTCTGCGTCTGAACGCCCGAGCTGAAATTGCCGAGCACGCGAATATGCGTCGCCGGCAGGTCCTGCGCGAGCGAGACGCTGGCCGCCCCCATCGCCATCGCCGCGCCGGCGATGGCCGTAATGATCTTTGCTTTCATGGTCATTCCTCCCTTGTTGACTTGTTGTTCACGCCTCGTCTGGACGCCGGCCGTGATAGACGTCTTCGAGGATTCCTCTTGCCACCTGCTCCGTCACCGGAGCGGGATTCAGGCCGTTGTCCGTCTCCATCGTGATGGCGGCGGCGCGATCGAGCTCGTTTTCCTTGAACCCGACCTCCTTCAGGCTGGTCGGCAATCCGGTCTCGACCAGGAGATCGAAGATCGTACCGCCGAGGTTTTCCGTACCCAACGCTTCGCGGATGCGCCCCAGCTCGGGGGCATACCGGCTGTTGAATGCGGCGACATGGGGCAGGACGAGCGCGTGCGACAGGCCATGCTCGATGCCGTAAGAACCGCCCAGCGTATGCGCCAGACCGTGCTGCAAAGCGAATCCTCCCGTCAGTGCCGCTCCCGCCATGTAGGCGCCATAGAGCAATTGCGAGCGCGCCCCGATATCGGCTGGTGCCTGCAGGACGCGACGCAATCCTTCCACCACCGCCTGGGCGCCTTCCACCGCCGCCCATTTGATGACCGGGCTAGCGGTGCGCAGATAGATCGCGTCGACGCAATGCGCCAATGCGTTCATGGCGCTTGCCGCGCTTACGCGAACCGGGAGGCCCGTGGTCAGTTCCGCGTCGTAGATCACCGTGGAGGCCAGCATGTTCAGGCTGGTGTGCATGCGTTTCACGCCATCGATGGTGATCCCGCAGAACCCTGTCATCTCGGAGCCGGAGTAGGTCGTGGGGATATCGATGATCGGTAAGGCCAGCTCGAGCGAAATGCCTTTCCCCAAGCCGACGGACGCACCGCCGCCGATGCAGACAAGGCAGTCTGCGCCCATTTCGGATACCTTCTTCCTGCCTTGGCGGGCAAGCTCGATAGGCACCTGCGAAACGGCCTCCGGCAAGATGCCGACGCAATATTCGCCGAGGTTCGATGCGGTTTCTCCGGCCATGGCAGAGCGGCCGGGCGTCGACAATACGACGGCGCGGCTGCAACCCAACCGTTTCACCTCTTCCGCGATCCGGTTGCGGGATCCGGCGCCGAAAACGATGCGGGCGGGGGTGGCGTTATAGACACCGCCTGGAAGCTCGAACGCGATCGCAGATGTATGGATGTTGGCGGTCATTGGGCGCTCCTTACCAATCGACGACGGTGCCGTCGGCAAGCACGGCGCCCAGCGTGTGCATCACCTCGGGCTTGAACGGATGCTTGGCGGCCTCCGTCTCGTTCACCTCGACGCCCAGTCCCGGGGCAAGCGGCACCTCCCATGAATTTCCTGTGCGCTTCATCGGCGTGGTCACGACATCGTCGTACCAGGGTACGGCCCCGCTCATTTCTTCCTGGATGACGAAATTCGGCGTCGAGACGTCGTAATGCAGGGCGGCGGCGCCTGCGATCGGACCATTGGGATTATGAGGCGCGACGCCCATGAACGCCTGCTCGGCGGCAGCGGCAATGCGTTTGCCTTCCAGGATGCCGCCCGTATGGTTCAGGTCGGGCTGCAGGATATGAACCGCCTTTTGCTGGAATATCGGTTCGAATTCCTTGTAGCCGACGAGCCTCTCGCCTGACGCGATCGGGCACCCTGCCCGTTCCGTGACCATGCGAAGGGCGTCGGTATCGCCGGGAATGACCGGCTCCTCGCAAAACATCGGCTTATAGGGCGCAAGTTCCTCGATATATTGAAGGGCGGCGGCGATTGATGCGGGACGGCCGTGGAAGTCGATCATGATATCTACGTTTTCGCCAACGGCGTCGCGTAGAGTCTCCATCATCCGCCCGACATGGCGGCGGGAGGGGATGTCGACTGCGAAATGCGAATAGGGGATAAACACGACCTTGAGCGCGTCATAGCCGAGCTCGGTTACCTGCAGCGCCTTGTCGCGCAGCGAGCCGGGATCGAAAGTCTCGTAGACCGACTTCATGTCGCCAAGGCCGAGGTGGGTATAGACGCGGACCTTGTCGCGCGTCTTGCCGCCGATGAGACGCCAAACCGGGAGGCCGACGCTCTTCCCGAAAATATCCCACAAAGCATGCTCGATGCCGCTGATCGCGGTCGCGCCGATGATGCCAAGACGATAGTAGGAGTGCTTGTTGAGGGTGCGAACGATCTGTTCGATGTCGCGCGGGTCCTTGCCGACGACCAGTGGCGCCATGTCCTCGACGGCACCGGTCACGGCACGCGTCTTCCAGTTGAGGCTGGCCTCGCCCCAGCCGAACAATCCGTCCTGGTCCGTCTCGACCTTGACGAATATCCAGTTGCGCATCTCCGCGTTGACGACGAGGGTCTTGATCCCCGTTATGCGGATAGGAAAATCAGTCATGCAAAAGGCCTTCGTTGAATCGGATCAGTGAGCGGCGCGCACGACATTCAACCGCGGCTCGCCACGGAGCAGCCGGTCGATGTTCGAGGCGATGAAGCGATAGCGACGTCCCGGCAGCGCCGTCGTCCAGGCCGATGAATGCGGCGTGCAGACGGCGTTGGGCAGTTTGGCGAAGTCGAAACGGGACGGTGGGACATGGTCGTCCGCGCCCGTCGGATACCGGTACCAGACATCCAGCACCGCGCCGCCGATCACTCCGTTTTCGAGCGCATCGAAAAGCGCCTTCTCCTCGACGATCTCGGCCCTGGAGACATTGACCACCAGTGCCGTCTTCTTCATCGCCGACAGTTGCTCATGCCCGATCATGGAGTGCGTCGCCCCGCTCAGCGGGCAGGTGACCACGCAGTAGTCGAGCTGGGGCAGCAGCCGGTTCAGATCGGCAGGCTTCATCACCTCGTTCGCAAGCCCGTCGCCGGGATCGTTGATATCCAGAGCGAGAATGCGCATCCCGAACGCCTTGGCGCGCGTCGCGATTGCCCGGCCGATGCGGCCAAAGCCGATGATACCGACCGTCCTGCCGAACAGCTCTCCATGCGGGACGCGGTTGCGATAGACGTCTGACCAGCTTTCCGCCGACATGGAGCGCCTGAGATCGTCGAAGCGGATTTCGTGATTGAGCATCTGGCCCAGCACATATTCGGCGATCGGGATTTCATGTTCGAAGACGTTGCAAACCTCGACCGAGGCAGCGAGTGCCACCATGTCGATGCCGTCCAGACCGGCGCCGGGAACGTGCAGCAGGCGAAACGGCGGCAGGCGCCCCGCCGGACGTTTCAGCCGAAGCGAGATGACGATGTCGTCGGGCTCGATCCGGTCATCCCAGTCGGCCTGATAGGATGCCTCACGCGGGAGGGTCGCAATATCGACTGGCGCCGCCAGAGCGTCGGACAGCTTTTGCTTATGGTTGGCCGCTTCGCCGACCATCAGGATTTTCATGACCGCTCCTCCCAGCAGCGATGAAGGAAAGCGCGCCAGTTCAAGCAAGTCCAATTATTAATGTTGATTTTCTAATCTTGAATGCTAATCATAAGCATGGACCGAAGGCGCCTGCTCAGTTTCATCGCCCTTTCCGAGGAACTTCATTTCAACAGGGCTGCCGCACGCTGCCACATCACCCAGTCGGCACTGAGCCAGCAGCTCGTCCAGCTCGAGGCAGACCTGCAAGTTCACTTGGTCAATCGAACAAGGCGCAGCGTTTCGCTCACACGCGCCGGCGAGATATTCGCCGCAGAGGCCCGCAAGATTCTTCGCTCCATGGACGAAGCCGCCCGGCTGGCGAAGCAGGCCGAATCCGGGACGGTCGGTCGTCTCGTAATAGCTGCCACGGCTCCGGCGATGTTTACCGTGCTCCCGGAGATCGTCGCGGCGTTTGCAAACAGGATGCCTAAGGTGGAGATCGCAGTCAGAAGCCTGACGACGGCCGAGCAGGAGCAAGCGCTGGGGCGCGGGGAGATCGACGTGGGAATTCTCCACCCGCCCCTTGACGACCGGGAACTCAGTTGCCGCGACATCGCCACCCTCCCCTTCGACGTCGTGCTGTCGAGGAAAAATCCGCTGAGCGAGCGGCCGGTTCTCAAGCTGAAGGACCTGGCAGAAGAGACATTCATTTTATTTCCCCGCCAGATAGGGCCGCAACTATACGACAGGATCATCGGTCTTTGTCTCGAACAGGGCTTCAGCCCGCGCACGATCATCGAGATGACGCCAGCGCAATCCATCGTGGCCGTTGCCGCCTGCAATCTGGGTGTCGGATTCATCGCATCGCGATTCCAGCACTTCGAACGACCGCCCGTCGTCTACCGCCGCATTATTGGGCCAGCACCGTCCTTCACGCTTGGGATCGCGCGGCGCGCCGACGCCGCATCCCCGGCCGCGAAAACCTTCATCGAGATCGCCGTCGAACAGGGAGCGAAAGCAACCTGACGGCAATTTACCTGAAGGACATCCGCTGCTCACAGGTCAGTAGTGTTGCTACGGAAGCGAGATCACCTGTCCGCGTTCGCGATCGTTGACTGCGTCACGCCGCCCGATGCCCTCTTGCACCGATCTTTTTAGATTTTATCACGATCTCGCAGCGGCCTCCAAGATGCGGGGTTCTCTACCCAACGATTGATCTCGGACTCGTGCCATCCTGCACCGTTCATGCTAATCCTGACCTGCGCCGGGAACGTGCCCTCGGCGATCTTGCGATACATGGTTGAGCGGGACAGACCGGTCCGGGCCAGGACAGTTTTGCTGCGGATGATGCGGTCTGGTTCGGGCATGGCTGGCTTGCCTCCTGCTGAATGCTCCTGACACCTAATGGATCAGACAGAACAGTGGCTACGGCCGCGCAAGAGGGATCGATTCCTTATCGTAAGGTGGCGGGGGGAGGGCTGCAAGTCGGAGGGATCAGAGTCCGATACCACGCCCCCTTCCGAGTCCGATGCCATGGTTGAAAGCGAGTTCCTGGGCGAGGCGACGGCCGGATTCGACCTGGATGCCAAGCGCCTTCTTGTGATTGGCTAGAATGGATTCCAGTTGCGGATCGCGCTCGAGGCTTTTGGCCATGTCGGACATCGCCGAGCGGGTTGATTTGTAGCCACTCATGTCGCCGGCCTGATATTGACGCTGGCTGGCCTGATCCAGCTTCTGCCAGCGTTCGACAAATCGCTCGGCGCGCATGGTCGGACTGATGTTCTGATCGGCGCCCCGTCCGGTGCGGAGTTCGGTTTCGAGTTGGAGGGCACGCACGACGCGATTGACTTGGCCGGCGCCTGCCTCGTGGACGAACTCGGGATTTTTCGCGTAGGCCGCTTCGGCATCGCGCCAGCCATGCGGGCGAACTTTTTCGAAGGCGGTGCGGGCATCGCTCAGTTCGCGCATCTGCTCTGGCGTGCCGTGGCCATCTGCGCTTCCGTTGCTGAGGATCGCGTCGAGTGCACGCGCGTGGCGCACCAGCGCCTGCGTGCGTGCCTTGCGCAAGGCCGCCTCCGGGTCCGCCGAGGAAACCGCTTCGCGCGACGCGTCCAGCCCTGGCCTGTCCCTTCCGGGCTGCGCTCCATCGTGCCCAATCGGAACTCCTGCGTTCTCCCTTCCCGGCCAACCTCCACGCTTTATGCCAGACGCCGCATCTCCGGGCGCGCGCAAGCCCTCCAGTACACCATCGATCCTGTCACGCAGTTTCTCCGCCACGATCTTCCTGACGATCTCGACGACCCGCTCGCGGAAGGCGATGCCGCGCCGCTCGGCATAGGTTTGGGCCGGATCGCGTTGTTCGTAGTCCGACGCCATGTCCTTGGCGCGGTCGCGCGACAGTGTGCGGACGTGTTTATCCCGGCTGGCAAAATCGTCGGCGCCATAATGCAGGTCCATGCCGTCGCGATGCCGCGACAGGGCGACATAGCTGCCATGGGCATCCATGCCTCCTGGTGTCGCCAGCACATAGGTGCGGTCCACCGTCATCCCTTGTGCCTTGTGAATGGTCGCCGCATAGCCGTGGTCGACATGGGCATAGTCCTTCAGGTCGAACGAGACACTACGGCCATCGTCGATGCGCACGGTCATGCTTTTGGCGCTGACTGCTTCGATGGCGCCGAGCGTGCCGTTCTTCACACCAAGACTGCGCTCGTTGCGCAGGAACATGACACGGTCGCCGCTGGCGAAGGTTCGTGCGCCACGCTCAACAGTGACATGGACATCCTCGCCGAGATCGTCGGCGTCTCGCATTCTCTCCCGTGCCGCCTCGTTGAGTGCCCGCACTTCGGCATTGGTATGGGTGAGGATAATGCGGCTTGCCTCCGATTGCGCCTGTCGATCGCGGTCCCAGCGCTCGATCAGATCGTTGCGCGCCTCGCCACGCGTTGGTGCCGCATGCACCATGCCGTTTGCGTCATAGGCATCAAGCGCGGCGCCGATCCTGCCCGTTGCCAGGTCGCGCGTGGCGTCGCGCTGCCAGTCCTCGCGCTGGCGGCGCACGGTCTCGATCTCGACACCGCCATGACGATCGTGGATGGAGCGGAAGGCGGCACCGGCTTCGATCGCCTGCAGCTGTTGCGGATCGCCGACCAGCACGATCTTTACACCGGCCTCCGCCGCATGCGAAAGCACGCGCTCCAACTGGCGCGTGCCGACCATGCCGGCCTCATCGATCACCAGGACATCGCGAGAAGTCAGCAGGTCCCTGCCCTGTTCCCAGCCATGTTCCATGCTGGCGATGGTGCGGGAGGAAATGCCCGATCCGCTTTGAAGGTTCTCGGCGGCAATGCCGGATAATGCCGCGCCACGAACTTCGTAGCCGGCTGCTTCCCAGGCTTCCCGCGCGACACCCAGCATGGCGCTCTTGCCGGTGCCGGCATAGCCGACGACGATGCCGAGATCCCGGCCGTCGGTGATGTGCGAAAGCGCATCGGCCTGCTCGCTGGACAGTGCAAGACCGCGCTGTTCGGCCTGGGCAAGTGCAGCCTCTCTATCCTTCTCGCTGACCTCGTGACGGTCGCGCTCGGCCATCCATGCCGTCGCCCGATGCAGGCGCTGTTCGGCCTCGATCATCTGCCTTGTGGTGAAGCGGTTTTGTCCACGTGCGTCCTGGCCAAGCTCGACCAAGTCGGGCGCATTACCAATGGCGCCCATGACCTCGTTGAACTGGTCGATGCCGTCGCTGTGGCGATGCGCGAACTTTG
>Ga0164242_10008824_pt1 | contig 10918 bp, 9 predicted proteins | sample OricomgcompostMG_FD_108783 | JGI IMG/M metagenome (GOLD analysis project Ga0164242, IMG submission 108783) | Miracle-Growth compost microbial communities from Emeryville, California, USA - Original compost - Miracle growth compost (MG) ...
AGATCAGCTTGTGCATCCAGCCGTGCTTGTCCTCGGCCTTGCCGGTCTGGATGTTGGTCAGCTGTTCGCGCAGCTGCATGGTGATCGGGCCGGGGGTGCCGTCGCCGATCGTCCAGCCGCCGTTCGCGCTGTCGACAGCGCCGACCGGCGTGATCACCGCGGCGGTGCCGCACGCGAACACCTCGGTGAGCGCGCCGGACTCGTTGCCCTCGCGCCACTCGTCCGTCGAGATCTTGCCCTCCTCGGCCGTGTACCCGAGGTCGGTGGCCAGCGTCAGCAGCGAGTCGCGGGTGACGCCCGGCAGCAGCGTGCCGGTGAGCGCGGGCGTGACGATGCGCGCGGACGGCCCGGACCCGAACACGAAGTACAGGTTCATGCCGCCCATCTCCTCGACCCAGCGGTGCTCGGCGGCGTCCAGCCAGACCACCTGGTCGCAGCCCTGCGCGGTGGCGTGCGCCTGGGCGAGGAACGCGGCCGCGTAGTTGCCGCCGCACTTCGCCTCGCCGGTGCCGCCCGGCGCCGCGCGGGTGTACTCCGTCGACAGCCAGACCTTGACCGGCTTGATCCCGCCGCTGAAGTACGGGCCGGCGGGCGAGGCGATGGTCAGGTACGAGTAGCTGTTGGACGGCGAGTTGACGCCGAGGCCGACCTGCGTGGCGATCATGAACGGGCGCAGGTAGAGCGACTCGTCCGCCGCGTTCGGCACCCACTCGCGGTCGACGTCGACCAGGGCGCGCAGCGACTCGACGAACAGCTCCTCGGGCAGCTCGGCCATGCCCAGCCGGCGTGCGGAGTTCGCGAAGCGCCGGGCGTTGGCGGCCGGACGGAACGTGGCGACCGAGCCGTCCGGCTGGCGGTACGCCTTCAGCCCCTCGAAGATCTCCTGGCCGTAGTGGAAGACGGTCGTCGCGGGGTCGAACGCGAGCGGTCCGTGCGGCAAGACGCGTCCCTCGCCCCACGCGCCGTCCGCGTAGTCGATGCGGACCATGTGGTCGGTGAAGAACTTCCCGAAGCCCGGCGCGGCGAGAATCGCCCGGCGCTCGGCTTCACTCTGCGGGCTGGGATTGCGTTCGACGCTGAACGGCGCGGGAGATGCCATAGTCGGACATCCTAGTTCTTCGCGCCCACGCCGCACCGGCCTATTTGACGGCGATGGCCTGCTCGGCGGTGAGGATCGAGACCAGCGAGCCGATCTGCTCGTCCGTGGCCGCGAGGACGACGGCGGGCAGCGCCTTGGTGAGCAGGTCCTCCAGCGCGGCGCGATCGGTACTCGCCGTGGCGATCCAACGGATCGTGCACTCCTCGGCGAACGCGACCCAGCCGTGCACGGCCAGCTCCGCGCGCGGGCCGAGCTCGAAGCCCAGCTGGCCGACGACCTCGACGACACGTCCGGCGAGCGTCGCCCTGGTCTGGTCGAAGATCGCCCGCATCTGCGCGTCGCCGCTGGCCGCGCCGCGGACCAGGGACTTGTAGTTGTCCGGGTTCTCCTCGACGTAGTCGATGAACGCGCCGATCGCGCCACGCAGCGCGTCGACCGGCGGCAGCGCGACGTCCGGCTCCGTCCGCTGCAGCAGCTCGGCCGCGGCGGCCCGGGCCACCTCGGTGTGGAACTCCTGCTTGGACGAGAAGTAGTGGAACAGCAGGCCGCGGGAGATGCCGGCCTTCCTGGCGATGTCCTCCACCGACAGCGCGTCCAGCGTCCGGGTGGCCAGCATCTCGACGCCGAGCGCGATCAGCTGGGCACGGCGGGCCACCGGATCGAGCCGGGTGCGCTTCTCGCGGGTCGCCATGATCGCCATCCTAGCGCTATTGAACGCCAGCCAACTATCTATTGACTCCGGTTCAATGAGTTCCTTACCCTGGACAGCATGACGCAGACAACCGGTACCCGGTCGACGGCACGCGCGGCTTCCCGTTCCGGCGGGCGCCGGATGCAGTCGGTGCCTGCAGGCGGGCAGGACGGCGGGCGGCGCCACGTCGGCGTGCTGATCATCGGCTCCGGGTTCGCCGGCCTGGGCACCGCGATCCGGCTGGCCAAGGACGGCCGCCAGGACTTCCTCGTCATCGACCGCGGCTCCGAGGTCGGCGGCACCTGGCGCGACAACACGTACCCGGGCGCCGCCTGCGACGTCCCCTCGCACCTGTACTCGTACTCGTTCGAGCTCAACCCGAACTGGTCGCGGTCGTTCTCGCCGCAGCCGGAGATCCAGGACTACCTGCGCGACACCGCGCGCAAGTACGGCGTCCTGGACAAGCACCTGTTCGACACCGAGGTCACGCTCGCGCGGTGGGACGCGGCGAGCGACCAGTGGCTGGTCGACACCACCAGCGGCGACTTCAGCGCGGACGTCCTGGTGGCCGCGGTCGGTGCCCTGTGCGAGCCGGCGCTGCCGAACATCAAGGGCATCGAGTCGTTCCGCGGCGAGATCTTCCACTCCGCCCGGTGGAACCACGAGGCGAACCTGGCCGGCAAGCGCGTCGCCCTGGTCGGGACCGGCGCGTCGGCCATCCAGATCGGCCCGGCCATCGCGGACCGCGTCGGCCACCTGGACGTCTACCAGCGCACCGCGCCGTGGGTCATGCCGCGGCACGACCGCGCCTACCCGTCCGTGGAGAAGTTCGCGTACAAGCACGTGCCGTTCCTGCAGCGCGTTGCCCGCGAGGCGATCTACTGGGGCCGCGAGTCGTACGTGCTCGGCTTCGCGTTCTGGCCCAAGATGCTGCTCGCCGCGCAGAAGATCGCCGAGCGCAACATCGCCAAGGCCATCTCCGACCCGGAGCTGCGCCGCAAGGTCACGCCGAACTGGCAGATCGGCTGCAAGCGCATCCTGATCTCCAACGACTGGTATCCGATGCTGGCCAAGCAGCACGTCGACCTGGTCACCGACGGCATCGCCGAGATCCGCGAGGACGCGATCGTGAGCAACGACGGCAAGGTTCGCGAGGTGGACGCGATCATCGTCGCCACCGGGTTCCACGTCACCGACTCGCCGACCTACGAGCATGTGATCGGCGCGGACGGCCGCTCGCTCGCGTCCGTCTGGGACGAGCAGGGCCAGCAGGCGTACAAGGGCGCGACGGTCGCCGGCTTCCCGAACATGTTCTTCGTCATCGGACCGAACACCGGCCTCGGGCACAGCTCGATGGTCTATATGGCCGAGTCGCACATCAACTACGTCGCCAGCGCGCTCCGGGAGATGGACCGGCACGGGCTGGCGACCGTCGAGGTACGCGCCGACAAGCAGCGGGAATACAACGAGAAGCTGCAGAAGCACATGCGGCAGACCATCTGGACGACCGGCGGCTGCTCGAGCTGGTACCTCGACAAGCACGGCAACAACACGACGCTGTGGCCGAGCTTCACGTTCGTGTTCCGCCAGCTCACCCGCACGTTCGACCTCGCGGCCTACCGGACCACGGCGCGCAGCGACAGGACCATTGCCGAGTGGCGCGAAATGGCCCCGAGTGGCGCGAAACAGCGCGCCACTGAAGCCCGTAACGCATCACTCGCGAGGAAGTAGGGAACGGATCCATGACTGACATCAAGGGCAAGGTCGCGGTGATCACCGGCGCGGGGTCGGGCATCGGGCGCGCGCTCGCCTACGACCTCGCGCGCCGCGGCGCGAAGCTGGCCATCAGCGATGTCGATACAGTCGGCCTCGCGGAGACCGCCAAGCAGGTCCGGGTGATCGGCGCCCCGGTGCACGAGCAGCGGCTGGACGTCACCGACCGGGCGGCCGTGCTCGCCTACGCGGACACGGTGGTGGCCGAGTACGGGACGGTCAACCTGGTCTTCAACAACGCCGGCATCGCGTTCAGCGGAGACGTCGAGGCGATGACGTTCGAGCAGATCGAGCGCGTGATGGACGTCGACTTCTGGGGCGTGGTCAACGGCACCAAGGCGTTCCTGCCGCACCTGATCGCGTCCGGCGACGGGCACGTCGTCAACATCTCCAGCCTGTTCGGGCTGCTCGCGATGCCGAGCCAGAGCGCGTACAACGCGGCGAAGTTCGCCGTCCGCGGCTTCACCGAGTCGCTGCGCCAGGAGATGATCATCAACCGGCACCCGGTGCAGGTCACCTGCGTGCACCCGGGCGGCATCAAGACCGCGATCGCGCGCAACGCCGGCGCGGTCGAGGGCAAGGACCCGGTGAAGCTGGCCGAGTTCTTCGACGCCAAGCTCGCCAAAACGTCGCCCGAGCAGGCCGCGAAGACGATCCTGCGCGCGGTGACCGGCAACCGGCCGCGCGCGGTCGTCGGCCTGGACGCCAAGGCGCTGGACGTGTTCATCCGCGCCGTCGGCCCGTCCTACCAGCGGATCTTCTCGCTGTTCGCCGGCCGGATGATGCCCGCCGCCGACGTCGCGCCGGGCTCGTCCGCGCCGACCCGCAGCAAGGCCTCGGCGTAGGAGGACGGACCGCATGCCGCACCTGCCCCGCGTTGCCGTCGCCTCCTTCTCCGCGCCGTTCTACCGGCTCGCGCTGGACGCGCGCCGTCCGGTGGCGTGGCAGCGCGCGCTGACCGAGATGGGTGCGCGCGCCGGACGCGTCCCGCGCGGAACCGTGGTCGAACACGTGACGCTCGGCGGACGACCGGCCGAACGCGTCACGAACGGCGCAACGGAGCGTCCGCGCGCGGTGCTGTACCTGCACGGCGGCGGGTACGTCGTGGGCTCGGCCCGGATGTACCGCGTGCTGGCCGCGCACCTGTCGCGCGCCGCCGGTGCGGTCGTCTTCACGCTCGACTACCGGCTCGCGCCCGAGCACCCGTATCCCGCGGCGTTGGACGACGCCGTCGCGGCCTTCGACGACCTGGTCGAGCGAGCGGGCTTCGCACCGGATCGCATTGCGCTCGTGGGCGATTCGGCCGGTGGCGGCCTCGCCGTCGCGGCCGCGCGGAAGCTCACCGACGCCGGACGGCGACCGGGCGCGCTCGCGTTGCTGTCGCCGTGGACGGATCCCGGTGACGTGGACGGCGCCGACCGCGACTTCGTGATCAACAAGGCGTGGGGCTCGGCCTGCGGCGAGATGTACCGCGGCGACGCGGACCCGCGCGACCCGGGATACGCGCCGATGTACGCGGACCTGACCGGCCTGCCGCCGATGCTGATCCATCGCTGCACGCGGGAGGTGCTCGTGCACCAGATCGCCCGGTTCAGCGAGCGCGCCCGCGCCGCGGGTGTCGAGGTGAAGACGGTCGACCACGACCGGTTGTGGCACTCCGGCCACATCCTCGCCGGGATGCTGCGCGACGCTACCGACGCCGCCCACGACATCGGCGTGTTCCTCCGCCGCAACCTCGACGAGCCGGCGGTCTCACCAGGCCGGGCGGAGCGGGCCGTCGGGGCTGACGCGGGCCAGTAGCCGCGTCAGCCGGCGCACGCCATCGGCGCCGATCTCGTCCTGCCAGCCCCGGACGGCGTCCGCGGCGCTCGCCTCCGCGGCCCGCGTGCACGCCCGGCCGCGCGCGGTCAGTGCGAGCGTGCGGCGCCGGGCGTCGGCCGGGTCGGGCACGCGGGTCACGTAGCCGCGCTGCACGAGCTGTTCGACGAGCTGGCTGGCTGCCTGCTTGGTGACGCCCAGGTGCTCGGCCACGTCCAGTACCGTCGCGTCGCCGTGGCTGATGCGCACGAACGCGAAGCCGTGCGCCGGCCGCACGTCCGGAAAGCCGCGGCGCGCCATGCCGTCCTGGATTTGCTCGATCACCCGTGACGCCGTCGCGAGCACGCTCATCGCCAGCTGCACCGCCTCGACGTCCATGCGGCAAGTTTGACAGATCGGTCAACGCGCTTGACCATGTAGTCAAGCTACTTGACTAATTGAGGAGATCAAGATGCCCGTTCTGAACAGCAGCCAGGCTCGCGAGTACGACCTGCACGGCAGCCGGTTCACGTCCTACGTCGCGCCGTCGCTCGGCAGCGAGCGGCTCTGCGCCTGGCGATTGGCCGTCGAGCCCGGCACGGTCGGCGCGGAGCACCGGGTGAGCGCCGAGGAGGTGCTGTTCGTGACGGACGGGCCGCTGCGCGTGACGATCGACGATGTCCGCTCGGACGCGCCGCAGGGCGCCGTCGTGTTCGTCCCGGCCGGCAGCAGTTTCCGCGTCGACGGCGGCGAGCGCCGCGCGTCCGCCTGGGTCGTGACGACCGCCGGCCTGCAGGCGGTGCTCGCCGACGGCTCGACGCTGACGCCGCCGTGGACGGTCTGAGCCGAACGGCCCCGGGCGCGGTCAGCCGCGCGTGATCGTGCCGGCCAGGTGCGGCTTGCCGGAGCGGGCGCTGCGCACGTCCAGGTCCCAGCCGGACTCGGACGCGGTGGACGTGACCGCCACGGTCGACGGCAACAGCACCGGCAGCTTGAACGACACATCGACCGTGAACGCGTCCGGCAGCCGTCCCTCGAGGGTGGCGAGGGTGCGCGCCTTGAGCCACATGCCGTGCGCGATCGCGGACGGGAAGCCAAACGCCTTCGCGCTCAGCCCGGACAGGTGGATCGGGTTGCGGTCGCCGGACACCGCGCCGTAGCGGCGGCCGATGTCGCCGGGCACGCGGATCTGCGCCGACGCGACCGACGGCGTGGGCGGCCCGACCTTCGGCTTGCGCTCGCCGGACGGTCGCTGCGGGGGCTTGCCGCCACGGCGCAGGTACGTGCTGCGGCCGGACCAGACCGTCTCGCCGTCGACGCTGGCCTCGCTGAGCAGGTCGAGCTGGCGGCCCGCCGGATGCGGCCGCAGGTTGTCGGCGCGGACGGTGAAGGCCACCTGCTCGCCGACGCCGACCGGGCGGTGCATGGTGATCGCGTTGGCGACGTGGACGAGCCCGACCAGCGGGAACGGGAACGCGCGTTCTGTCATCAGCGCGACCTGCAGCGGGAACGCGAGCACGTGCAGGTAGGTCGGCGACAGCGTGTCACCGAAGCGGAACCCGCACACCCGGTCGTACGCGGCGAGGTGGTCCGGATCGATCGACTGCGGCGCCAGCTCGAGCACCGTGTCGGGCAACGAGTCCCCGCGGTGCAGCGGAGCGGTCACCGCGGCCTTCGCGTACAGCGGAGCGAGCGACGGAGCTGCGGTCAGGGTCTGGGTCATGGTGCTCTCCAATCAGCCCGAGTGAGGTCAGCCCAACTAGCTCAGTGCAGTGGTGAGGATGGCCAGCCACGACCGGTCGCCGACGAGTGCGGCGCTGTCGAGACCGGTGCCGATCACGATCGGCTCGCCGGTGGTGGCCGCGGTGTTCGCGCGCGGGTAGGCGACGCCGCCGCCGGACGTGCTGATCGGGTCGCCGCCCGGCACGTTCGCCGAGCCGCGCACGTTCGTTCCGCTTGACGGCGGCGCGGTGCAGTGCGCGGCCACGTTCGGCGCCTTCGGCGCGACGTCGCTCGGCTGGCGCCGGTCGGTGCCGCCGTAGCCCTCGCCGCCCTTCTTCGGGTCACCGCAGTCCGGCGGGTCGGTGCCCAGGATGAACCCGAGCGCCTGCGTGCCGCTCGGGTGCATGACGGTGAGGCCACCGGCGGTCATGTTCGGGTACAGCTCCAGGATCTGGGTAACGCCGTCGACGTGCCGCAGCAGCGTCTCGCCCGTCACGGCCAGGTTCGCGATCACCGCGCCCAGGTCCGTCCGGTTGTCCTGGACGAACGAGCGCACGACGGCCAGGTCGGACGGCGCGTCGTCGAGTAGCCGGCGGATGTCCGGGTCGCTGATGCGCAGCTGCCGGGACAGCAGGTTGAGGTTGTGCGTGAAGCTGCGTAGCGCGTTGCCCTCGTCCAGCTGGGTGCTCAGCACGGTGTCGGACGAGCGCAGCAGTGCGATCGTCTGGGTGAGGTTCGCGCTGGCCGTGTTCAGGAACGCGTGCGAGGCATCCAGTAGGTTGCCCAGATCCTGGCCGCGTCCGGACAGAGCGTCACCGAGTTCGGTGACCGCGGTGCGCAGCGCGGGCAGGTCGATCGAGTTGACCAGCGCGTCGATGTTGGTGAGCAGGTGCTCGGCCGACACCGGCAGCTTGGTGCGCGACATCGGGATCGTCTGTTGGTTGGACAGGTACGGCCCGCTGCCCGAGGTCGGCACGAGGTTCACGTACTGCTCGCCGACCACCGACCGGTCGGAGACGATGGCGGAGCTGTTCGACGGGATCTTCGGGTTCGAGCAGTCGTTCAGCAGCAGATCCGCCTGGATGCCCTTCGGGATCAGCCGCATGCCGCCGACCTGGCCGACGGTCACGCCGCGGTAGGTCACCTCGGCGCCGGTGAAGATGCCGCCGGAGTCGGGCAGGTCGACGTGGACGGTGCAGCCGGCCGAGCTGAGCGTCTTCGTCAGCCCGACGTAGTTGGCGCTGACGTACGAGATCCCGGCGAGGGTGATGATCACGAACAGGATCAGCTGCGTCTTCACCGTCCGGGTGAGGACGCCACGGGACGGGGGCGTGCGCTCCTGGCCGTGCGTCTCCCCGGACTGCTGGGTATCGCTCACGCGCGGGTCATTTCACACACCGGGGGAACTTTACGCACCCACGAGGTTCTGCCCGCAGACACGCAGCACCTGGCCGTTGACGCCGCCGGCGCCCGGCGAGCTGAGCCACGCGGCCGCCTCTGCGACGTCGATCGGCAGGCCGGCCTGCTGCAGGCTGGACAGCCGGCGCGCGACCTCGCGGGTGGCCAGCGGCATCTTCGCCGTCATCTCGGTGTCGATGAAGCCCGGCGCGATCGCGTTGATCGTCGAGGCGCCGTGTGCCGCGAAGGTGGGGGCGGACGCGCGCACCAGGCCGATCACGCCGGCCTTGGTGGCGCCGTAGTTGGTCTGGCCGCGGTTGCCGGAGAAGCCGGTGGTCGAGGACAGGCACACGACGCGGGACTGCTCGCGCAGCTGGTCGCTGTCCAGCAGCGCGGTGTTGATGCGCAGCTGCGACTCGAGGTTCACGGCGACGACCGACGACCACTGCTCGGGCTTCATGTTCGCGAGCAGCTTGTCGCGGGTGATGCCGGCGTTGTGGATCAGGATGTCCAGGCCGTCGGTGTGCGCGGACAGGTGCGCGAGCAGTTTCTCCGGCGCGTCCGGCGCGGCGACGTCCAGGTGCAGGGTGGTGCCGCCGATCCGGTTGGCGACCTTGGCGAGCGCGTCCCCGGCCGCCGCCAGGTCCGCGGCGATCACGTGCGCGCCGTCGCGGGCGAGCACGCCGGCGATCGCGGCGCCGATGCCGCGCGCCGCACCGGTGACCAGCGCGGTCTTGCCGGCCAGCGGCTTGTCCCAGTCCTTCGGTGCGGGCGCGGTGCCGGCCTCGAGGCGGATCGGCTGTCCGTCGACGTACGCGGACTTGCCGGACAGGAAGAAGCGCAGCGCTGAGGGCAGCGACGCCTCGTCCTCGACCAGCAGCAGGTTCGCCGTCGAGCCGGCCTTGAGCTCCTTGGCCAGCGACCGGACGATGCCGTCGAGCGCCTGGCGGGACGCGTCCACCGTCACGTCGGCGCCGTCGGCGGCACGCCCGAGCACGAGGACTCGGCCGCACGGACGGAGCTGGCGCAGCGTGCCGGCGAAGAACGCCTGGAAGCCGGCCAGGTCCGCCGGGGTCGCGACGCCGCGGGCGTCGAAGATCAGCGCGCCGTACTTGGCGGTCTCGCTCGGGCCGTCCACCACCTCGGCGCCGGTGGCCGTGACGGTCTTCTTCAGCGCCGCGGTGGGCTTGCCGGGTGCCGCGCCGAGCAGCACCGGGCCGGGCAGCAGCGGGGCGCCCGGCTCGTAGCGGCGCAGCACCGCGGGCCGCGGCAGGCCGACACGGGACGCGACGGCCGAGCCGACCGGGGAGTTGACCAGCGACAGGTAGCGGTCCGACATCGGTTATGCCTCCAGGATCGCGACGACGCCCTGCCCGCCGGCAGCGCAGATGGAGATGAGGCCCCGGCCGGAGCCGCGCTCGTGCAGCTGCTTGGCCAGGCTTGCGACGATGCGTCCACCGGTCGCGGCGAACGGGTGCCCGGCGGCCAGCGAGGAGCCGTTGACGTTCAGCTTCGACCGGTCGATCGGGCCGAGCGCGCCCGGCAGCCCGAGCCGCTCGCGGCAGAACGCGTCGTCCTCCCACGCGGCGAGCGTGGTGAGGACGGTCGACGCGAACGCCTCGTGGATCTCGTAGAAGTCGAAGTCCTGCAGCGTGAGCTTGTTGCGCTCCAGCAGCCGCGGGACGGCGTAGATCGGCGCCATGAGCAGGCCCTCGGCGCGGCGGTCGCCGTGCACGTAGTCGACGGCCGCGGTCTCGGCGTCCACGAAGTGCGCGAGCACCGGCAGCTTGTGCGCCGCGGCCCACTCGTCGCTGGCCAGCAGGACGGCGGACGCGCCGTCCGACAGCGGCGTCGAGTTGCCGGCGGTCATGGTCGCCTGGTCGCCGAGCGACTTGCCGAACGCCGGCGACAGCTTGGCCAGCTTCTCGACGCTCGAGTCCGGGCGCAAGTTCTGGTCGCGGGTCAGGCCGAGGTACGGGGTGATCAGGTCGTCGAAGAAGCCGCGGTCGTACGCGGCGGCCAGGTGCTGGTGGCTGGCGGCGGCGAGCTCGTCCTGCGCCTCGCGGGTGATCCCCCACTCGGCACCGGTGATCGCCTGGTGCTCGCCCATCGACAGCCCGGTGCGGGGCTCCAGGTTCGCCGGGATCGCCGGGACGATCTGGCCGGGACGCAGGCCGGCGAGCGCCTTGAGCCGCGCACCGACGGATCGGGCCCGGTTGACCTCCAGCAGCACCGCGCGCAGGTCCTCGTTCACGGCGATCGGTGCGTCCGAGGTGGTGTCGGTGCCGCCGGCGATGCCGGACTCGATCTGGCCGAGCGCGATCTTGTTGGCGACGAGGATCGCCGCCTCCAGGCCGGTGCCGCACGCCTGCTGCACGTCGTACGCCGGCGTGGACGGCGACAGCGACGAGCCGAGCACGCACTCGCGGGTGAGGTTG
>Ga0164242_10008825_pt1 | contig 10917 bp, 4 predicted proteins | sample OricomgcompostMG_FD_108783 | JGI IMG/M metagenome (GOLD analysis project Ga0164242, IMG submission 108783) | Miracle-Growth compost microbial communities from Emeryville, California, USA - Original compost - Miracle growth compost (MG) ...
AGGTCTGAGAAAGTAGCGTCCGTGCCAGGCTGACGTCTCCTCACATAGCTCTGCGACCTATAGTCGCGATCCCTCTCCCTGGCGATCTCTTCCCGGATTTCGCCCTCACGAGCGATTTGGTCACGGATACGCTCCTCGATATCACGCGCACGTTGCCTTTCGACACGGTCCAGGTAGTCATCATACTCTTCCGGATAGAGAGGCTCCTCATAGCGCCGATCATCATCCAGCCGGAGACGCTCCATGCGTTCGAGTGCCTCTTCTTCAAGGAGGTCAACGTTGGCCGGTCGGACTATCCGGATGCTAGGACGCCGCTGGATGAGGCGCTGTCGCGGCCTCTCCTCCTCGACCATGATGAGCTCCGGAGCGTGCGCGGGCCGGTCGCTGATCTGCCGCTGCTGCTGGATGATGCGTGGCCTCGCGAGCTGCTCCGCGACTCGCTCGTGGGTTTCTGCCCTCTCGTCCGCTCGGCCGGCCGCGTAGTAGTCGGCGGTGATCCGCTCTATGTCTATCGGCGGCACGGGTTGCAGGGGCGGGAGGGCCATCGGCGCAAACCTTGGGACCGAGGGAGCGGTAGGCACACCCACGAGGAACTCGTCCGATATCCGGTGCTCGTCCAGCCTGCGGCTCTTGTGGGGCTCGATTCGTGAGCGGACGCCATAGTGGCCCGGTTCCTCGATGTATCGATCGCCTCGCTTCAGGCCGTGGCGATATTTGTTGGATGATCGCTGGCTAGACGAGTTGCTCGAGGTTGGGGTCCGAACGGACATGTCGTCGTCCTCCGTCGAGTAATCCGAGTCCGAGTAGCCCGAGATACGGGAGTAGACCGGCGATTTCGACCTGGCCAACTTCTTGTCGGGCTGCTTGTCCTTGACTATCTGGATTGGCGCTCCGCCTCCCTGTTTTTGCTGACCTTTGCCTCCCCCGTTGCCTCCTCCGTTACCTCCCCCGCCCGGATGCGGTCCCATGGGCATCTGTTGTGCGTTGTGGAATGACTGCTGCTGCATAGGGCGCCCTTGAGGAGGCGGCTGGGGTGGATGGATCTGCTGGGGGTGAGGTGGCTGCAGTCGCCTCGCAATCTCGGCGTCTCGCTGCATGACGAGAGCGATTGCGTCCACGTCGGGTCTAGGGGATCGCTTGTAATAGGCGGTTATGGAAACCCTCTCCTTGATCTTCTTCTTCCCGTCCTTTGAGGCCGACGGCTTGTGTCTCCCAAAGATGCTGCTGTGGCGCCAATCATCTCTTCGGTCTTTATATTCCTTTCCGTCTCTGTATTCCTTGGGCCTCCTGTCTTTCTTATTGATCCCGTGCCTCCCATGATCTCTTTCTCTTTCCCTCTCCCTCTCCCTCTCTCTTTCCCTGCTGTTGCTCTTCGTCTTGGCTCTGAGCTGATGGTCCATCTGGACTAGCACCGTTTGGAATCTCGGGTCGCGTTCGAAGAAGGTGATCTCCTCTTGGACCTTCTCCAGTTGGCGCTGCTGGGCAGGGTTGAGCGATGCCTTCTTCTCGCCAATTGCGCGGGTCCTTTCGTTCAAGAAGCGTATCTGCCGAGCGGCCTCTCTCTTGGAGACGCCGCGCACGTCGGTACGGTAAACATTCTCCCAAGTGGGCTTCACCTTCTCTCCGTCGCTGTCGTAGCTGTTGGGTGCGTCGGCCCTCTCAAACCGGAAGATGAAGTAGCTCGAGAGCTCTTCGCGGGCTTCGCTCTCTGTGAGCCGCTCTTTCCGAATGTCTGATAGTTGTACGAGCGGCCCCTGCTGGAGCCGGACGGGGACGATCTCTCGAGGAGGTGGAGGTGGCGCAACCATTTGTTGCTGTTGTGGCTGTTGCACGACCCGAGTCTGCATATTTTGTTGTTGCGCGGGTCCAGGGTTGACATTTACAATATTCGGCCGGGCCTGGTTTGGCGGGGGCCCATGATGTTGCGGAGGAGGGGGAGGAGGTGGTGGAGGTGGGCCTTGCCTAGGGGCCGGAGTACCTCCCTGCCGTGGAGGGGCCTTGGAGAGGTCAATGAAGTCCCCGTGATCCATGGTGAACTAATTGTGAGAGAAAAACAGTGGTACGAAGTGGGTGTGGTCGACGATGAACTCCGGACGACGATAAATAGACGGCAGAAGGCAAGAGTCTCAATGTTCGACCTTGCCAGGAGAGATGCACACTACAATTGGAACACAGCCACGGCGAGATGAAGCGGCCTTTTTAAAGGAGACTATAAGTTCCCCAACAAGTTCCGAAGATATGGAAAGTGAGGCGGACGGGGTGCGACAAAAGGGGGGGACGGCATTTATGTGTGGGTGGGAAGGAATGAGGGGGGGGAAGGCGTGGTTGTCCAGTCTTCCACCAGGAGGATGCTTGGATATATCTAGCAAGTATACTGTCTACAGCCTGCCTACACCTTTACGGGCGGCGGCGATCAACGGGCGAGGTGCTGCTTGAGGTACCACCGCCGTCGACTTGGTTCTCACGCAGTGCCACCAAGCGCTGCATCACGGGGCTGCATACGACATCAACGCCCTGATATCGGGACTGCCAGGTTGATTTGAAGACGGACTCCAGATCTGGACACGTCCAGCATTTCGTATCGTGGGAGACCTCAGCTTTGTTAACGGAGGCCCGGAGCACGAAGGCAGCCACCGAGCAGCCCCGCTTTCCTGGGACGGTGAGGGAGGGGAGGTCAGCCGGGGTGTGAGGTGACCCTCGGTCCCCTAATTGGTGGACCCGGACGAATGAGAGCAGATCAACACCTATTTTAAGCGGCTGGAACCGGCGGCTAGAGCCTCCGTCCGCAGCACCGACCGATAACTTAAAGACGGTAAAAGCTAAGTTAGTGTCCTCACCTCGCTCATGAAAGGGGGACAATCCGCGGAAACGGGGCAAAAAATTGCCAACGCGCCCACCACACCTGTTGGGATCTGTTAGTACATCTGTATTCCTCTGGCGAACCACAATGCTGGGGCCAACAAGGCAACCAGAACGGGGCGCATCTCCGCCACTCTAACTGGGCGGCGCTCTAATGCACGACTTCTGGATTTCGTTCTTTACCTTGCAGCTCAGCCTGCATGACGCCCCATCCACGTTTGTGTTAGGCTCCTGGAGTGTGGGAGGGCAGGCCAATCCCCCGACCGGCCCTCCCTGCTACAGTATGGTCGATCACAGGTCTCGATTGAGAATCGAATCGACAGTGCTACCAATCTAAACATCGGTCTTTGATTGGAGCTGTCGGACCATCTCGTTTATCTGATTCACTCACCGCACGTCAATACATACCACCCATCTTCACCACGGGCATGTGGTGTGGCTACTCGAGGGTCTCTCAATTTTTAGGTGATTTCAAACATCGACTTCTTGGGTGTTGGGAGGCCTGCGAGACAGTATTAAGCAGTCATATCTTTTTATCTCCGCCCTTGTCAGAGGTGTGGTGTGACACTACTTATGCCGTCCCTCGCGTCCTCACCACGGCGTTTACGCCCGATGTTTGGCTTGCCAAATACAGTCCCAAACGTTTTGGTTTGTTTTTATATGCAGCCAGCCCGGCTTCGCGCTTCATTGCCCCTCCGATCGATAAGAACACGCTCATCAATCGATCAATTGGCTGAGTGCAACTTGGTTGCTCCCCGTCTTCTCCGGCGCTTTCCCGCTACTGAGCAGGTTCCTGCTTGCGAATCACCGCCACCTTGATCCCATGGAAACATATACGGAGTACTCCGACGCTATTGCCTTTGCCCGTCGGTCAGGGCTGAAGCGGGCCCAGAGCGGCATGAGCATTCTCATATGTGACGCCCGGCTTCGCGATCACCTTCCCTTGCCGTTCTCGTGGTCGTCGTCATCGTCTCCATCTCACCCCACGGATGCGGCTGAGCCAGGCATTATCCTTACCTAACTATTATCCCACCAGTGTACCTCATCACTAGGCAAACGGAAGAGGCTGAATCATCATATTAGGACAGTCGACTGGCCAAGGCCGAAAACCCGCTTCGACGTTGATGGAACACTCGGGAACACTTGGGCTTGATGGGATCAAGCCAGGCGAATCCCAAGCCGAGATTAATTCAGATTGCCACAGTCATTCATTCTGTGGCCCGAGAGCCTTGCCCAAATCCGCACCCAGCCGACCAGGCTAGGCTACAAAAAGCGGCCTAGGCTATCACTCGGGAACACGTTTATTAGGCGAAGGCGTTGTGAGACATCCAAGGGGGGTGCCTTGCCCTGGCTGACATATTCCAGGTGCAACGTACCAGCGAAAGACATCCAGTTCGTGCTATCGAGAAACTGCCGTGAACCCTTGCTGCGCCGCCGTGGCTTTTTCTTGACCATGGATGATGACAGCCTCATCGACACTCACGTGGCACTCGTGTCCAATAGTTGGACATGATAACAGAAAAAGCAAATCGGAGTTATTGACTAGGTAGGCTGAAGGATAATAGCTGCGACGTTCTGGCGGTGTAAAAGCCCAGCCGTTTGCTTCTCGGTTGCAACTTCCTTGCTACCGCCGTCGTTCAACTTGATTTCAAATCATGCCAGCTACCAGGTAGGACGAGAGTACAGGCTACCGGAGACGTAGTAACCAACCACTTTGATGCAAATGGGGGTTGAGCCAAGTAGGTCGAACTAGGTCGACGATGCAACACGCCAAGCCTGAGGTATGGTGGATGTCTGGCGGCAGCTCTTCTGACTCTCGCGCCGAAGGTCATTCATGCATGTGTGCGAGTGATTATTCACCATCTTGCGTATTCAGGGAAAGACAGACTACAGCTCTTACTTGGATGTCCCTGTATTCGTCATCGCATTTCATCTTCCAACCCCCTGGATGTGCCGGCCTAACTGACTTGCCGACTTAGAACGGATACCGTAGCGGGTTACTACGTTACAAACACACACGCCCTCGCTTGCACGCCTTGCCCTAGCATTCTAGGCCATTTAGACACCGCCCGAGCTTTCGCACAACTCTACAGCTGCGTTCTCAGGCGCGGGACCGGGCCCCCCGTCAGGTTTTCCGGGTCACACTGTGTGAGGTGACACCGAGGCTGTGGGTAGGCACGGGGCTAACTTCGTACTCAGGTCGTAGCCCGGCTTTCATATCACCAAGGGGAAAGGGCGGGAATATCAAACCAAGCCTTTCCCGTCGCGGCCCATCCCAAGAATTACTAGAATACGCTGTGTAGAAACCTGATCTGGGAGCGCGAGTTCGCTGACTCTTTTAATTTATCCTTCTATTTCTACCTCTTGGACTGTTCATCGTGCTGGTAAGCTACTGGGACGCCCGACTCCATCCAGTAAGTGCAACAGGAAAAGCCATAACCAGACATTAAGCATTATGTATAATCCCTTCCAACATATTATATACGTATTTTTCTTCTCCCGTTCTTCTCCTCATTCCCTAGGCGTCCTCCTTGACAACCTCAATAGCCTCGCACGTTGGGTTGCTTGGGGTACCGGAGGTGACCCAGGCAAGGGCGTGGTAATAGTAACCTCCGACCACGGCGTAGCAGGCATACCAGTTGCTCAGCCGGAAGTCGCCGTAGTAGCCGTCGGGCACACTGGTACCAGCGACGGCCTTGGTGTCGTCAATGGAGGTGTGGAGGTACAGCTTGTCCTCGTCCGAGAAGCCCAGGTCGACGTTGCCGTAGCTTCCCGGTGAGAGGAGCGGAATGGCCACATTGCTGTTGGGCAGATAGCTTAAGGAGAGCGGCGAGGGCACGTCCTGGACGGTGTCATTGATGTTGACAGGGAGTTTCCAGATCAGCGTGCCGTAGGGAAGGTCGTTGGTCGTGTTGAGCGTGTAGGAGCTGTTTATGCTGGGGCTGAGACAGAGACCCTCGATGGCGGCGCCGGCGTGACAGGAGTACAGGTATTGGCCGTTGAGTGACTCGTTGGCGGAGTTTGCAATCTTCAGGAGGAATGGGGCGCTCTCTGCCGGATCGGTTTGTGCGGTGACGGCCGAGGCCGCAAGGATAGGTAGACTGAGGATTGTGCTAGTCTTCATCTTGACGGTGATATATACTATGTATATATGAATTGAGGGAGTAGATGGTGTGAGAGAAGTATAAGACGAGGGAATTGAGGATTAAGATAGAGAATTAGACTGCTGAGGTGCGGGAGAGGAATGAGGCGAGGGGATCGGCCATCCCTTTATAACAGGATCTGTTGTTCTACGTACCCATTAGGGAAGTCCCTGCATATCACTGCCTATGAGGTCAGACGCAACGTGCTAGGGCTGTAAACAACGGGGTTGTGGGGAAGTGGACGTTGCTCCGAGGCAACCGACCTCCGGCCATCCCACACCAGCTACACTTTGAAGGAGCGATTCTTTGGCGCCGAAGCACTTTGGATGAGCACTTACTCATTCCAAAAGTTCGTATCCTCTCTCTACGGCGTCCTTGACGTTGCATAGAGGCGAGGTCAGGTTAAGCGGGAGGGTTGCACTGCAACCCGGTCGTGCAGAGATGAGATACCAGGAAACGGGTGGGCGAAGATGGGAAAGACCGAAAGGCGAGCGACCTTTTCTCGTATCGGCAGGCGCTTAGATGAGATCTTCGCACCGAGATGCTCCAACGCTCCCGATTTCCGAGGTCCTGGGCCTCTGATCACTGCAGATCACCGCCCGTCCTGGGAAAGTGCCAACCCTGTTGGAATCGGCACATGATAGCTTTGTCCCAGTCAGCTTAATTAACCGGCATATACACTACAGGTGGGCCGCTCCCCCTTGCCGCCCAAGTGCGGCTTCTTGCCCGCCGCCCCTCTGTTGTAACGTCATCTTTGTCATCGTAGTGGGAACTTGATGCTTGATACTTCGGGGGTCCCCGAAAGACGTCACTGAGGGGTTCGTTAGGGTCGAGAAAAACAGGCGCCGCGGTAAATGGGCTAGATGGAAAATGAACTTGATGGCTAGCTCAGGGGGAATGACACGATACTTCGGGGCTCGCAGTCATCACAATATAGTGCCGGCTTATACGACGAGCGCACACCGCTGACATCCATAGCGAACCGAAGATGACGAAGATAATTAAATCTTAGGAAATATCAGCAGTTCATTCACCGTGCCCAGAAACCGGGTCAGATCAAATATCACGCATCCTCCAACTCCAACGCCTTGTTTGAAATCGATCTAGACCAGCCCAAAATCTTACCACCCATCTGAGTAGGATGCATTCTTCGGACCCCGTCAGGCATCGTCAAAGGGATTCACACCCAAAACGGTACCGGTGCCCGCCCGGCCCCGGGGCCGAACGAAGTACCAGGTATCCGCCTTCCTGGTATCCTCCCCGTCGCTCCGTTGCTGCACGACGGCGTACGACTGCCACCCGAACCGGTCTAGGGTCTCGATCAGCCGGAGGATCAGGAGCCGGACCTTGACAGTCTTCCGCCCCAGTGCTAGCCAAGGCGTGCCCTTGCACTTAAACTCAAATGAGTCGTACTTCCACTCGCCGCTCTGGAAGTAGTCGACGTCGGCGATGGCCCTCTTAAGAGCCTGCACGAGCACGCCAAGCTCGTCGTGGTTGTGGCTCCTGTGCGCGAAGACGTCGGAGCTGACGTCCCTGCCCGATCCGCTGGACCCCGCTGCGTCGTCGCCCCGCTGGTCGCCGGCCGCTGGTGCGTCGTAGATGATCCGCACCCTATCGCGCTTGCTCATCGTCACGACTAGCCAGTCAAGCGGGGGCGGAATAACGGGGTCTGCAACCTCGGCCACCGACAGTACCCTGTCGACGATGGGCGGGCTGCTCGGACCGGCTTCGGGGTCCGTGCTCGGCGTCATCACCGAGCTCGTGGCCAGCTTCTCGATCGGTTCTCTGGCTAGTCGTGACTGTTGCCGGAAGACAAGCGAGTCCTTGCTGCCAGCATGGCGGCTGTGCTTCACCGGCGCCACTAGGACCCAGCCGCGGCGGTGGAGGAAGGCAAGCAGGTCGCGCACGAGGCGACGGCTGCCGACGCACTCCTGATCGCCCAGGGTCGTGAACGGACGGCCCTTGAGCTTGTATTCATACGCCTGGGCGTAGGGCCGTTCCGACTGGATGCCAGGGGGCCAGGACACCCTGAGCAGGGGAGCGACGCCGGTGTAGATGGACTCTGGGAACTGGAGGAAGCGTATTGTGTCGCTGTGATGAAATGACATGATACCAAAGGTGGACGACAAGTTGTCTTGTTCCGACATGATTGCTGCGTAAGGTGGGGGTGATGGGTGATCCATGTTTGCAAGTGTGGGAACGGGAGGAGTGAAGAAGGAGAAGTTGAGGACGTGTTGAGGGGATCGTCATCGTTTTATAACCAGCCTCGAATACTCGCGAGGAGAGCCAACACAGAAATAGTCACCGATCACTCGATCGACCACCTACGGCCTCTTGGGCGTGAACGCCCAATGGCTAGTGTGACAAACCGCTATCCTGTATCCCATATCCCATTGGCCTCGAAGAGCAAGCCCCTCTGCACACCATAGGTAAATGGCACTGCTGGAGCGGCCAAAAGTGTCTCAAAGGCGAGCAGCCGCGTCTCGACAGACCTGTCGATGAAAGTTCGCGATATACGACGCCAGCCAGAGCGACACAAAGGGGTCACCGTCGCGCATTGCACGGTCAGGCGGGAGTTGCTTTGCTCCAGCCAATAGGCGTGCGGGGTCGTATCTCGTGTCAGTGCTAATTAAGGTACCGATGCCATCTCAGCCACACAGCTTCGACCAGGTTTCGCGACATAAATCCCTTTTTGGTGTTGGGCTAACGGAAAACACCTTCGGTCACTGTGCAACAGGGCTGAAAAAAAAAACCATCGTAGAGCGAGGCTGTAATTGCTATACAGTACTCCAATAAGGGGGGAATGTGTCGTCATGTTTCATTGTCGCTTGTTTCCCAGTCCTGACGATTTCCGCCATCAACCATCCTCTGCCATAGCTGAGCGAATTCTCTCATCCCTCCCTCCCCTGACACGCCAGCATCTACTACCTCCTTTGGGAGCTTGTGCGCTGAATATTGCGGCGTGCTAAAGTTGTGCGCCGCAGGGTCGTCCTTCCCAACGAGCCTTACCTCGGGCTCGTAGTCATCCTCGTCATCCTCGTCGGTCGTCATGTCCTCAGTCTCGGCTTCCCCAGCAACCCCCAGGACTGGTTTGGGGACTCTGAGATCTAGCAATTCGCCCCAGTCGAAGAGGAGGGTGTCCGTATGGGGCGCCCATGGGTTGATATCTATCAGCCGTGCTCTGCCAAGCCGACTTCTATTCTGTTCGTCCTCGTCATCGTCGTCATAATGGGCCTCGGGGATGTAGACATCGAATGCAAAACTTCCCTCAGGGAATGTGAACCTCAGCCTACGGTTGAAAATCTCCCTGACGCGCAGGGTGATGGCCGACCGCAGTGACTCGAGGAATCCGTAGTGGTTCAGGTCGCGCTGTGTGATGCCGACCAGCGACCGGTCCTTGACGAAACATCGGAACTCGAGTGACGGCAAGGGCGAGAAGAAGCTGCGCAGCACTAGAACCGGTGTGAATTTCAGACCGGCGGCGCTCTTCGCTGAAGATATGGATGAGGATGGAGTCGGTGAGCAGTTGTCAAAGGCGTGCTCCAGGTCATGGCTGACGAAGCTTGAGCTCTTGAGCAGTAAATAGATATCATTTGGCGATGTGCATTTCATAGTGTTCTGGTGAGGCGAGATCCAGGCTGCGTCCTTAGGCGCCGACCAGTTGAGTTTTGGCGCCACAGCACCCCCAAGCTCACGGATCTTCTCCTTGATGGTCTTGTGAAGCTCGGGGAAACGGTGGTTTGGCGGTAGTTGGGCGGGCCCTTCATCCTCGGAATCAGAGGAGTCGGCGTCAGTGGCGGGGCGGGCTCGAGTGGTTGACGTAGGCTCCCAGTCGTCATCTTCATCATCGGCATTCGTTTCGTCGTCGTCTGCGAGGATGATGCGATCCTCTCTAATGTACTCGACGAATTCTAGGGGTAGCTGTATGACCCGAGATCGGATACATGAGGTGCGGTACCTGTCATGCGTTTAGCGAGCTGTACTTACCACCCGACTGCGAGACTGGGTACAAACTTGGGAAACCAGTAGTCGTATGAGCAATGCAGTATATGCTCTCTTGTAATGGGAGGAAATTGCAATGCTGGATCCGATGTCCCGGGATCCGTCCGAACCGGTAGGCTGTCTAGTTGAGGCATGATGGCGAGGATGAACAGTCGAGAAAATCAGACCGCAATTAGGATTCTAGGTTAATTCTCGGACGCTATGTAGCGATCTAAAAAATCTGAACTTGATAAAAAAGTTAGTAGGAAGAAAGACTGATTTATATCTCCAGGCCGTTGATAATCGATGTTCTGGGGGGGCCTGAATCGTGGGGCAAAAGACGGGCATATGAGTCAACCCCACTATGGAGCTTCTTTTCTGCCACGCAGTAGCGCCAAAAACAGGCCAATCTCAAACGAATCTTATCCTCACCGCCTTCCATTTTCATGAATGCGAGAACATAAACGCTTGTATATCCCCGCCCTCAACCATTTCCTACGAGCAAAGCATATTATCGTCAGCCATTATTTGCATCATCACCATGTCGGACAACGTCGGTCTTACTACGCCACGCGGCAGCGGCACCTCTGGCTATGTCCAACGCAACCTCGCCCACATGAAGCCCCGGGACATGGGGGCGCCGTACCCTCGCGACCTCGACAGCCTGAGGCACAAGCAGCGCCAACCTGACCAGGGCATCTTGGAGCACGACCGCAAGCGCGAGGTGGAGGTGAAGGTGTTTGAAATGCGCGATCAGCTCGAAGACGAAGGGTAAGCCGCGATCTCTTCAGCAGGGAGAGAGAAATGTTCCCCGTCGCTAACTGGATGCAGTGTCGACGAAGACGAAATCGAGGATCGGTGCGACGAGTTACGGAAGAAGCTCCTCGCGGAGATGGAAAAAGGCGGACGCAGGGGCGCGCCGCCTAAGAAGGGC
>Ga0164242_10008826_pt1 | contig 10917 bp, 12 predicted proteins | sample OricomgcompostMG_FD_108783 | JGI IMG/M metagenome (GOLD analysis project Ga0164242, IMG submission 108783) | Miracle-Growth compost microbial communities from Emeryville, California, USA - Original compost - Miracle growth compost (MG) ...
CCGGCGGCGGGAGGCATGATTCGAAGGGCTTCCTTGATCACGGCTTGCAGATAGGGCATTTCGCGAGCTTCGGCGTCCTTGATCGGCGAGGAAATCTTGAGGGCGGCAATGCCATTATCAATTTCTGCCTGTAGCTTCTTGTAGGCGGTTGGGTTGCATAGGAGGTTTAACATCACAATACGGATGGTGGATGCCGACGTATCACTTCCAGCGACGACCTGGAGCAATGCCTCCCCAGATGCCTCCTCCTCCGTGAGTCCATGACGGATGAAGGAGCCGAGCATATCCGAGTGCGGTGTAGCATCAGCCTTGAAGCGCTCTGATACAACCTTCTTTGCAACGCTATGCAGATAGTCAGCAGGTGGTTTACGGTAATTGCAAATGCCACCGGTCCCTTACCCGATGAACGCACCGAAGCCCAGCTTGTCACTTTCCTTCGGCAACAAGCCCCGAAGAAGTCGCGATTGCAGCATCCTCGCGAGCGACGGAATGTTGGCCAAGACAAGCATGACCGGAATGTACGAGCTTGTGATCTTGATATAGTCGAACACATCGTCGTCCTGGTCCAGATATCCAAAGGCTTGGCCGAATGCAAGATCACTGATGACATCCAACGTGAAGTATTGCCCTTTCTGGGCGAAATCCATCGGACGATACTGCCGAGAAGTTGAGAGGTACTTCGTCTCAATCAACTCAACAAGTTTCTGGATCTGAGCCTCGATCGTCGTTTCCATGGATTCGTTCTCCTTACCCGAGTACTAGATCTCGTCATTTAGGCTGAACCGATTCCGATGCGGAGGCTTGGGGGCAATCTTACTCCGGCTGCCATCTTACTGCGAAGCTTGGTGTGGGCAACCTCGTCACGCATCGAGAATAGGTTATCCCTTGTGGGATCGAACCGCATCGCGTCGTACCCTGTATCTTCTTAGCTTCCATGGGCTATCTAGGCGCCAGGATAATGAAGCACGAACATGGACCCCTCGTGTACGCGGATCGCACGCCCATCATCTTTCGTAGAACCTCCGGATCATCTGTAACAAGTTCGTTGGGCCCAATGCGGGCGAGCGAGCCTACAAATTTGGTAAGCCCACGTTACACACGCATCCGGGAAGAGGTCAACTCTACCATATTTGTCGGTGACTTCCTTTATCGCCGTTGGCTGTCGTCCCTTTAGTGATTCGCTAACCATCCAGTACTTGGAGAAAGCCGCCCAAAACGGTCCCGGTACATGAGACAATCGGTACCACTGAAGCGAAACCTGCAGGAGGAAAGGGAGAAGCACCAGCGCAAATAACAGCCCAGTGGCAGCTAAAGCGCTGGGCGGCTTCTTAAGCTCGGCGAGTACCTCTGTTACTGACGCCGCAATTCCTTGTATGGGCCCCATTATTTCACTGTTGAGACATGCAACTGTGAACGGTCGTCCCGTGGGAGTGTTCGTGGCGAGAGTTGAGGGTCGGTGGTAAAGCACGTTGAACACCGAAAAAGTGGCGGGCTGGCGCAGATAAATGACCTGTCACTTGCAAAGATACGGATATGTCGCTCTAGTACGGATGCGTACAAGGGAGGACCTAGTATGGTTACATTAGCATGGGGACGGGGAGGTAGCGTCGGGTCAACCAGCCAGCCGGCAGCGAACCGGTTCGTCCCAGACCAATAAGAATGGGCGCCAATCCAATTCTTCCTCCAGCCCTCCGCACGCGCCGTCAAGGCCGCCACTAGCGCGCTGCGACAGGAAGAGATCGAACGAGCGCGTGGAATTTCCTCGCTGTTTTCGAAGACTCAGCCCACTGCGTGCGTCCAACGTCCAAGGGTTTTTTTCTTCTTTGTTGAGCATCGCTGTCAGCATCCTTCCCACCGCGCAGCATGGGTGAAGTTAGCCCCCAGGACAAATCGGCAAGCACCAGCCCCAAGAACAAATCGGCAAGCACCAGCCCCAAGAACAAATCGGCAAGCGCTAGCCCCGAGGCGGCCACGGGCTTGGAGCCTCTCCCCGCGATTGACGACGTGCTTGAGGCCGACGTAAGGAGTGTCCAGGGATGGCGCGATAGGCAGGAAGCTGACCGCTAACTTTGGCCAGGACACGAGAGAGGAAGAGGTTATAGATGATGGCGATTCAGCCATTGGCAGTGTGAGGCCTGGGTTTCTATCTCCGCGACATGTAGTGTGTTCATCTGCTAACGGCTAAACACCATCACAGTTGCAGTCTTCAACTGTATCGCTTAGGGATGAACTGATCTACCAGCTGAGGGAGCACGGCCGACAGTATCAGGGCTACATGAACGCGAGTAGGGAGTTCTACGTCCACCCACGGTTATCTTCGAGTGAGCTAACTCGGGTGCGCTAGACTATGTCCTTCCTATGGATGAAGTAAGATATCAACCCGTTTTAGCCGGAGATCAGAGATCGAGCTAATATCGAGGGTTAGCAAGAGATGGAGCGCTTAGGTGAGTTTGAGTTGACCGTAACAGATTGCGTGTATGTCTGTAGAACTGACAGCTTGGAGATTTTCAATGTCACTTGGTGTGGCTCACGCTAGAAAAACAACATAGCTTCGCGCCCGTCAAAAACTGGGGCCGGGCACTTGACGCCGGCTGTGGAACGGGCGTGTGGACAATAGGATTTGGTACGTTGCTGCATGGCACATATAGCGGGCTCCTACTGACCCCAGAGTCTAGCGGACGACCATCCTGAGACCGAAGTGCTCGGGGTTGATCTTGCACCCGTTCAGCCAGAGTGGTACGTTACCCAAGCCGAAGAACTGGGAAGATTAGAAAGGATGGAGACGCTTTGATGCTAAGACAAGAACACAATAGTGTCCCACCAAATCTCGAATTCGAAGTCGATGATCTAGAACAGCCCTGGATGTTCTCGCGCAAATTCGATTACATCCACTGCCAACTGATGATCGGTGCCCTTCAAGATTGGCCCAAGTTTTTCAACCAGAGCTTTGAGTAGGATTCCCCAGCCCTCGGCCTACACCAAACAATTCACTTACAGCCCTATTAGGTTCTTGGAAGTTGATGGTTATGTGGAAGTCCACGATATCGATTTTGTGATCAGGTGTGATGATGGCTCTCTCCCCGAGGATTCAGCACTTGTTCGATGGCATAAGCACATGCACGAGGCAGCAGCAACTGCAGGCTTCCCGCTAGACAAGATCGCACAGGTGCCAGAGATGATGGAGGCGGCTGGATTCGTCGACGTCGTCGCCACACCCATCAAATGGCCGATCAACACGTGGCCCAAGTCCGAGAAGTACAAGGAACTCGGTCGGTGGGCGTTGGAAAACTTCTCGTGGGGTTGCGAATCTATGAGCCTGGCCCTCTTCACTCGCGTCTTGGGCTGGACGGTTGACGAGGTCCGGGTCTTCATGGTTATGGTAAGGCGCGATCTCCGCAATACAACGATGCATGCGTATTGGAATTTCTGGGTTGTGTATGGCCAGAAACCCGGCAATCCAGCGCCAAGAGGACCGGTCCTCGAAGCAGAGGAAGGGTAGGGCGTGAGTGGGAAGGGGCTTTCCTCACATTAGCCTTAACCGAATGTCCTGGCTCTAGGTGTGGCCGTCATCTACCATGACTGAGGGACGAGATGTTTTGATTTTCGTACTGGAAAACAGCAAGGTGCAACTCGCTGCATTAGGGATGGAATTATAGTAGGCATCTGCGCATCGGTTCAGTTCGAAGTTTGGCTTGAGGTAACTCTCATATCTGATGTCCAGAACTATGCATACGATCTGGCTCATCGAATTCGACATTACATATATGTTAGCTGTCATATACCCATTCTAGAAACAACGACGGAGTATATACACCATACAAAACCTGGTGACATATGGTGTTTGCCACAGCAAGTCTCCGGGGTGCATGACAGTACTGATATGTGCGGTAGATGTATCCTCTAACACTGGTCAGAGGAAACTCGCAATTGCCTCTTACAATTAAATGTCACTTTTTTCAAATATTATTGCAGGTAGATATTTGTACCAAATGCTCCCATGATGGCCGTGCACCTGGGAGAAACTAGCGAGGTTTAAATCGCGTGCTTCGCTTTGCCTTTGTATGAGTCATTGGGTGCAACTGAAGAACGAGCTGCCACTCGGATGCACCGCCTCTACCCATCCCACGAACCTCGGACCGGCAACCCAACCACGGCAAAATGGTGTCACTTGAGCAAGTAGAGCAACACGAGCTCTCTGCTTGGATATTGCAGACCTTGTCACACACCCCGTATGCTTGCTTGTCACTGACACGACTTAGCAATGGCACCACCAACTTTGTTTTCCGAGGCATCCTCACTCAGCCTCTCCCCTCTCGCGTCGCAGAAAGGGCAGCAGCTGCCCTGACTATCATCGTCAAGCATTCCACCGACTTTGTGGCGGTCAATAAAGATTTCCCACTCGACGTGTCCCGTTGTGTAATTATGCCCTGACTTTGACACATTCGCGCCCACGAAGAATATGAACTCATTTCTCACTAAATTTACACGCCGCTAGTTATTTGAAGAATGCATGCTCAACTCGCTCAACAATTTCGCCTCGACATCCATAGCAGTCAAGACACCGCACTTTCACATGTTTGATCGGGAGAGAAATATCCAGGTTATTGAAGATATTCCAAACTCCCTTGATTTAAAGTCGATTCTTGTCTCACCTGAAACCAATAGTCTCCTCACGAGACCCTTCGCAACATCCATTGGCCAGGAAATAGGGTCTTGGCTCAGTTCATTTCATAACGAGGCTTTGGCACCTGCAAAAGCTGATCTCCGGGCAGAGATTGGGAAAAATGAGCCAATGAGGAAGCTGAAGTATCGCATCACATATGATCTTTTCATTGGGGTGCTCGGAAACTTTCCAGAACTCGTCGAGGGGTGGAGGGAGACGTTAGAGGATGTCAAAGAAATGGCGACACGGGAGTTTAAGAAACTGGCGGCAGAGCCTGAAGAAGGGCGCGAGGAGTGGGGAATAATACATGGAGATTTCTGGGCTGGGAAGTAAGTCTTGCACTTCTAACCCTCTGGCATAGACCTGACGATCGTCAAATTAGTGTCCTATTGTCCAATCCAATATCCCTAGGAACGCAAGAGCCAGTAGGAGCCAACAAACTCTTCGTCATCGACTGGGAGTTTGCCCAGTTCGGTCACCGAGCCTACGATCTTGGCCAAATGATTGGCGACCTCTACGAGCGGAAGCATTTTAGAGATGTTGACAGTGCCATATGGGTTATGGAGGGGTTTGTTGATGGCTACGGCGATTTGAGCCACGAAATGGCGTTCCGGACAGCCATCCACACGGGCATACATCTCATCGGATGGTACACTCGACGTGCTCCAAATAGTCCCCTAGATAGTACCCCAGATAAGGTTTTTGAAGCGATGAAACTCGGAAGGGACTTCGTTGTGAAAGGGTGGGAGAAGGACAAGAATTGGTTTCAAGGCAGTATACTGGCACCTTTGTTCAAGAGAAGATAGGCTAACATATGCGGAGCTATAATGGGATGGCTTCTAACTCTCGTCTGCTTGGTGGTTCCCATAACTGTTCATGTTAATCCTACTTTCTCCCCATCCTTGATCCCCGCCCCAGTAATGTCAGAAGTGATGCCGTGCTCACTATCAGCGGATGATCTACGTGCTCCTCGCTTGTCACGCAGGACAAATAGTTGAATGGCGATGACGCTAAGGATTGCAGCAATGACAAGTCCAAAGGTGGTTGGGAAACCATAGCCTGTTCGCAGTTTGAAGGAGTCAGAATCTACTCTGCTCAAAACCAGAGCCAGACGGGCATTTTAGCGATGCAAATATAACTCACGGAAAGTTGGAGCCATTGTCTGTGGGAAAATTAAAATTGGTAGCCAGGCTGCTACGGCGTACTGGAAGCCATTCATGCTGCTGATAACTACTGCGCGCTCCTCATTATCGTCGGCGCAAACCTCATTGGCCCAGGAATAACTATGGTTGGAATTAGATACTGGTGAGCACCTTGGAACTGTACTGTAACCTCCATATTTGGAAGTTGAGTGGAAGAAAAAAAACAACTGGCAAGACTTACAACACTGCCGTCATGAGATGGATATTTACAGTCAAGAATGCAAATTCTTTTAATGCGATGCCCGATGGCCAGAATGCGAGAATACCGTTAGGGATAAGTCCAAGGATCTATATCAGGCTTCTTGTTAGTAACATCCCACCACAAGTAAAATAGAAACTCACCAGTGGGATCAGCACCCACGCAAATCTGCTCCCCGTATAATCCGACAAGAACCCCCAAAGAACAACGCAGGTCGCAGAGATCAACGACGTTCCAGTTGGTATGACATTTCGTTCAACAACAGAGAAATTTTCGGACTTCAGCCAGATCCCAAAGTATCCATTGCCGCCACACGACTCCCCGTATAGCTTACACCGAGTGTGTTAGCTTTGTTTGAAGATATATATAGGCAAAGAAAAAATTACGCTGGATGCACTATCGGAGAGGTAAATGTTCTGACATACCACATATCCCAGCACAAAAGCGTACCACTTCCACGAAGACAGGATCCTCTTGAATGTTGCCGGCGTCACCTTGACAGGAGCCGCCTTACCTGCCATGATCGCTCGCTCCTTCGCAAGCGTACGCTCTTCCTCAGTGAGGAACCAGGCTCGTGTAGTGTAAGGCGTATCTGGAAGGAAAATATACGTCACAATGCCTATAGGGACCGTCATACACTAAGCCCGTTAACGAAGAGAGAAATTAAAGGAGTTTTGGAGCTGTGGGGCTACTCACGCCACAGACGATATACAACCACCTCCAACCCGCAAGACCATGAACACCATCCAAGTTAGTATACACCGCCGCCTGCAAGTACCCACCGAATGCAGTCCCCAGCGGAGCCGTCATATGGAACAGAGCCACTCGCTTCGCCAGCTCCGTCTTGGTATACCAGCTCCCTAGCACATACAATAGCGATGGAAAAAAGGAGCTCTCAAACAGCCCGACCAGGAACCGGAACGCATACAACTGACTGGAATTCCGCAGTCCGGCCTGGGCAAACGTCCACGTGCCCCAGCCGATCTCCATGAGGGCCAGCCAGATGCTGGGGCGGATACGCTGGATGATTAGGGTGCTGGGGATCTGCATGACGGCGTAGGCGCAGGTGTAGGCTGTGACGGCGTAGGTATATTCGTTTCCGTGCATGTTGAGGTCTTCCTGCATGCCGGAGACGTAGGCGTTGGCTATGTTCCCTTGGTCGAGGTATTTCATGAAGAAACCGAGGCAGCCGATGCTAAGGATGGCCCAGTCGAGCTTGAGTAATAGCTTGCGCTCGTCGGGGCTTTTAAGGTGAGTGTCTGTGTCCCATATAAAGGACCTAAATGAGCGGTGTTGTTTGGTGGTTAGAAGGCGTGCCGCCGCTTGGGTTGATGGAGCAGCTTCGTTCTCAGCGAAGTCACCGCTTCCTGATGGAGATTCTGGGATCCCTGGTTTCACCATTCTTATCTGTTGTGATTAGGCATGGATGGTGACTGAGAATCCGGAGTAATTGGTTTGTTTCTTCCTGAATCAGAGAGAAGCTGGGACGAGTCGTCCGTAGTGGCAATATAAGTAGCAGATTTATCAAATATGTAGGGTCAGAATCTAGAGTAGTACCAACCGACGCACATCCGTTTAGTGTGTTGCCATATTTCGTGGGACAGGGTCACGATGGCGAGCGTGGAGGGGATGCCAATCAGAGACACAGAAACAGAATTGCGAGCTTGCTCCAGCACCACCACCCCACTCAACGACGCCGGGAATCCACCGCAGCGCCCGACGTCGGGGTTCTTGCCTTTGGGTATCACGCGCGGTTCCAGCGTCGGGCGGTCGGCCGCGTAGGGGCAGTAGGATTAGTGTTAACCCTTCTCAGAGAGGAGCCAAGAAATATAATTTTTAGATACTCTTACCCCTGTAGTAACTAGAGCGTAGAGACTTACAGTAGTATTATTACATACTACCTAGTACGATAAGGCAGTCTCTTAGATAATTTCTCTATTACACTCTTTAAAGGTTTGGTTAGGGGAAGGCTACTACTTCAATTTTTTCCACAAGGTTTTAAGTGGTAGGGGCTCTGTCTTGCTTTAGCTGCCTTTCCAAACGGGCCTGGCTCGATCCTGACACAAGCGTGGCAATGCCTTCATAGACAGTATCAGTTCTCCATCAAAAGCCACTCGGACTAGCGCCGTCTCCAACAGACTTGTTACGAGTACCTTGACTGCGGCGGGCCTAGAGTCCTCTTCCATACGGCCGAGAATGTGCATCAGCACGTCCGCCATACCATCTTCAAACTTGCGGCACTCGTAGTACACAGTGCTGTCAATGATGCAAAAGACACTTATATCATGTAGGGGCTGGTACACACCGGTTCAGTTCTAATTTTGGCTTGAGGCAGCTCTTATATCTGATGCCTGGAACTACACGTACGATCTCGCTCGTATCATTCCACCTTACATACATGCTAGCTGTCATACACCTATTCTGGAAAGAACAACGATAGAGCATATACATGATGCAAAGCCTCGCGATAGAAAGCGAGATAGGTTTCTTTTGTCCTGTTGTAGTCGATATTGGCCACGGGGTGACCGTGTGTAAGGAGAATTTATATAATTATATTCTAGCCCGTGGATAAATCCTTCGTGGCAGACACCGTCCAAACTCCGAACTACGAGTCTCCTCAAGCTGGAGGTGCGGGCCATTTATCTAGCACGATAGGCTCGCCCTCAATCGTGAAAGTCGTCATGGCCAATGATGGCTCATCAATGGTAACCGTATACACACCCGGGTATAGAACTGTATTCCCATCCTCATCATGGCGGGCCACATCGCCCAGAGTCCACTCAAGGCTTGCTGTGGCAGTTGTCCCAGGCTCAATGTTGTGTAGCCGAGAGTAGCTTGTGAGGGTCTTAAGCGGGTACGGCACTGGGCCATACTCGCCAGACAGATAGGCTAGAACAACGTAGTCTGAAGTTCGATTCCCGGTGTTGGTGATTTGTACTGGCAGCGTCGGAAAGTCGCAAGTGTCGATATATGTATTGTTGCAACCGGCGACAAGATTTTCGGTGGTGAAATTCGCCGCGAACGAAGACGGGGTGATGGCCCTGAAGGTAGTATAGTGCAGACCGAAGCCGAACGGCTTGATCGGCGTCGAGTACCACCTGTATGTGCGGCCGGGGCTTTCGCCCGACGGTCGCAATGCCATGTCGGTCATGGGGACGATGGTGGTGTAGTTGGCCGGATATTGTGTGACGGGCAGACGTCCGGCTGGACTCTTCTGCCCGCTAATCAGCTGCATCACAGCCGTACCACCATCTTGACCTGGCCAGCCGACCCACAAGATCGAGCTCACCCCCTCCATGTCCAGTACCGGCGTGTCATCGAGCATGTCTCCCATTTGTACCAGAATTAGTGGCTTCCCGAGGCTTCCCAGATTCTTCAACAAATCCAACTGTGCTGTGGGCCAGTCCAGTCTCCGCCGATCCTTGGTCTCGCCTGCTGACGAAGTGTCTAGTCCGCCAAAGTATAATATGTAGTCCGAATCGCGGGCAGCCTCCATCGCGCTTTCAAGCCACTGATTGATGCCGCCTGAAGACTGTTCATCAATCGGTCCTGTTGCGGCCTTGACGTCCAAATCCATCTGCTTGGCGGCGTACACGGGCGAGTGCAACAAGTATGGTGTCCCGCTGTAGCCGCCCGACAACTTTTCAGGTGCGTCGGCCCAGAAACCAATCATAGCCACCTTGGACGACGGTTTGAGATCTAAAGGTAAGGTTCCGTTGTTCTTAAGCAGCACCATGCCCTCAACAGCAACCTGGAGAGCGATCTGCTGCGCCTCCTCCTTATTCACGTTCTCCCAGCCGACCGAAGCATACGTCGATTTTGCGCCGTCAAAATAGCCGGCGCGAATCAGTCCCTCATAATTTCGATGAAGCGCCCTGTCTACCGTAGCTTGTTTCAGGATACCTTGTTTCCAAGCTCCCGGTATGTCGGATGATCCGGAGTACTCGCAGCTTATATCCATGCCGGCGTCGAAACAGATGGCCGTGCCTTCTGCATTCGTTTTGGCATAGTGGTGATTCGCCGACACGTCCAGCACAGCCTCGCAGTCGCTCGTTATATAGTTGTTGTGCTCGGTCCAGTTCCAATGCTCACGCAGAATTGTGCCCATCAAGTACTCGTTTGCGCAAGCCGGAACGCCGTTCACGGCGTTATACGAGCACATGATGGACCCGACATTTGAATCCCGCGCACATTGCTGGAATGGCATCATATAGTACTCTGCCAAGTCTTGGGGTGTGATTTTTGCGTCAAAGTTGTGCCGGTTCACTCCGTTCCAATCCTCAAGATCGTTGGCGGCGAAGTGCTTGCACGTAGCCACAATCCTTCTCTGCCGCTCTAGTCCTTCTAGACCGCGAATCATGAACTTTGCGTAGCGCTTGATTCGGAGGACGTCCTCCCCTGGTGTCTCGGAGCCACGACCCCAGCGTGGATCTCTGTAAGGGTTGACATTGGGCGTCCAGTAATCGATGCCGGACCAACCGCCATTACCGAATGCTCGCGCCTCGGTGCCAATTACGGTACCAACCTTCTCAATCAGCTCGTCGTCAAACGCTGCAGCCATCAGAAGAGGCATCGGGAAGGAGGTCGACGAGTTGAAGGACCCCGGGCCAGTTCGGAATTGCGTTCCTGGCGCGTAGGCGACACCATGAAGCGCCTCGCTCCACCAGTTGTACGTCGGAAGCCCTACGCGGCTGGCGCCAGCCGATTTACTACATTCCTCATTCCTCTTGTTAGTACCCAAAATGGCATTTCGAAACGGCTACTTACGAGACGAGATTCTGCAACTTCTCGTCATCCGTCAAGACTGCAACCAGGGCGGCTGCCCGTTCGGACGGGGACAATGCGGTGTTGCA
>Ga0164242_10008827_pt1 | contig 10917 bp, 6 predicted proteins | sample OricomgcompostMG_FD_108783 | JGI IMG/M metagenome (GOLD analysis project Ga0164242, IMG submission 108783) | Miracle-Growth compost microbial communities from Emeryville, California, USA - Original compost - Miracle growth compost (MG) ...
ACGACGTGCCGCCTCTGCCGAGCCGTCGCTACTGCCGTCATCCACGCACACGATGTTCGGGAAGGTACGGCGAGCCGCCTCGATCACGTCTCCGATGACCGACGCCTCGTTGTACAGGGGCACGACGAGCCACGTGCGCCGTTCGATTGGATTACTGATGGGGAGGCCTCCTCAGGCGGGAAGCTTAGTCGACGCGGGCTGTGCAGACCCGGCGGCACGGCGGGGCTCAAGGGCACCCGCAAGGTGCGCCCGCCTAGGATGTCCGACGTGAAGATCGCTGTCGTCGCTCTCGGAAAAATCGGCCTCCCGCTCGCCGTCCAGTTCGCCTCGAAGGGACACGACGTCATCGGCGTCGATGTCAACCAGGCGACCGTCGACCTCATCAACCGCGGCATCGAGCCGTTCCCCGGCGAGGCGCAGCTGCAGGACCGCCTCTCGGAGCTCGTGCCCGCGGGCCGTCTGCGCGCGACGACCGATTACGCAGAGGCCATTCCCGGCGCCGACGCGGTCGTGCTCGTGGTGCCGCTCTTCGTCGACGCGGACGCGAAGCCGGACTTCGGCTGGATGGATGCCGCCACGCGCTCGCTCGGCGAGCACCTCACGGCGGGCACGCTCGTCTCGTACGAGACGACGCTGCCGATCGGCACCACCCGCACCCGATGGAAGCCGCTGCTCGAAGAGGTCTCCGGCCTCACCGAGGGCACCGACTTCCACCTCGTCTTCTCACCCGAGCGCGTGCTGACCGGCCGCGTCTTCGCCGACCTGCGCAAGTACCCCAAGCTCATCGGCGGCCTCTCGCCCGAGGGCGCGGCCCGCGCCCGCGCGTTCTACGAGGCTGTGCTCGACTTCGACGAGCGCCCCGACCTCGAGCGCCCGAACGGCGTGTGGGACCTCGGCTCTGCCGAGGCCTCCGAGTTCGCGAAGCTCGCCGAGACCACCTACCGCGACGTCAACATCGGCCTCGCCAACGAGTTCGCGCGCTTCGCCGAGCGCAGCGGCATCGACGTGTACCAGGTGATCGAGGCGTCCAACTCGCAGCCGTACTCCCACATCCACCGCCCCGGCATCGCGGTCGGCGGCCACTGCATCCCCGTCTACCCGCGCCTCTACCTCTGGAACGACCCCGAGGCGACCGTCGTCGCGGCGGCCCGCGCCGCCAACGCGGCCATGCCGGCTCACGCCGTGAGCGTGCTGCACGGCGCCTACGGCGACCTCGCCGGCGCGAAGGTCGTCGTCCTCGGCGCCGCCTACCGCGGCGGCGTGAAGGAGACCGCGTTCTCCGGCGTCTTCCCGACGGTCGACGAGCTGCGCGCAGCGGGTGCCGAGGTGTTCGTGCACGACCCCATGTACACCGACGACGAGCTGCAGAAGCTCGGCTTCACGCCGTACGCCTACGGCACGCCGGTGGATGCCGCGATCATCCAGACCGACCACGCGGAGTACCGCGAGGTCGGCCTCGAGCAGGTGCCCGGCGTGCGTGCGATCGTCGACGGCCGCCGCATCAGCCGGGCAGAGGCGTGGCCCGGCGCGCAGTACCGCGTCATCGGCCGAGCGGCCGCCTAGGGCGATGCGCCGGGTCGTCGCCCTCGTCCTCTCCCCCGTCCTGCTGGCGATCGCGCTGATCGCGTGGGGCGTGTCCTCGCCGGTCGGCTCGACGCCCGACGAGGACTTCCACCTCGCCAGCATCTGGTGCGGGCTCGGCGACCGCGCCGGCCTGTGCGAGCAGGCGCCAAGCGCCGACGACCGCGAGGTGCCGGCGGCGCTCGCCTCGAGCGTCTGCTTCCGCGAGGAGCCGCTGGCGGGCGCGTCCTGCCAGGATCTCTCCCGGCTGACGCTCGCCCCCGTGCACCGGGTCAACGCGACGCACATCTACCCGCCGCTGTACTACGCGGCGATGGGCATCTTCGCGAGCTCGAACATCGCGGCATCCGTCATCACGATGCGCATCCTCAACGCGCTCATCTTCGTGCTGCTCGGCGTAGCGCTGTACCTGCTGCTGCCGGCCGCGCGCCGCGCCGCGCTCGTGGTGTCTTGGACGGCGACGCTCGTGCCGATGGCGACGTTCCTCATCCCCTCGGTGAACCCCAGCGGGTGGACGATCACGGGCGTCGCGACCGCCTGGCTCGCCGCCCTCGGGTTCTTCGAGACCCGCGGCAGACGCCGCACCGGCCTCGCGATCCTGGCGGTGGTCGGCGCCATCATGGCGGCCGGGTCGCGCGCCGACGGCGCCGCGTACGCCATCCTCGCGGTCGGCGCGGCCGGGCTGCTCTCGCTCGCGCAGGGCCGCGAGTTCTGGCGGCCGCGCAAGCTGTGGCTGCCCGCCGCCGTGCTCGTCGTCGGAGCAGTGGGCTTCGTCATCTCGCGGCAGAGCGGCGACGTCGTCCGCGGCGTCGGCAACTCGCACGCGAGCGTGCCGGACTCCGTGACATCGACCGCGTCGGCGCTGCCCGCGAACTCGGGGCTCTCGCTGCTGCTGCACAACCTCGTCAACATCCCGCTGCTGTGGACAGGCAACCTGGGCAGCTGGCCGCTCGGCTGGATCGACACCCCGATGCCGGTCATCGTCTCGGCAGTCGGCGTGTTCGTCTTCGGCGCCGTCGTGATCTACGGCCTGCGCGCGATGGACTGGCGCAAGGGCGCCGCCATGGCGATCGTGGTCGTCGCGCTCATCGTCATCCCGCTGCTGTCGCTGCAGCAGACGCACGACCCCGTCGGGCAAGGCGTCCAGCCGCGGTACATCCTGCCGCTCATGGTCCTGCTGGCCGGGCTCGCGCTGATGCCGGCCGGCCTGCGGCGCGTGCACTTCACGGTGGTCCAGCGCGTCGTCATCGTGGTCGCCGTCGCGATCTCGAACGCCGCCGCCCTCTACGCGAACATGGCGCGCTACGTGCACGCCCCGACCGACGGCGGGTTCAATCTCAACCACAACGTCGTGTGGTGGTGGAGCGGCGGGCTCCCGTCGCCGATGATCGTGTGGCTGATCGGCGCCGTGACCTTCGCTGCAGGGCTCGCGATCGCCGTGCTGCGCACGCCCGCTCCGCACCCGGTGATCGCGGACTCGGGCGCCGAGCCCGGGGCCGACAGGGAGGCCGCCGTCAGCGCGTGAGGACGCGCTTGATGCGCTCGCCGATCTTGGTCAGCACGACGCGGCTCGACCCGTTGCGGAGGTAGTGCAGGGTCACCTCGACGTCGCGGGCGAGTCCACGCCGCGCGCGGAACGGGTCGCGCGACTTCCGCGCAGCCGGGGTGTTCGCCACGGCGCCGCTCGCGACCAGGTCGGGGGCGTGGCGCGGCGCGGCGACGAAGTCCACGAGCGGCTTGAGCACGTTCTGCCATTCGAAGGCGACGCGGGCGCGGGCGACGTTGCGCCGCGCGGCCGCCGCGAAGCGCGCGTCGTAGAGCACCTTCTCGAGGGCATCAGCCAGCGCCTTCTCGTCCTTCGCCGGAACGACGACACCCAGCTTCTCGCGCTCGACCAGCTCGGCGAAGTGATCGCCCTCGGTGACGACCATCGGCAGGCCGGCCCAGAGGTAGTCGAGGATGCGCGTGCGGAACGAGAACGTGGTCTCGATATGGGCGTAATGGGTGCTCACGCCCGCGTCCGCCTCGGTCAGGTAGTTCTGCCGCTCGCTGTAGTCGACCCAGGAGTCGTTGAAGAACACGTTCACGTTCTCGACGCCGAGCTCGCGGGCGAGTTCGCGGGACTCCGCGACGATGCCCATCTCGGGCACGCCGGGGTGCGGGTGCTTGGTGCCCTGGAAGAACAGCTTCACATCGGGGTGGCGCTGTGCGACATCCGCGACCGCCCTGATCAGCGTCTTCGGGTCGAACCAGTTGTACAGGCCGCCCGACCACAGCAGCACCTTGTCGTCCTTGCCGATGCCGGGCAGCACTCCCTTGAGCACCTCGCGCTCGTGCGCGGGCGGCGTCGACGACAGGCCGAACGGCACCACGTCGATGAAGTGCTCGAGGTGGGGGTCGCTCGCGTAGTTCGCCGGGTTGATGCGCCCGAGGGCGGCGAGCTGGCCGAGATAGAAGTGGCGCTGGCGCTCGGATGCCGCGAGGAAGAAGTCCCCGCGCCGGAGCTGCTCGTTGAGTACGCCCGTCGCGTCGACGACCTGCCGGTTCCACTGCGTCTCGCCGAGCTCACGGCCCTGCTCGAGCTGCTCCAGGTGCATCGGGTCGTAGATGTCGGCGACGACGACCTTCTTCGTCCTCCGGAGGACATCGAAGAGCGCCATCGCGAGACCCTGGAAGACGATGACGTCGGTCTCCTGCTCGAGCTTGCGCATCGCGCGCTCGTCGCCCGGGCGCACATGCACGACGTCGAACGGCGCATCGACGTCCTCGACGCCGGACAGGCTCACGAGGGTCACGATGTTGTCCTTCGCGAGCGCCTCTGCCATCGCCCATGCGCGGATGGCGGGGCCGGCCATCTTGGCGCCGATGGGGTCGCCCGTGATGATCATGACCCGCGTCGCCAGCGCGCCGTTCGCGACATCGAAGGCGTCCATGATCGCGTAGTAGCCGTCGAGATAGCCCTTGTGCTCGTAGCTCGGCGCGTGCATCTCGCCGAAGAGCGGCAGGATGCGGCTGTCGGGGACGACGCGCTCGGCCTGGATGCGATCGCGGGATTCCTTGAGCCCGGGCAGCTGGGCGACGAACTGGTCGATCGCGAAGACGCCGGCCAGCGTCGACTTCGCGACCGTCGCCGTCGGCTCGGAGTCGCCGCCCGCCTTCCGCAGGTCGAGCGCGGTCGAGTCGAGATCGCCGCGGGCGATCGCGCGCCGCACGGTCAGCGCGAGCGTCGCCGGCAGCGCCTCGTGCAGCGTCTCGTCGCCGAAGTTCTTGTAGAGCGTGAAGAGCGCGTTCCGCTCGAGCAGGTACTGCTCCTTGAACTCGCCGAAGCCCTCCATCGACGCGTGATGCTTGTGATACGCGACGGATGCCGGCTCGTAGACGAACCGCCACCCGGCGAGGTTCAGGCGCCAGCCGAGGTCGACGTCCTCATAGAACATGAAGTAGCGCTCGTCGAAGCCGCCCACCGCATCGAAGGCCGCACGGCGCACGAACATGGCGCTGCCGGTGCCGAACAGGACGTCGTGCGCCGCGTCGGCGACGGCCGTCTTCGGGGTGCGCTGACCGGTCAGCGGCTTGTAGCCCTGCCCGAACCAGGTCAGCGCCGAGCCGATGTAGTCGACGTTGACGCCGTCCCAGTCGAGCACCTTGCTCGCCACGGCGCCGATGCGCGCGTCGCGCCCGAAGCGCTCGACCGCGGTCGCGATCCATCCCTCGGCGGGCCGGGCGTCGTTGTTGAGCAGGGCGATGAACTCGCCGTGGCTGTGGCGGACGCCGAGGTTGCAGCCGCCGGCGAACCCGAGGTTCTCGCCGGACTCGACCAGCACCACGTCCGGCAGCGCTGCGCGCAGCCGCTCGGCACTGTCGTCACCGGAGGCGTTCTCGACGATGACGATCTCGAGCTGCCCGCTCGGCCAGTCCTGCTTCTTCAGCTCTGCGACGGCCGCGATCGTGTCGTCCGTGCCGCGGAAGTTGACGAGGACGACCGAGACGACACCCGTGCGGAGCTCTGCCATTGCTGCCTTTCCGGAAGCCGAAGTTGTGGGGGACGAACGGCGACAACCCTACCAAGGAGCCTCTGATGAGCCGCCGCTAGACTGCCCCGGATGCCGAAGCGAACCAGGTTGCTGATCGTGACCGCCGACGTGCTCGGGCCCCAGATGGCGGGCCCCGCGATCCGCGCTCTCGCCATGGCGCGGGCGGCCTCGGCGGTCGCCGAGGTGCGCCTCGTGTCGATGGTCCGCTACGAGCCGTTCGCGCACGACGGCGTCGACGCGTCGTTCGCCGACGAAAAGGCGCTACGCGCCCACGCCGACTGGTCGGACGTGGTCGTCATCCAGGGCCACGTGCTCACGAGCTTTCCCTGGCTCGCCGATGGCGAGCGCCGCATCGTCGCCGACATCTACGACCCCATGCACCTCGAGGTGCTCGAGCAGGGCAAGGACAATTCCGACAGCGACCGGCTGTGGCTGTCGCTGTTCACCACAGAGGTCCTCAACGACCAGATGCGCAAGAGCGACTTCATGCTCTGCGCGAGCGAGAAGCAGCGCGACTTCTGGCTGGGCCAGCTGGCCGCCCTCTCGCGCATCAACCCGGCGACCTACGACCAGGACGACACGCTGCGCAGCCTGCTCGACGTCGTGCCCTTCGGCATCGAGGACCAGCCGCCCGTGCAGCGCAGCCACGGCATCAAGGGCGCCGTGCCGGGCATCGCGCCCGACGACAAGGTGATCCTCTGGGGCGGCGGCATCTACAACTGGTTCGACCCGATCACCCTGATCACGGCCGTCCACAGGCTCTCCGCCCGGCATCCCGATCTGCGCCTCTTCTTCCTCGGCGTGAAGCACCCGAATCCGAACGTGCCCGAGATGTCGGTCGCGAACCGTGCGCGCGAGCTCGCGATCGAGCTGGGGATGCTCGACCGAACGGTCTTCTTCAACGAGGGCTGGGTGCCCTACGACCAGCGCGCCGACTTCCTGCTCGATGCCGATCTTGGCGTGAGCACGCACTTCGAGCATCTCGAGACCGCGTTCAGCTTCCGCACCCGCATCCTCGACTACATCTGGGCGTCGCTGCCGATCGTCGCCTCCGACGGCGACTCGTTCGCGTCGATCATCCGCGACAACGAGCTCGGCCGCGTCGTGCCGACCGAGGACATCGACGCCCTCGCGGACGCCCTGGCCGAGGTGCTCTATGACGACGACGTGAGCGCACGGATGCGAGCCAACGTCGCCGCCTATGCGCAGCGGATGACGTGGTCGCAGGTCCTGAAGCCCTTTGTGGACTACTGCGCGCAGCCGTGGCGCGCCCCAGACCTCCTCGACAGAGTCGGCACTGCCCAGGATGTCGCGATAAGGGAGCTTGAGAAGCAAGTCGCCGGGCTCAAGGCGAGCACCTCGTGGCGAGTGACGCGGCCGCTGCGCTGGCTCGCGGAGCTGCGCCAGCCGAAGGAGCAGCGGCAGGAGCTGCGCGAGTCCCGCTGACGGTGCACCCCCGAACAAGTCTCAAGCTCAACTAGAGCTTGCAGTTAGAGTGTTCCGGTGCACAAAATCCGCGGTATGGCCCAGCTCCTGGGCGGTCTTCTTGTCGCCGCGGCGCTCGCTTCGGTCTTCGTCCTCGCTCCCTCGGCTCCGGCATCCGCCGCGGGCACCGGGACGCTGACGGGGTCGCAGTTCCTGCCAGGCGACATCATCGACGACGCCCAGTTCTTCACGGGTTCCGCGATGTCGCAGGCGCAGATCCAGACCTTTCTGACGTCGCAGCAGCGCGGATGCCGCAACAGCTCCTGCCTCTCCATCGCGAAGGTCGCCACCTCCACCAAGCCGGCGGACGCGTACTGCCCCAGCACTTACACCGGCTCGTCGAGCGAGACGGTCGCCGCCATGATCTACAAGGTGCAGGTCAGCTGCCGGATCAGCGCGAAGGTCCTGCTTGCGACCCTGCAGAAGGAAGAGGGGCTCGTCACCTCGACGGCTCCCAGCACGAGCGCGCTGAACACCGCGATGGGATTCCTGTGCCCTGACACCGCCGCCTGCAGCCCCAGCGCCGCCGGCATCTTCAACCAGGTCTACGGCGCCGCGCGGCAGTTCCAGATCTACCGGCTCAATCCGAGCTACTTCAACTTCCGCGCCAACATGACGGCGTCGATCCTGTTGAACCCCAACTCGGCGTGCGGCCGCAAGACGGTGTTCATCCAGAACGCGGCCACCGCGGCGCTCTACAACTACACGCCATACGTGCCGAACGCGGCCGCGCTCGCGAACCTCGGCGGCGTGGGCGACAGCTGCTCCTCCTACGGCAACCGCAACTTCTGGGTCTACTACAACAGCTGGTTCGGCTCGGGCACGCCGCCGTTCGGCTCATTCGACACGGGAGCCGTGAGCAACGGCGTCGCCACCGTCGGCGGCTGGGCGATCGACCCCACCGCGCCGCTCACCCCCGACACGGTGTCGATCGAGACCGTCGTCCCCTCCGGGGCCATCACGCGCTCGACCGTCACGGCGAACGGCAACCGGCCCGACGTCGGCAAGGTGTACCCGTACGCCGCGAAGTCGGACGGCACGACCCCGCACGGGTTCTCGGTCAGTTCCGCGCAGACCACGAAGGGTCAGTACGCGTTCTGCGTCACCGTGCAGCGCGCGCCGGGCTCGACGTCCACGGCCGCCGGTGTTTCGCTCGGCTGCAAGTACCAGTGGTACGACCCCGGAAAAGCCGCGCCCACGATCACCCGCGTCAGCGGCGCGGACCGTTACGCGACCGCCGCCGCGCTCTCCAAGGCGACGTTCCCCACGGCAGGCGTGCCCGTCGTCTACCTCGCCTCCGGCAGCGACTTCGCGGACGCGGCATCGGCCGCACCGGCCGCGGCCGTTCAGGGCGGACCCCTTCTTCTCACGACCGCTTCCTCGGTTCCGCAGGCCACCCTCACCGAGCTGCAGCGGCTGAAGCCCAAGAAGATCGTCGTCGTCGGCGGCACCGGTGCGATCAGCGATGCGGCCGCCCAGGCGGCGTCGAAGGCGACCGGCGCGCCGGTCACGCGTCTCGGCGGCGCCGACCGCTACGCGACCTCCGAGGCGATCGCGAAGACCGTTTTCCCGAACGCGACCACCGCATTCGTGGCGACCGGCGCCGACTACCCCGACGCGCTGTCCGCAGGGTCTGCGGCTGGCGTGCTGAAGGCGCCCGTCCTGCTGTCGCGGGGGACGCTGTCGACGCCGGATGCAGCGCTCAACTCCTACCTGGCGGCATCCCCCAAGATCGCCTCCGTGCATGTCATCGGCGGCACGGGCGTGGTCTCGAGCGCAGTCACGACCGGCATCCGCCCCGCCGTGGGCACGGTGAAGACGGTGGACCGCGTCGCCGGAGCCGACCGCTACCTCACGAGCAATGCGATCACTGCGGAGTTCTTCCCCACCACCGCGAAGGCCTTCCTCGCGACCGGCGCCGACTTCGCCGACGCCCTGACGGGTGCCGCCGCAGCCGCGCACTCCGGGGCGCCGCTCATGGTCACGAAATCCGACTGCCTGCCCGGCTACGAGGGGCAGCGGCTGGTCTCGGCGGGCACGAGCTCGGTCACCCTGCTCGGCGGCACGGGCGCGCTCAGCTCCGTCGTCGGCGCACTCGGCGCCTGCACCTGAGCCGGGCGTTGACGGCGCGAGGGTGCGTCATCGCACCCGCCGTGGGTCCGGCCGTCAGTCGGCGACGGTGATGTCCGCGTAGAGCACTCCTGACGAGGCGGGCTGCGCGGGCGCGTCGAAGGACGTCGCCTGGCGCAGGTCGAACAGCAGGTGGCCGGAGAGATCGTAGAGGGATGCCCCGACGAAGTACTTCCCCTCCCCCAGCCGCACGTCCTTGATGAGGAACTCGAGCCGGCGACGCTCGCGCAGCGGCTCGAGCCGGGCGCCCAGGTCCTTCGTGGACGTGGCGTAGACCGTCATGCCCATCGATGACTCGACCTCGATGGCGCACGACCAGTCGTCGATGCCGCTCTTGTGCTCGACCTCGACCGCGATCAGCAGGTCGTCTCCGGGCTGCACGGGATCGCCCTCTGCACGGCCGACGGCCGTCGCGGTGGCGCGCACGACGCGCGCGTCGAGCACGCGGCGCGCCGCGGCACTGTCGCCCTCGTCGTGGGCTCGGCGCCCTTCGAGAAGATTGCGGAACGCGGCGACTGCCTCGTGCGGTTCACCGTCCACGACGACCTGGCCCTCGTTGAGCAGCACGGCCCGGTCGGCGAGCCGCGTCACCTGACCGAGATCGTGCGTGACCAGGACGATCGTGCGGCCTTCCTTCTGGAAGTCCAGGATCTTGTCGAGGCACTTGCGCTGGAACGCCTCGTCGCCGACGGCGAGCACCTCGTCGACCAGCAGCAGATCGGGATCCGTGTGCACCGCGACGGCGAACGCGAGTCGCACGTACATGCCGGACGAGTAGAACTTCACCTGCGTATCGATGAACGGGCCGATGCCGGCGAAGGCGAGGATGTCGTCGAGCCGCGCCTCGGTCTCGCTGCGGCTGAGACCCAGGATCGCCCCGTTGAGGAACACGTTCTCGCGCCCGGTGAGATCGGGGTGGAATCCGGCCCCCAGCTCGAGGAGGGCCGCGATGCGCCCGCGGCGCGCGACGGAGCCGCTCGACGGATCGATGATTCCGCCGATCACCTTGAGCAGTGTGCTCTTGCCCGAGCCGTTGTGCCCGATGAGCGCGATTGTCTGGCCGGCGGGGATGTCGAGCGTGACATCCCGCAGCGCCCAGAAGTCCTCGCGATGCGCGCGGCCGGCGCGGCCGAGGGTGACGATGCGCTCCTTGATCGACTTGTCCTTGCGGACCACGAAGCGCTTCGAGACGCCCTGGATCGTGACGATCTCGGGGCGGTCCGCACGCGTGACGGCGGGGGCGATGGAGTTCGACGTCATCACAGCTCCTGTGCGAAGTTGCCCTCGAGGCGGGCGAAGACACGCTGGAAGGCGAACACCAGCGCGAGGCCCACGACGAGCGCGACGATCATGCGCAGCCACAGGTAGTCGGGGTATTCCGCGACGCCAGCCCCCGCCGTCCACATCGCGCGCTGGAATCCGAGCACGGCCAGGGTGATCGGGTTGTCGGTGTAGACCTGCAGCATCCAGCCGTCGCCGAGGATGCTCTTCACCCGCGACCACGGGTACACGATCGGCGAGGCCCACATCAGCAGCATCATGAGGACCTCGACGAGGTACTGGATGTCGCGCAGGTAGACGTTGACCGCGGCCAGCAGGATGCCGAACGCCAGGCCGACCACCAGGATGAGCAGGATCGCCGGGATGGCGTAGAGCACGTCGGCGTGTGCGGGGAACGCGAGGGTGA
>Ga0164242_10008828_pt1 | contig 10917 bp, 7 predicted proteins | sample OricomgcompostMG_FD_108783 | JGI IMG/M metagenome (GOLD analysis project Ga0164242, IMG submission 108783) | Miracle-Growth compost microbial communities from Emeryville, California, USA - Original compost - Miracle growth compost (MG) ...
CCTCGGCGGCTGGATCATCGGCATGCGCAACACCATGGTGAACACGCTCGGCGAGGACTACGTGACCTTCGCCGAGGCGAACGGCCTGCGCACCCGCACGGTGGCCCTGCGCTACGCGGCGCGCAATGCGCTGCTGCCGCAGTTCACCTCGTTCGGCATGGTGCTCGGCGGCGTGGTCGGCGGCTCGCTGCTGGTCGAGACCGTGTTCGCCTACCCGGGCGTCGGCCTGCTCCTGTTCCATGCCGTCACCAACCAGGACTACCCGCTGATGCAGGCGCTGTTCCTCATCATCACGGTGAGCGTGCTGGTGGCGAACTTCCTGGTGGACGTCTTGTACGGCGTGCTCGACCCGAGGACGAGGCAGTGATGACGACGAACACGACCGAGACCGAGACCGAGAACGGCGCAGAGCCGGATGCCGGCGCGGTGCAGCGTCCGCGGTGGAATCCCGTGCGCGTCGTCGGCCGCGCCATCGGCACCATCTGGTCGGAGTCCAAGGCGCGCTTCGGCGTCATCCTGCTCGGACTCTTCGTGCTGCTGACGATCTTCGCTCCCCTCATCGCGCCGTACGACCCGCACGACAACTTGTTCCCGCACAGCCAGGACGGGAGCGCCGCCCACCTGCTCGGCACGACCGGCGTCGGCCAGGACGTGCTCTCGCAGCTGCTCTGGGGCGCCCGCGTCTCGGTGTCGGTCGCGCTGGTCGCGGGCCTGTTCAGCACGCTCATCGCCATCGCGGTCGGCCTGAGCTGGGGCTACGTGCGCTCGTTCTGGGGCGAGACCGTGGGATTCATCGTCAACCTGTTCCTCGTCATCCCCTCGCTGCCCCTCATGATCGTGATCGCGGCGTACCTGCACAACGGCGGCATCGGCGTCATCGTGTTCGTCGTCGTCATCACCGGGTGGGCGTGGGGCGCGCGCGTGCTGCGCTCGCAGACGCAGACGCTGCGCTCGCGCGACTTCATCACCGCGGCGAAGTTCAGCGGCGAGGGGCCGAGCCGCATTGTGTTCCGCGAGATCCTGCCGAACATGACCTCGCTCATCGTGGCGAGCTTCTTCGGCGCGGCGACGGCGGCGATCCTCGCCGAGGCGGGCCTCGAGTTCCTCGGCCTCGGGGATCCGAACACGGTCAGCTGGGGAACCATGCTCTTCTGGGCGCAGAACAGCAACGTGCTGCTGACGGGTCAGTGGATCCAGCTGTTCGCGCCCGGATTCATGATCGCGCTGTTCGCCGTGTCGATGACGTTCATCAACTTCGGGGTCGACGGCCTCAGCAATCCGCGCCTGCGGGAGAGGAAGGCGGCGCGATGAGCCTGCTGAAGGTGAAGGATCTCTCGGTCGTCTACGACGAGGGGCGCGGCCGCGCGTTCGAGGCGGTGAAGCACGTCGGCTTCGAGCTCGCGCAGGGCGAGTTCGTGGGGCTCGTCGGCGAGTCCGGCTCGGGGAAGTCGACGCTCGGCTACGCGCTCACGCGGCTGTCGAAGCCGCCCGCCCGCATCGCCGGGGGCCGCATCTTGTTCGACGGCACGGACATCGCGGCGCTCACGACCGAGCAGGTGCGGGTGCAGCGGCGCGGTGGATTCGCGATGGTGCTGCAGTCGGGCATGAACGCGCTGAATCCGGTGCGCACCATCCGCAGCCACTTCATGGACATCTTCGCCGCGCACGGGCATGTGCCGGCGGGCGCTCGGGACGAGCGCGCGCGCAGCCTGATCGCCAAGGTCGAGCTGCCCGAGTCGACCCTGTCGCGCTACCCGGGCGAGCTGTCCGGCGGCATGCGCCAGCGTGTGTCGATCGCGCTCGCGCTGTCGCTGGAGCCGCGCATGATCGTGTTCGACGAGCCGACCACGGCGCTCGACGTGCTGGTGCAGCACGCCGTGATGAACACGATCCGGCAGCTGCAGGCATCCGAGAACTTCACCGCCATCTTGATCAGCCACGATCTCGGCGTGGTGCTCGAGGCGACCGAGCGCGTGCTCGTGATGCACAATGGCGAGATCGTCGAGGATGCCCCGAGCGAGCGGATCCTGCGCGCGCCGCAGCACGACTACACGCGGATGCTGCTCAGCCACTACGGGGACCCGCGCGCCGCCGAGGTCAGCGTTCCCGGGCTCGAGCGGCGGGGCGACGGCCGGCGCGCCGGCGCCCCGCGGGCGACCCCGAAGCAGACGAAGGCGCGCGAGCCGATCGTCGTCTCGAACGTCAGCAAGGTCTACCCGGCCGGTCGGCGCGGGGGAGCGGTGCGCGCCGTCGACGACGTCTCGTTCACGCTCGAGCCGGGGATGTCGATGGCTCTGGTCGGCGCGAGCGGAAGCGGGAAGTCGACGATCGCGAAGATGGTGACCGGAGTCGAGCGGCCCACTGCGGGCTCGATCGCGTTCGGCGATCTGCGCATCGAGCGGCTGCGCGGCCGGCGCGCGCTCAAGCGGCTGCACTCCGAGGTGCAGATGGTCTTCCAGGACCCGTATGCCGCGCTGAATCCGCTGCACACCGTGGAGTACATCCTCACGCGCCCGGTGGAGAACTTCTCCGACCGACGCGGGCAGGCGGCGCGCATGCGCGTGTACGAGCTGCTCGAGACGGTGGGGCTCACGCCCGCCGCGAAGTTCGCGTCGAGGCTGCCCCACCAGCTCTCGGGCGGGCAGCGGCAGCGCGTCGTCATCGCCCGTGCGCTGGCGAGCGACCCGCAGGTGATCATCGCCGACGAGCCGGTCTCGATGCTCGACATGTCGCTGCGCGCCGGAGTGCTCGCGCTGCTCGAGGAACTGCGCGAGAGCCGCGGCGTCAGCATGCTCTACATCACCCACGACCTGCTCAGCGCCCGGCTCGTCACCGACCGGATCATGGTGCTCAACAAGGGCGTGGTCGTCGAGCGGGGCGAGACCGCCGAGGTGCTGCAGCGCCCGCAGGACGACTACACGATGCGGCTTCTGGATGCCGTGCCCAAGCCCTGATCCGTGGTTGCCCACCAAGCCCGCCCCACCACGTGCCCATCCGCTCGACAGCGAAGGAGACCCTGTGCTGACTTTCCCCGACGGCTTCCTCTGGGGCGCCGCCACGGCCGCCCACCAGGTGGAGGGCAACAACGTCAACAGCAACTGGTGGGTGATGGAGCACACGCCGGGGCTGCCGATCGCCGAGCCGAGCGGTGACGCCGTCGATCACTACCACCGCTTCGCGGAGGACATGAGACTGCTGGCGGATGCCGGGCTGAACAGCTACCGCTTCTCGGTCGAGTGGGCGCGCATCGAGCCCGAGCGGGGCGTCGTCTCGCAGGCATCCCTCGATCACTACCGGCGCATGATCGACACCTGTCTCGAGCTGGGGCTCGAGCCCGTCGTGACGCTCATGCACTTCACCGTGCCGCGCTGGATGAGCGAGGCGGGATTCTGGCGCAGCGCGGACGCGCCCGACTGGTTCGCGCGCTACACCGAGCTCGTGCTGCCGATCCTCGGCAGCGGGGTGCGGTATGTCTGCACGATCAACGAGCCGAACATCGCGGCGATGCTCGCGGGCGGCGAGGACGCGGCGAACCTCGTCGCGCACGGGCTGCCGAACCCCGACCTGCACGTGGCCGACCAGCTGCTCGCGTCGCATCGGCGCTCGCGTGAGGTGCTGGCGTCGGTGCCCGGGATCCTGAGCGGGTGGACGATCGCGACGCAGGACTTCATCGCGACCGACGAGCCGGGCTCTGCCGAGAAGCTGCGCGAGTACGGCTACCCGCGTGACGACTGGTACCTCGAGCAGTCGGCCGGCGACGACTTCGTCGGCGTGCAGGCGTACACGCGCACCTTCATCGGGCCCGACGGGCCGCTTCCTGTGGCGGCGGATGCCGAGACCACGTTGACCGGCTGGGAGTACTTCCCGGAAGCCGCGGCCGACGGCATCCGCTCGGCGTGGGAGAAGAGCGGGCACGCGCCCGTGATGGTGACCGAGAACGGGATCGCGACGGCGGATGACGCGCGCCGCATCGATTACACGCGCGACTCGCTGCGGGCGATCCACCAGACCATCGAGGACGGCATCGACGTGCGCGGCTATCTGCACTGGAGCGCGCTCGACAACTACGAGTGGGCGAGCGGCTACCGGCCGACGTTCGGGCTGATCGAGGTCGACCGGAAGACGTTCGTGCGCACGCCGAAGCCCTCGCTCGCCTGGCTTGGGGCCGTCGCGCGGCGGAACGCGCTGTGAGCGGGGTGGGCGGTGCGTCGGGCGGCGCCGCGGCTGGTGCCCCGGCTGGCGCGTCGCTCGCGGGCGGCCGCTTCCTCGTCGACGGGGAGCCGCGTGTGGTGCTCGCGGGCGAGGTGCACTACTTCCGCCTCGCGCGCGCGGAGTGGGAGTCGCGCATTCGCGCGGCGGCTGACGCGGGGCTGAATACGATCGCCTCCTACATCCCCTGGATCTGGCACGAACTGCCCGACGGCTCGCTCGACCTGACCGGCGCGACCCGGCCGGAACGCGATCTCGGCGCGTTCATCGACCTGTGCGCCGAGTTCGGGATGTGGTTCATCGCCCGGCCGGGGCCGTTCCAGATGGCCGAGCTCAAGAACGAGGGGCTGCCGTTCCGGGTGCGGCGAGCGCACCCGGAGATCCACCCGGTCGGCTGGGACGGGCATCCCGGTTCGACGCATTCGGTCGACTATCTCGCGCCCGCATTCCTCGCCGAATCCGCGCGCTGGTTCGACGCCGTGCTGCCCGTCATCGCCGCGCGCCAGCGCGAGCACGGCGGCCCCGTGATCGCCGTGCAGCTCGACAACGAGGTCGGCATGCTCGACTGGGTGTCGAACACGCCGTGTCTGACGGATGCCGCGGCCGAGGACTTCCGCGCATGGGCGGCGGCCGGCCTTCCCGAGCTCGACCCGCGCACGGGTGCGGCGGGCAGCCCGCACGAGCTCGCGCTGCATCACGAGCTGGGCCGCTTCGTGCGCGACCGCTACGCGCGCTATCTGCAGACGCTCGAGGGCTGGGCGCGCTCGCGGGGCATCCGGGTCCCTCTCATGATCAACGTGCACGGCACGGATGCGGGCCGTGGCCTCACCTTCCCGATCGGGCTGAGCCAGCTCGCGCAGGCGTATCGCGGCCGCCCGGGCATCGCCGCGGGCACCGACATGTACCTCGGCGAGCTCACCGCCCTGAACGCGGCCGATCTCTATGTGTCGAACGCGTTCACCGCCGCTGTGAACGGGCCCGACCAGCCGCTTGCGGCGCTCGAGTTCGAGGCGGGCAGCGGCAACTACACCGAGGACCTGTCGGCGCTCGTCTCGCCCGAGGCGACGGTGCTCAAAGCGCTCGTCGGACTCGCGCAGGGCACGCGTCTGATCAACTTCTACCTCTTTGCAGGCGGCATCAACGCGCCGCTCGACGAGCCTGTCGGCGACGGCAATGACCGCATCTCGTTCACGGGGGAGCGGCACGGATTCGCCGCGCCGATCGGGCCGGAGGGCGCGGAATCGCCGACGCTGTCGGGGGTGACGGATGTCGCCCGAGAGGTGCGCGCGCACGGGGCGCTGTTCGCCACCGGCGCTCAGCTGACGGACGACCTCGTGCTCGGCTTCGTGGCGGATCACTACCTCACGGAGTATCGGCACACGGCCGCGCCGAGCCGAGCCGCCCAGGTGCGCGAGCGCGAGCTGCATCGCGGGCTCGGGGCGCGCTCGGTGCTCGGGCGCGCGCTGGTCTTCGGCGGGTTCAGTTTCGGGGCGCTCGACCTGCAGGGTGCGGCAGGCAGCGACCCGGCATGGAGCGCGGGAATGCCCGCCGACCCGCGGCCCGGCAGCGAGCGCGAGCTGATCGTGCTTGCGAGCGGCCGCGACCTCGGCCGCGGGGTGCAGGAGTTCCTCGCGCACCACGTGCGGACAGGCGGACGACTGCTGCTCGCCGGCGCTCTGCCGACGGAGGATTCCGACGGAGCGCCCTGCACCGTGCTTGCCGAGGCGCTTGATGTGCGCGATGCGGGCTCGGTCGAGGAATCCATGCACGTCGATCATCAGTACTTCCCGAGCGTGCGCGCCATCGGTCCGCTGGCCGCGCACGGTGCGCGCGAGGTGCGCGTCACGCATGCGCAGCTCTTCGCCGGGGCGGGTGAGCCGCTGCTGCGTGAGACCGGAAGCGGTCTGCCGGCGGCGGTGCGCGTCGCCGTGCCGGGCGGAGGAGTCGCAGTGCTGCTGGGCGCCGACTATCCGGTGCACTTCGAGTTCTGGCGCGCGCTGCTGGAGCTCGCTGGTGTGCGTCCGCGCCTCGAGCTCGGGGCGTCGCAGCCGGGCGTGGTCGCGGTGCCACTTGCGAGTGCGAGTGCGGGCGCGGCGGCGCTGGTCGCCGTCAATGTCGCGCCGTACCCGGTGACGTTCCGGCCGGTTCTCGACGGCGTGGTGGTTTCAGCGCAGCCGGTCACACTGCCCGCGCGCGGGCACGCAGTCGTCCCGTTGCCGTCAGACGCCGCGCGATGAGCACGCCGACGACGAGGTTCGGCACCCAGCCGATCCAGCCGAGCGTCGGGTAGAGCAGGTCGAACGCACCGGTTCCGAAGGCGAGCAGCAGTCCCACCCACAGGCGCAGCACGACTGCGGCGAAGGTGAGCGAGAAGTTGACCGTCATCCAGAAGCGGTGCGCGCGGACCTCGTGGCGGACGGCCATGGCGTGCACGGCGAGGGCGAGGGTGATCACCCAGGCGGCGGCAAGGGTGAGGAATCCGCTCGTCACCAGCGCCCGGCCGCCGGGCAGGGTGCCGGCGTATGCGTGGAAGGCGACCACGATGCCGAATGCGGCCGAGATCGCGACCGACCCGGAGTAGGTCCAGCCCAGCGTGCGATGGCTCGCGAGTCGCCGGTCGCGGGCAGCGGTGACGATGTTGACGGAACCTGCGATGAGCGCGATGGCGCCGAAGAAGATGTGCAGCGAGAGCGCGACGGATTCCTCGCTGAACGTCGCCGCCTGCTGCGTGAAGTAGTACTGCGCGACAACCGGAAAGAGCGGGATGACGACGAGGTGGATGCCGCCGAAGACCACCGCGACCAGCACGCTGGGCGCCACGATCAGCCACACCGGCAGGGCGCTCGGTCTGGCGGTATCGCGGGTCGAGGGGGAGGCGCCGAGCGGTGCCGCGCGGCTCATGCGGTGAGGATAGCTCGGGGAAGGAGGCGCGGGTAGTGCCGCGGCGGATGTCGTCGTCGACGATGGTGGCGATGCATGGGGCGGAGCGCGCGGAGCCGCCTTGATCGCGACCTGCTCTCCGACATCGAAAACATGAAAGTAACTCACATAGGGGATGTTCCCTGTCTCGACAGACGCTTAGGTTCGGCTCAAGCGGTGCGTCAGCTCGATGCTCGATGCGGCGCGCTGAGCACCCCTGACCCGCCCGGAGACCCTGATGAAGCTGCGCCGCCCCACCCTCGTCCACGCGCTGGTCGGCCTGCTGGCCACGGGCGCGCTCACCATCGGGCTCGCGGCGCCTGCCCAGGCGGCGACGCGGTCACTCACCTCCACTCCGACGCCGACGATCTCGGGCGTCGACAGGGTCTCGTCGACCCTGTCGGCGCACCACGGCACCTGGTCGCCGGCGCCGGTCACCTTCACGTACCAGTGGTACCGCTCAGGGGCGGCGATCGCCGGGGCGACGAAGTCGAGCTACAAGCTCGTCAATGCGGATGCCGGGAAGACGGTCGCCGTGCGCGTGACTGGCGCCAAGTCCGGCTACCACGCGGTCGCGAAGAGTTCGAAGGCAACCCCCACGATCACAGGCGGCAAGCTGACCGCGCCTACCCCGACGATCAGCGGCACCCTCGCCGCCGGCTCGGTTCTGTCGGCGCACCACGGAACGTGGTCGCCGGCGGCGGTCAGCTTCAGATACCAGTGGCTGCGCTCCGGTGTGGCGATCACGGGGGCGACGAAGTCGAGCTACGAGCTCGGCACAGCGGACATCGGCGCGACGATCGTGCTCCGGGTGACCGGCTCCAAGACCGGGTTCGCCAGTCTGACGACGGTCAGCAAGGCGACCTCGGCGGTCAAGCTGGGAACGTTCAGCGCCGCTCCGACCCCGAGCATCCGCGGAACCGTCCAGGTCGACGCGACCGTCACCGCGGTGCACGGGACCTGGAGTCCGTCGGCAACGCTCAGCTATCAATGGAAGCTCAACGGCGCGGCGATCGCGGGAGCGACCGCGAGTACCTTCACACCCGGTTTCAGTGCTGAAGGCGGTGCTCTCTCGGTCGCGGTGACCGGAAAGCGATCCGGCTACGCGACGAAGACCGTCACCTCCCCGGCACTCACGGTCGGCGCACCGAGCCAGTTGCGCAACGGAGAGATCCTGGGTGTGAACCAGTCGCTGCGCTCGCCGAGCGGCGGCTATTCGCTGGTCATGCAGTCCGACGGAAACCTCGTCGAGTACGGACCCTCCGGCGCGGTGTGGTCGTCGAACACGGCGGGCTCGGGCAGCGATCACCTGGCGTTGCAGCCCGACGGCAACCTCGTGGTCTACACGTCGGCCGTGGCCGCGAAGTGGGCGAGTGGCACCAACGGATTCGGCGCCGGCGTGACCCTCTCCGTGCAAGACGACGCGAACCTCGTCCTATACCGTGCTGGCACCGCGATCTGGACCAGGGCCGTCGTGCGCTGGATCACTGTCGGCGCGAACGCGAAGTCGGGCAGCACGCCGGGCACGCAGAGCATGTCGGGCCCGACCCTGCAGAGCACGCAGTACGGTGTCTACGCCCCGGGCGCCCGCGTACCGGTCGTGTGCGGCACGCCGAGCGGCCAGGGCGTGACCGGCGCGTATTCGTCGGCGAAGGACGGGACCTGGCATCGCCTGCTGACGGGCGACTGGGTGCCTGACGCGGACTTCTACACCGGCACGAACGGCCTGTTCTCGGGTGAGCCCGACTGCACCCCGGCGGGCGGCGGCGTGGGCGCGAGCAAGATCGATGCCTACGTCAGCGCCCACCCAGCCGGCAGTGAGGTCGGCGACGGCCAGTGCGTTGCGCTCGTGAAGGACTATCTCACCTCCGTCTGGGGCGAGGACGCGAATGGCCGGGCCCTCGGCAACGGTGTCGACTACCGCTCGGGCGGTGTCGGCGGCCAGTATCTCGCCGCCCACGGCTGGACCTGGAGCACTGATCAGAACTTCCAGACCGGCGACATCTTGGTGTGGGGCGCGGGCGCTGACACGAACCAGTACGGGCACGTGGCGATCTACTACCCGCACGGCTCGACGAGGCTCTACGAGCAGAACGGGGCGGGCGCGAACTCGCTGCGCGTCTTCTTCGGGAACTACTTCAGCTCGGGCTACCTCGGGCACTGGCACCACAACTGAGCGCCGGGCGCGTGCCCGTGCTCGGCGTGCCCGTGCTCGGCGTGCCCGCGTTTCGCGTGCTCGGTCGAGGGGTGATGCGAGGCAGCCCTGAGCCGCACGGTTGGTACCTTCTCGCGAACCCAATTCGTACAAATTGCGGGTTCGCGAAAGTGACCACCCCACGCGGGCACCGAGCCGGCGAACGCATCCGGATGCACGCGGGCGGCCAGCGGCTACCGCGCGGCTCGGCCCAACTCCGCCGGCACCGTTCCGAGCAGTCTCGCGAATCGCGAGCGATAGAGCGGCCACACCTGCGGATTCACGAGGCGCGGGGGAATCCCGCCGGCGAAGAGCGTGAGCCACTGCCGGGCCGCCGCCTCCGACATGTTGCGGAAGGCGTCGACCGTGACGCCCGCCAGGTGTGGGGTCGCGATGACGAGCTCGTGCGAGATCAGCGGATTGTCGGGCGCCGGCGGCTCATCGTCGAAGACGTCGAGGGCGGCGCCCGCCAGTTCGCCGGCATCCAACGCATTGATCAGATCGGCCTCATCGTGGATGCCGCCGCGCGCGGTGTTGACGAAATACGCTGTCGCCTTCATGCGGGCGAACTGCGGGGCGGTGAACATGCCGAGGGTGGAGGCGTCGCGCGGACAGTGCACGGTTACGAAATCCGAGGTGGCGACGAGCTCGTCGAAGCCCACTGCCTGCGCGCCTCGCGCGTTGATCTCCTCAGCCGAGAGATACGGGTCGCGCGCGATGACGGCCATGCCGAAGGCTGCGGCATACCCGGCGACCCTACGGCCGATGTTCCCCAGCCCGACAATGCCGAGCGTGCGCCCGCGGAGGTCGTGACCGGTCAGTGCCCAGCGGTCACCGGCCGTTCCCGCGGCCAGGGCGCGGCTGCCCTGCCACATCCGCTTGGACAGCGCGAGAAGCAGACCGAGGGTGTGCTCGGCCACGGACTCACTGTTGGTCCCGGACTGGTTCATGACCGCGACGCCGGCAGCCGTGCAGGCCTCGACGTCGATGACATCGTGTCCCGCGCCGGACGACGAGACGGCGAGCAGCCGCGGCATCCGGCCGAGCAGCTCGGCGGTGACGGCATACGGCCCGCGCAGCTCGGTCCGCGCCTGCACCTGGTAGCCCTCGGCCTCGCGCAATGCGCTCCGAATGCGCTCGGGCGGGTCGTCGTAGCCCAATCGGACGAGGGTGACGCCGCCCTCGGCGACGATCCGCGGCCCGATCGGATCGAACCACCTGTCGAAGTACGCGAGCGTCACCACGATTCCACCTGCTGGATCTGCGGGTGCGCGGCGACGAGGTCGCGCAGCGCCGCATGCGCGACGCGGGTGCGAGCGAGCATGACAAGCTCGTGCGGGATGACGACCCAGTAGCGCCGGGTGACCCGCACCTGATTCGGAAGGATCCTCACCAGCTCATCGCTGCGGCTGCCGATGTACTCGGGGAGCAGCGCGATGCCGAGCCCGGCGGACGCCGCAGTCCACTGCCCCGAGATGTTGTTCGTCTGGATCTGGGGATGCTTCCCCGGCAGCAGGCTCTGCAGGATGCGCAGGGCTGGGATGTCGAGCAGCCCGTCGACGTATCCGATGATGTCCTGGCGGTAGAGGTCGCTC
>Ga0164242_10008829_pt1 | contig 10915 bp, 8 predicted proteins | sample OricomgcompostMG_FD_108783 | JGI IMG/M metagenome (GOLD analysis project Ga0164242, IMG submission 108783) | Miracle-Growth compost microbial communities from Emeryville, California, USA - Original compost - Miracle growth compost (MG) ...
CCTCATAAAATCAAGTCAGCCGTATCTGGTTGTATCAGAGAATGTGCAGAGGCGCAGAGCAAAGACTTTGGCATCATTGCCACTGAAAAGGGGTGGAATTTATATGTATGCGGAAATGGCGGCAGCAAACCGCAGCACGGACTTCTGCTGGCCCAGGATCTGGATAGCGAAACCTGTATCCGGTATATTGACCGTTTTTTGATGTATTATATCCAAACAGCCGACCCGTTAACCCGTACGGCGACCTGGTTGAATAAACTGGAAGGAGGAATTGACCATGTGAAAAAGGTCGTCATAGATGACTGCCTGGGCAAATGTCAACAGTGGGAAACGGAGATGGAAGCGCTGCTCAGTCAATATCAGTGCGAATGGAAAGTGGCCATTGAAGATCCGGATATCCGCAAACGATTTAATCACTTTGTCAATGATCCGGGTCAGAAAGATCCCTCCATCAAATTTGTAGAAATGCGCGCCCAAAAAAGAGTGCCAGATTGGCATTAGTCCCGGAAGAACGATTTAGTATCAACACCTTAATGAACATCATATGAATCAGAAACAACAAGTCATACCTGAAAATGAAAACTGGTTTTTTGCCTGCCAAATAGAAGATATTGCTCATAATGGTGGCGTCTGTGTTAAAAGAGGCGAGGAACAAATTGCTCTTTTTTATTTTGCAAGGAGCAGACAGTGGTATGCCACACAGAACCTTTGCCCGCACCGCCATCAGATGGCGCTTAGTAGGGGGATGACCGGATCTGTTGGTCCTGACAAGGAGCCTAAGGTCGCTTGCCCGTTTCATAAGAAAACATTTTCACTGCAATCTGGTAAATGCCTTAGTGGGGAGAATTATCAGATTAAAGTTTATCCGGTCAAAGTAGAGCACGGAAGGGTGTATATCGGTTATCAACCAATTGCGGAAAACGAAGGCGGTTGAACACTAACAATGGACGGTTGTCTGAGAATGGGAGGATTAATATTGCTAGTTTTTTATCTGTGAATAACAGATGAGCGCTTTTGTGTCCAAATTGGGAAAATGCAGTTCGTATAAATCTTAGCTAATGGCTTGCGCCCTGTAATTACGAGACTTTAATACAACTAAAAAAATCGAAAAACAGCGCTATGGCGGAGGATTTTAAAACAACTTGTTGTTATTGCGGGGTGGGCTGCGGCGTCATAGTCCAAAAGCAAAGTAATGGGGATCTGGTTGTCAAGGGAGACAAACTGCATCCATTAAATCGTGGCATGCTTTGTAGCAAAGGGATGAATCTTCATTATACTGTGATGGATAAAACGGACCGACTTTTATATCCTGAGATGCGTTACCATAAACAAATGCCCAAAAAACGAGTCAGCTGGGACACGGCGCTTGAAAGAGCCGCCAGGGTATTTAAGGCGATTATTGAAAAATACGGCCCGGGTAGTGTCGCCTTTTACGCCTCCGGTCAATGCCTGACCGAAGAATATTACGTGGTGAACAAGCTGGTCAAAGGTTTTATCGGCTGCAATAATATTGATACCAATTCAAGGCTTTGTATGAGTAGCGCAGTAGCGGCCTATAAAATGAGTCTGGGAGAAGACAGTGTACCGGTTTGTTATGATGATATTGAAAAAACGGATTTGATTTTTGTGGCGGGTGCCAATCCCGCCTGGTGCCATCCAATCCTCTGGCGCCGTGTGGAAGCAGCAAAGGCAGCCAATCCGGCGCTCAGGATTATTGTCAGTGATCCCAGAAAAACACAAACCTGCCAGACAGCGGATATGCATTTGCAAATCCATCCGGGAACGGATATTACTTTGCATCATGCACTGGCCAGAATACTGATCGAAAAAGAGGCAATAGATCTGCCTTTTATTACCCGGCATACAGAAGGTTTTGCTGCTTTAACAGCAAAGGTGATGGAACGCTCCATAAGTGAAGCCGCTCAAATCTGTGGGATTGACCAGCGTGATATCTATGAGGTCGCTGATCTGATAGCCAGATCCAAAGGATTACTTACTATGTGGACAATGGGGTTGAATCAAAGTGTCCGGGGCGTCGATAAAAACTTATCCCTTATCAATTTGAATCTAATTACGGGGCGGATCGGCAAGCCGGGCTGTGGCCCGTTTTCCCTCACTGGCCAGCCCAATGCCATGGGCGGAAGGGAAGTTGGCGGTCTGTCTAATATCCTGCCTGCACACCGACTGCTTTCCAATAAGCAGGACCGGTTATATGTTCAAAGGTTCTGGAACGGAAAGGAAATTCAGGAGGCACCCGGTCTAACGGCCACTCAAATGTTTGATGCACTCGAAAAAGGGGAATTAAAAGCAATCTGGATTATGGGTACCAATCCACTGGTCAGTCTGCCGGATGTAAGAAGGGCAGAAGCGGCGCTTGCAAAGGCGGCTTTTGTAGTAGTACAAGAAGTGAGCGGTAAACCTGAGACCTTGGATTATGCGGATTTAATCCTGCCGGCGGCGGCATGGGCGGAGAAGGAAGGTACAATGACCAATGCGGAAAGGAGAATTACTTATCTACCGAAAATTACAGATGCACCCCGCGAGGCCAGACCTGATGTGGAGATTCTTTGTGATTTTGCGAAAAGGATGGGTTATCATGGTTTTGATTTTAAAAACAACGAGAAAGTGTTTTTGGAGCATTGCAGACTTACTAAAGGAACCAATATGGATATCAGCGCACTGAATTATGATATCCTGAAAGCAAAAAGATCTGTTCAGTGGCCTTATTCTAAAGACGAAGCCTGTCAAAATATACCCAGGTTATTTGCGGACGGCCATTTCTACACAAAATCCGGCAAGGCGATCATAAATTGTCCTGCTGATGAAAATGCTTCTGAGCCGCTCAGTGGAGATTTTCCGCTCATTCTTATCACAGGCAGGATTAGGGATCAGTGGCATACAATGACCAAGACTGGAAAGGTTAATAAATTAAAGCAGCATATTGGGCGCTCTTTTTTGGAAATACATCCGACGGATGCTATGAAAAGAGGCATTGAAGATGGAGATTTGGTAGAGGTTAAAGGCTTAAGAGGTGCTGTGCGCGTGCTTGCAAAACTTAGTGAAACGATAAAAACAGGGGTGGTGTTTTTGCCCATGCATTGGGGAAAAATAAAAGGAGGGGATCTTAACCGTGCCAATAATATTACCCATGCCTTATTAGATCCGGTCTCAAAACAACCAGATTTTAAATATGCGGCGGTGGAGGTTTACAGGTATAAAAAGCCCCGGCAGAAAATTCTTATAGTCGGCGCTGGTGCCGGTGCTTTTGGATTTGTTAAGCGTTACAGAGAACTCAATAACGAGGATCAAATAGAAGTTTTTAGTAAAGAAAATCAACCCTTCTATAACAGGGTGATGTTACCTGATTATATCAGTGGTACACAATCTTGGGAGCAGATCATTAAAATGAAAGATGAGCAGGAAGCCGACTGTAATATTAAACTGCACAGAGGCCTCAGTATTGTCAGCATTGACAAAAAATGCAAAAAGGTAAAAGATGACAAAGGCGCCTGGCATGAGTATGATGTTTTAATCCTTGCGACCGGCAGCAAACCTTTTATTTTGAAAGACACGCCGATGATGCCTGGGATCTTTGCGATGCGAACCAGAATGGATGCCGATCTTTTTATGGAGCATCTGGATAAAAAAGGGGAGAAAGTCGTTATTATTGGAGGCGGCTTGCTCGGTATTGAATTAGCAGGGGCGCTGATGGAAATTGGCATACAGTCTTGCATTTTACAACGATCTTCCAGACTAATGGATCGTCAATTGGATGATTTAGGCTGTCAGTTGCTGCATGAGGAGTTGGTGGAAAAAGGTATCGAAGTATTATTTAATGAAGAAGTCGATCGTTTCCTGGGGCAGGATAAATTAACGGGACTTAGACTTAAAAGTGGCAATGATATCTTCTGTCAGGCAGTTGTGATGGCTATCGGGACACGGCCGAATATGGAATTAGCCCTTCAGGCGGGACTAAACTGCAAACGCGGCGTGGTGGTCAACGCTTATCTGCAGACCAGTGAACCGGATATTTATGCTATTGGTGAGATTGCAGAATACAATGGCATGCTTTATGGAATTACAGCCGCAGCCGAACAACAAGCCCAGGTTGTCGCAGCCTACCTGAATGGTGATATCGCTACTTATTATGAAGGGTCCTTGTCCATGAATTTACTAAAAGTACATGGTATACAACTTTGTTCTATCGGTATGGCAGATGCGCCTCTAGGCGACAAGTCTTATGAAGAAGTTATTTTTATTGACCGGGCCAAACGTTATTATAAAAAGTGTATTGTGCATAAGGATAGGCTGGTGGGTGCAATTTTAATTGGTGATAAAGCGGAGTTTTTGGAATTTAAAAGCTTGATTGAAAATAAAACAGAGCTGTCCGAAAAAAGGCTTGCCCTTTTACGTAGTGGTGCAGCAGCAGAACCGGTCTTGGGTAGCGTCGTGTGTTCTTGTGGGAATATAGGCGAAGGCAATATTAAAAATAAGATTATGCAAGGTCATACGGAACTTGGCGCACTTTGTCAAGCCAGCGGCGCGGGTATGGGATGTGGCAGTTGTCGTCCAGAGGTAAAGCTTATTTTGGAAAGTGTCCTGGCAGGCGCTACCCTCTAGAGTCGCTAACCCTCCGTGCAAGTCGTATTCATTAAAAATGAGTTATGCAGAAATTAAAAACATACAGTATTACTTTTAAGGGGGGAATTGTTTCTCCGGGGCAACTGGATAATATTCTTGAACTGGCAGCTACTGCAGGTGTGAAAAAAGTCAGACTGGGTTTAAGACAGCAACTATTGATAGAGGTTAATGAGAGAAATCAACGCTGTTTTGAAAAATACTGCCTGGCAGCAGGGATTAGGCTGATGGAAAGGAAAGCTGCCAGGCCAGGGATGATCAGTGCCTATGCGGTTATTCATTTTTATCAGGACGATAGCTGGCTTAGAGAAGGTGTATATAAGGATGTATTTGATCAATTTGAACAGCCTCCCAAGTTCAAGGTAAATATAACCGAAGCGTGTCAAAGTTTTGTACCACTCTATACCGGTCATATTAATTGGTAGCCACGGAAAGGACGCATTATTGGAGGCTAAGTATTCGGTTGCCTGAATCTGAGCAAATGCTGCACTGGCATGAATGGATATATACCAATAATTTGGGAGCCGTAACCAAAGCGATTGAGGAAGTATTGGAGGATCCCGCACTTGGATTGCGTCGTGACTTGATTTTTTTAGAAAGACTGGTCAAAAAAAAATTAGCGCAGCTCAGTTATATTTATGTAGAAGGCGTGCAGCCGGATAAATATGTGCCTTTTTATCTGCCTTATTATGAAGGATTCAATAAAGCAGCAGGAAGTTATTGGTTGGGTATTTATCGCAGGGATGAATATTTTGACCTGGCCTTTCTAAGAGAAGTATGCGATCTTTGTCAAAAGACCCGTATTGCAGAATTGTATACAACTCCTTGGAAAAGCTTAATTATTAAAGAGATAGACCCATCCTGCAGGCCTCTATGGGATTTTATTTTGGGTAAATACAGGGTGAATGTCCGTCATGCGGCCAATGAGCTGAATTGGCAAATAGAGGACTTATGTGAAGAGGGACTCAGTATTAAAAGGGCGGTTATCCGGCATTTTGATAAGGAAGATGTACGTACCTATGGGCTGTGTTTTGGTGTTCAGATTAAAGCACAGTCTAAAATGTTTGCCTCTGTGTTGATCAAAAAAAAGGCCGTTAAAAACCCAGACCGTTTAAAATCACTGAATAGATATGATATCTTACATACCGTTGATTTTAATCCCAATACACAAAAGTGGATCCTTTTTAGGGAAGCAGTTAAAAAGGAATATATTGGTACCTATCTGGTATCTTTGTGTAAAGAATTTTATAGTCGGCAAACAGGGTATGCCACGAGGCCATTAGAGGAGGACTTTAAAGAAGTGCAGCTCCATAATATGAAGAAAATATATCAGTGTAAAAGCTGTTTGAGTGTATATGATCCTGAACAGGGCGATGCCTTATTGGAGATTTCCCCTGGAACACCGTGGCAGGACGTTCCGGAAAGTTATGGTTGCGCAGTTTGCGGAAGCCCTAAAAGTGATTTTTTTCAAACGGATACATCTTCGTTGCAATATATAGAGGGGTAAAAGTATGGCCGACCCGTAGTAATAAAAAGTTTAATTTTTTATAAAAATGAAATCAACAATTGAAGTTGAATATTGCCCAAAATGTGGCTGGCTATTACGCTCGGCTTATATTGCGCAGGAATTACTCACCACTTTTGCCGATGAGTTAGGGGGCGTAACATTGATTCCTTCCACCGTAACGGGACGTTTTCAGATCCGGGTGGATCATCTGGAGATATTTGACCGCAAAAAAAACGGCGGTTTTGCGGATATTAAAGTATATAAAATAAAGGTCAGGGACCTGATCGCTAAAGACAAACTGCTTGGGCACTCAGAGTTCAAGGCACAACAAAAAAAGTAATAAAGGTGCTTGGAAGATGGATATAATGGGCTAATGCGATGAAAGCAGTTGTGGCAGTATTATTTTTTGGCAATTCATGACCGGGCAATTTTTTTCACTGCGGAATTTAAATTTGTCCGAGGGATGCCCGCAAATACTTTGTCCAATTAATGCTGAATTTATTATAAAATTGTGCCTTCAGGTGGATTGCACGTTGCTTTGAGGTCAAATAAGGTTTCCACCGTTTTTTGAGTTGTCTGCCATTTGATGGCCGGCAGGGGTTGTGGATTTTCCAGCCAATTGGAAAGTTCGGAATGAAAACTCGGGCCAATATTGTTTAAAACAGTGATGCCCATTTTCCCTAAAGCAGCACCATTGCATAATTGTTCATATTGGCCACCAATTGGAATAGCTAATATTTTCTTTCTGAGATACAGGGCTTCTGCCGGCGTTTCAAAGCCGGCTCCCGTTATAATGCCTGTGCAGTTTATTAAACTTTCTTGAAATGACTCCCTTTCAACGGGGCGAAGTTTTATATGCTGGAAATTCATTTCGTCTTTGCATTGTCTGGAAAAAATCTCGAATTGAATGCTTTTAAATTTTCTAAAAATCTGAATTAATTCTTTGTCACAAAATGACGGTAAATATACGGTTATATAAGGTAACTGCTTTGGATCGGCATTCCAAATAGCTGATTGAATAACAGGAGGATGGATAAAATCATCATAACTGTTGAAGTGCAGGCCCAGATTAATGGGACTGCGGGCGTAATTTTTCAGGATCCATTCTCCGATAATGCTTTTCTTTTCGGGACGTGGTGTTTTGGCGGAGGCAAAACTGGCCTGATGTCCAAAATGTATCATGGCTATATTTTTCTGCTTACAGGCGATTGAAGTAATTGCCTCAAAATCGTTAATAACCAAGTCGTATTTTTCGACCGGTAATTTTTTGGCTTCCTGGATGGCCTTTAAAAGCATGCACCTTTGTATGGTTTTGGAATAATTTAATTTACCCTTGCAGGAATAGAACAAACTCAAACCGCCGCTCCGATATTTAATAGGTAGATCGGCCTTTAGGGTGCTATTGCTTCCGCTTAAAAAAACATCCACATTGCCATATTTGAGAAGATATGGCATAAGTTCCATCGCCCTGCTGATATGTCCATTTCCAGTTGCTTGGACTGCATAGAATATCTTCATATTTAATAATTTTGTTTTTGGATGTAATCGATTTTTTCAGAAAAGATGTTTAGGTGTACATTTATTAATTTTTCTATTTCCACATCCGCAAAATCAACTTCATCATATTGAAAGATCTTCCAATCTCCATTTAGGTATTCAAGTGCTGTAAGGTTCTCAACCCAATCACCTGAATTCATATAGGTGACTTTTCCTTCGGATGTGATAATATCCTTTTTGCAGGGTTGATGAATATGACCGCAAATGACAAAGTCATAATCATTTTCTATGGCCAGGGCACCAATGGTTTGTTCGAATTTATTGATAAATTTGACCGCTTTCTTAACGCTGTTTTTTACTTTTTTTGAAAAGGATATTTTTTCCCTGCCGATTTTATGCAGGCAGTAATTGATGGCTCGATTGAGTAAGATAAGTAGATCATATCCTTTGCCCCCAAATTTTGCCAGCACCTTAGCGCCGCCTTTGGTGGTATTATCAAATACGTCACCATGAAAGATCCATGTTTTTTTACCGCCAATCTCTAACACAAACTTGTCTGTCAGTGTGAGATTGCCGATATGTGTATCGGAGTACTTTCTTAACACTTCATCATGGTTGCCTGTAATATAAACTACCCGGGTGCCCTTGCAGATAAAATTCATGATTTCCTTAATAAGGGCAAAGTGATTGTTGGGAAAGTACTTTTTGGAAAACTGCCAGCCATCAATTATGTCTCCATTCAGGATTAATAGTTTCGGATCGATGCTTCGAAAATACTGTAAAAGTGCTTCAGCATGGCAGCCGTAAGTTCCTATATGTACATCCGAAATGACTACGACGTCAAGTTTTCTTTTTTCCATAATCCGGCTTTTTGTTTCCATAAAGTTCAGTTCCCTATATTAAGGTTATATCACAGAAAGGTTACCTAAATATTAAATTTAAATAGTATAAATAAGGCCTCTTTTATGTCCTTGGTTAATTATCGGTAGGGCGGTTTCCTGAAATATTCTTTGTTAACCAGGTATTCAGCGCTGTGATCACATAATACTCAAATAAGGAATTTCACGACCTGCCTTAGATTGATATCAATGCGGCCGGATATTATTAGGGTTATTGAATCTGACCAACCAAACCTTATGGCACCCTTGCAAACCAGACTGATTAATAATTGAATTTTAAAATTTGGTCACCCAATCAATCCTATGCAATATTTAAATAAAAAAAGCCCTCCGCTATTGCGGAAGGCTTACTTTATAAATCATTTGAAACTTTTCCCGTTTCCGGCTCGATTAAGCCTGATCCTTTGCTTCGTTTTCTTCAGATTTTAATTTGGCTTTGATGTCAGCAAGTGCGCCTAAATCACCCAAAGTTGTTTTTTCAACTTTGCTTTGGAGCGCTTTTACAGCTTTCTTCGTGTTTTCGGTTTCTGCTCTTGCTTCTTTCTTGGCGGCTTCTTTGGTTTCAACAGCTGCCTGTTCCCAAATGCGTGCATGACTTAAAACGATACGTTTTTCGTTTCTGTCAAACTCGATCACCACGAATTCAGCAGTATCATCCTGTCCTACACTTGAACCATCTTCCTTGGCCAGGTGGCGGTTAGGAACAAAACCTTCCAGACCGTAAGGCAACTGAACCAATGCACCTTTGTCGTCTTTGCGGGTTACTGTGGCTTCATGTCTGGTACCCACTGCGAAAGTGTCTTCCAGGGCGTTCCAGGGATCTTCTTCCAGCTGTTTGTGGCCTAACTGCAATTTGCGGTTTTCCTTATCAATAGACAGAATAACGGTATCGATGTTATCACCAACTTTTACATACTCAGATGGGTGATTGAAGCGTTTCAGCCAGCTCAGGTCGCTGATATGGATCATACCGCCGATACCTGGTTCCAGTTCAACGAATACACCATATGGCGTGATATTTTTTACCAGGCCGTTGTGTTTGCTTCCTTCGGGGAATTTATCTTCGATCGTGTTCCATGGATCTTCAGTCAGTTGTTTGATGGACAGACTCATTTTACGTGAATCCTTGTCCAGTGTAACGACTTTAGCTTCGTATTCATCATTTAACGTGAAGAATTCCTTAGCATTGATCGGTGTGTTCGCCCAAGTGATTTCACTTACGTGAACCAGGCCTTCAACACCCGGCTGGATTTCCAGGAATGCACCGTAGTCTTCGATATTGACAACTTTACCTTTTACGGTAGCGCCTTCCGTAATGGCTTCAGGTAATACATCCCATGGATGTGGCGTCAATTGTTTCAGACCCAGGCTGATGCGACGTTTGTCATCATCAAAGTCCAGAACAACCACCTGGATTTTCTGATCCAGTTTCAGTACCTCAGACGGGTGAGAGATCCTGCCCCATGAGATATCTGTAATATAAAGTAAGCCATCTAAGCCACCCAGGTCCATGAAGGCACCGAAGTCTGTGATATTTTTCACCGTACCTTCTAATACCTGACCTTTTTCCAGTTGGCTGATGATCTGGGCACGTTGTGCTTCGATATCGCTTTCGATCAGTGCTTTGTGGGATACAACAGCGTTCTTGATGGTTTCATTCACCTTAACCACTTTGAATTCCATTGTTTTACCGACAAACTGATCGTAGTCAGTTACAGGTTTAACATCGATCTGAGAACCTGGCAGGAAGGTTTCCATGCCAAATACATCAACGATCAGGCCGCCCTTGGTTTTGCTGGTAACGGTTCCGGTAACAATTTCACCGGTTTTGTGGACTTCCACAATGCGTTCCCATGCACGGTAAGTGCGGGCAGATTTACGGCTCAGGTGCAGGTTACCCTGACGGTCTTCTTTTTCAAGGACCATAACTTCCACTTCGTCACCAACCTTCAGGTCAGGTAAATCGCGGAATTCATTCAGGGAGATCAAACCATCGCTTTTGAATCCGATGTTGACGACGGCATCTGTCTTAGTCAGGCCTACAATGGTACCATTGACTAATTCACCGTCTTCGATCTGGATGAAAGTATCTTCATATACCTTACCATACTTTTCCTGATCTTCTTTTGAATAATGAGCCACATTACGTTTGTCGATTGACCAATCGAAATCGTCATGTGCAGATTCAGCTACTTCAGGTGCATTTGTTGTCGCTGTTGTGGCCTCAGGCTGTGTGGCAGCCGCTGCCTGATCCTGTTCAGCGTTTGGATTAACAATATTGTTTTCGCTCATAAAAAAATCCCGAGGGTTTTGATTCGGGACTGCAAAATTACATAATAATTATTAAAAATAGCCTAAAAAGCCTTGATTTTAC
>Ga0164242_10008831_pt1 | contig 10913 bp, 12 predicted proteins | sample OricomgcompostMG_FD_108783 | JGI IMG/M metagenome (GOLD analysis project Ga0164242, IMG submission 108783) | Miracle-Growth compost microbial communities from Emeryville, California, USA - Original compost - Miracle growth compost (MG) ...
ATCTCGAACCTCAGCTTCCCCCGGACGGACCCCACCGTGATCATGGCCGTGCTGAGCGCCGACGGCACCAAGGCCCTGCTGGGTAGGCAGAACCGCTGGCCGCCGCACATGTACAGCGCCCTCGCGGGGTTCCTCGAGCCGGGGGAGTCGATCGAGGAGGCCGTCCGCCGCGAGGTGTGGGAGGAGAGCGGCGTGAGGGTTGGCCGCGTCGCCGTCCATAGCTCCCAGCCCTGGCCGTTCCCGGCGAACCTGATGATCGGCGCCGTGGGGCAGGCCCTGCCTGGGGATGGGGAGAAGATCCATCTGGGTCACGATCCGGAGCTCCAGGATGCGAAATGGGTACGTGCTTTTCTAGCCCTTCCCCACCAACCCCCCCTTTTATGCTGCGTGTGTTGTAAGTTCCGTTTTGGGGAAACTGACCTCGGATTGTCCTGCACAGTTTACTATCGCCGAGCTCGAGGAAGCGCTTACAAAGGGATCTTCGAATCTTGGCGAACCGGCGCCGGAGGGGTGGAGAGAAGGCTCGCTTCGATTACCACCACACACCGCCATTGCCAACCAGTTAATGAAAGCAGTTGTGGATAAGTGGGGATTCGCGTCAAAGATGTAAGCAAGTCAGCATCGTTCAGAAGCATATCTGAGGTCAAAGCAGATAGACGTATGTATTTCTGGGGGTTAAGTGGCGGCCACATGTTGAGTAACGTACGAGAGGATCACATTAGACGAGCACTAGGATAGAGTATGTAGCATTCGGTGAGCTTAATTGGCTATTATACTACCTTACGGCGCATCAGCAATGCCTCCTTGACCTGCAAGAAACTACCCGCTCGTATCGTCACTGATACAGTTTAACCTGTTTGAAGCCGATACTCCAAGTAGGGCACCTCGTCCAGGAGAGGCCGTCCATCCACTCGTCGAGGTCTCAGGGGCTACTGCCGAGATGTGACGGGGTTAACAGCTACCAGAGAGTCAACCCTGGTAACGCATATCGACCGAAGCAATGGCACCTTGGACTAACACCTAGGATTTGGTCGCCGAAGGATGTTCGTAGAAGCAGGTATCTCTTCTGAGCTTTAGTTCTGATTGTGTCGTCAAGTACAGGGGCTACGGTAAAGCCGTGGGCAGCAACAGGGGCTGGAGTAATCAATGTCAGTTCGTAATCCATTGGAGGCTAGCTAACACCGTCTCCTATTCCTACGTCAGCATTCCCATGGAATTGGTTGGACCCTGCCATACTAACCCCCCGGGTACATCCAGCAGCCGCCTGCTACGTACGCCTCCTGTCTCATCCCTAGACTGGAAGAGGTTAGAAAGCAAGCCGTGGCGGTGAAGTCTCGTGTCGGTATCTTCTCAATAGTGACCTAGAAGAGCCACTAGGAAGCGTATTTGATCATTCTGCAACCTGAGCCGTCTCTTATCATGCCGTGTTCCCCATCCTACCTGTGTCGGTCTCTCTCTGTCTCGGGCATCCAGGTGACCTGTCTTACCCGCCAGTGAACGACGCTGCAGGAGAGGAAGGATGGCGAGCAATGCGACTAAGCCACAGTGAAGGAAGGGGCCGGGGTGCCCGTCTGCAGGATAGTGGACACGGTTAACGAGAAAGACGCACTCTCCACAGACGAAGAGAAACAGCGAAACAGTGTGGAGTTTGAAGAGCCCAACAACTTACATGAATAGTCGCCCTCAAACGTGCTCATATGTGATGTCTGTTTTTAGAAGCGCCCATCCTGTGAACTGGGTCGCAGAAAGCTAGACCATGGAGCGAAATGAAACGGGGGTGGGGTGGTCCCAACATGGGAAACCCGGCGACAAGCGCCTGGCGGCTGTGCTAGGCGGCGACGTCCGAGAAGACTTGCCGCATGGGCGGTTAAGAGTCCAGAACAATGCGCGAAAGGTTTGCTCCGTTTAGCATCAAAACCGCAGAGCATCTGGTGGACGCGCGGAGGCCGTTTCTGCAACCGCGAGGCCTCAGAACCGGCGAAAATGTGTCGATCATTCAAGAACGGCCACCAACAGGGCCGGCCTGCATTTGCATTGAGGGGCCATCAGTCGGCGGGCCACCATCACGATCGAGAACCGCACTTGGGCTTCTGCGGGTTTGCAGCATGATTCGATAACCGCCAGAACGGGGTCAGTTTAATGAGTACAGACAGTCGTCAGCCCCGGGGAGCGCAGCAGGACCAATGGGCGGGTATATTATGCTCGGCTGCCTGGTAGCGGTTGCGAAGTGCATGCGAGAAGGTGAACAGGTAAGAAAAAGGGGGTGCGGCTGTAGGGACGGATCCGTAATTCCAACAGGGAATGCGCGCGATGCACCTAAAAGTAAGCTGACCACAGCAGCAGCCAACTCCAGAAAAATGCGCACCAGGAGCGAGCAGCATGAGTGAGTGCGGCCTATCACCAGCTGCTCGTTGGATGTTTGGCGCTGCCTTACCAGACAGCTGGTAAAGCATGGGTTTGCTTCCGCCGCCAATAAGACAGCGTATGACGACCCTGTAGAATAAAAGGGGGGAGGGGCAGGTGCCCTGCTAGAATATCGCCAACAGACCGAGAGAGGCTTGCATGCACTGCCTATTCTAGCCTTCTACGCCGCTGCGCATTCCACGGAAAGACCGCACAACAGAGGGCGGAGAAATGGATGTACAGTACAAAGCGACCAAGCCCGCTGCGACCTCGATTGATTTCGGAATCGAACCAATTGCCGCTGAGTTCCCGGGGTCGAAGCGGCGTCTGCACGAGCGGGGGAGAATAGCTACGGTCAAGAAAGGGGCCAGTGTTCCGTCCCTAGCTACAGGATACAAGACGCCATCGGAGAGGAAGATGTACTTTCAAAGGCAAAAAGTCAGGGGCAACCACGCCTCTCAGTCCGATATCTGGCATGACCCAGTGGTTGAGATCTTCAGCAACCTCATCACCCTAGCTAATCGCCGGCGGCACCGACTCGAAGCCAACGCGAAGGCCGTAGATGGCGACTGACTTCCCTCAACGGCTGCAAAGCATGCCAGGGAGTCCCACGCAGTAAACAAGGAAGTGCCGCCCTGGAACACCGAGATGGCTAAAGCGTTTTCTCGTCGTCCCGATGCTCGCTCTCGTCACCACAAACTCGAACCGTCGAAGCCCGACACTGCCCCAGGGGAGCCTTACGTCCTTTGCCGGCCGGCTAGGACCCTGAGATCTTGGAGAGGGATACCGACCCTGCCCTGGCCCTGACCAGACGTTAGGTCAGGGACTTGGTCCGCAGCGTATGGGAACGTGTGACGACAAACCAGAGAATGGGGAGATGCACCCCCCGAATCATCTGATCCACTCACCTATCTGAGGGAGTTCATGACCCGACCAAGCCAACCGGTTGTGGCACAGCTATGTCCAGAACTGCAGAAGGTACGTTCGTATCGCTCGCCACGGGGAAGCAACGGGAATATTGCATTTCGCGGTTGAAGAGAGCACCCACAAGACAAGCGCGTTTGAGCGGCCGCCATATCAGCAGCTCCGCATCAACTATCAGATCTTGCTGACGGGATTAACTCCCTAGCGCCAGCTTACCAGACAGTCGGTAAAGAGAATAAGACAGCTCATGGTGCACATTGGAGAACAGGGGGTGGGGGGTTTTGATAAACGCAGTTGCCTAGACGAATGTATCGCCAACCACTGCACTGCCTCTTTAGCCTCACACACGTCGCGCTGTGGAGGTCAGGGGAAAGGTGTTGTGGGGAATCACCAAAAGCAGAGACTAAGCACCCAAGTAATCCGTTCGGATACCGCTGTCTCAATTGATTTCGTAATCGAACCAATTGCCGCCGAGCCCCCCCGGGTCGAAGCGACAGGGCAAAAGAGCGGACAGGGGATGGCCCCCTGAACAATCCACCGCGCTGGCTGCGTGCAACCCTGGGAAGAAAGAGGCGGTATTAATAAACCCTAGCCGTAACGTTAAACCCGCCGAACACCCCCAGACCGGAAGGTGGCTTGCTCGGGAAGTGTTGATCACCCCCCCACTTTAGTTAGCAACATCGAGTTCGTTGCTCTTGTGACAGGCGACGACCATAGGGAACTCACTCCCTTCGGTCTTACCAAGAGACAATCCCGCACGGATTGCACACACATTCGGCTTCCTCGCCAGATCTGTCTTTGTCCCCCCTCCTTCCCTTCCCGGGACAACGGCACCGGCCGCCCCCAAAGTGACTGTACTCCCGAGATTAGTAGAATGAGAGGGATGGTCCAACCTACGGGTAAAATAACGCCGATGGTGGTATATGCGAGACATGACACCTTCTAGAAGCAGGGCGGACTCTCCTCGGCGAGGTGCCCTCTGCCGGTGTGTATGCTAATCTATCCGCGTGTAAGTTGGCGTACCAACTTTCCAAAAGTCTTGGCAACCCTTGACATGATCTCCCGGGACTACAAGTGGGTAATCGTAGATATCGCCACCTACTATCCCGCAGCGGAAATCCTCCGTGCTTTCGGATAATGGTACCAAGAACTGGCACCGAGTATCGAGTGAAGATATTGCAGTAATCAATATCAGTCAAACTCCATAGCACGAGGGAGCATTTCCAGGTTGCATCCCACTGTCGGGATACACGAAAACTCGGGTTTAACCAAGAGTAGATGGGGGGTTCAAAATAGCAACGGCCCGAAATCAGGGGAGATTTTTCTCTTTTTATTCAAATTAACTACTAGTTTCGAGGAGACAATAAGCCAACAACGAGTAGGTTAGGGGACACATAGGTGTGTTTGTGCTAAGGTGATCCATCTGCCCCAAAATTCGCCGCCGGGGCGAAGTTGGGATGCAGCACCGATAAAACCAGCACCTCGTGCCTGGAGTAACCGTGAATACCAGGGTGCTGCTAGCAGTGCCCTGGTACCACCTCCGATGGCTTTGCCTTACTTCCACAGGGGTTTGAGGGGTGTTAAGCCTTTCCCCCCTTATGTTGAAGGATGGCAGGCGGCGAGGTGAACCGCCTGTTTGTCGAACTGTCTCCCGCATCCTTTTTCCGTTCGCCCCGGTAATGGTATTGCAACCCATCCAACGAATCCTTGACCTGACCTGCGCGGCTGCCCATCTGTAGGACAGACCCTGACTTGCAGGGACGATCCCTACTAGAAAAGGTATCAGCCCCACAGCAGTAATCCCGTCCGTGTATGGATCCAGCACCATTTGATATCCGAGACGAAATTTCGGGCAAAGGACACCAGTAGACAGTTCGGCGAGTCGGCAAAAGATAGGGCTTTGCATCTCCCTGACCAGCAGTGATATTTCCCTCAACCAGATGCCTAGCTTATCGTTGCCGTTGTCCGATGGCCCCCATTCCGCTTCAAAGTCCCCCTCCTTGCTTCCAGTTACTCGAGACCGTCGCGTGGGCGATGGCTCTGGTAGTGGTATTATGTGTGGAGCAAGGAAACCAAGGTTCTGTCGACAACCAGTGTCTGCTTCGACTGCCATATTCCGGATACGCGTCTCGGCTACGTGATGCGTTCTGTGTGCGTAAATCGCCCCTTTCTCGAAAAAATGCCGTTCGGGAAACCAGTCCGTCGCAGGTATATTTCCGAGCCTCGAATATGCCCCGTAAATCGCTCGTCAGATCGATCTTTTCGAAAGAATAATATCGCTCAACATCAAGTTGAAATCGCATCATTTGCCGAGTAAAGTCGTCGTCCCAGCTCGTTTCGGTCGGGGGGTATATCCATCGTAAAAAAGGGTCGTAAAACTTCATCCGTAAGACAGTAAAAAAATAAAACCAAGGTTGAAAGGGGGAAAGAATGAAAATGCTTGAAGCGAGTGCGTCGCCTGGCCCTGTGTGGGGGGAACAAGCTTCGCAAAGAAAATGGGGGTATCTTTCTAAGAAAGCCTCTTTATGCCGCTTTTCCACAGGAAAATAAAACAAACGAGGGAATATAGGGGAATACAAAGACCGCAAAGGTTTCTGCCTCGGACCTCTTGCCGAGTGGTTGGTTGGTGCATTGCTGCGTTTCCTCTTGTTGACAGTAGGAAATGGGGAGAGAGAAAAAAAAAAGGAAAACCAGCCGCCTATGGTCGACCTGCCCTGCTGTAAATGCAAACAAGATGCCCGCCCCCGAAGGTCCCAGCCATGATGAGGTTTGATATAAAATGGAAAGGCCTGTGACCGAGCTCGCGGTTGTTGTGGTGGTGATATCCTGAAGCAAAAAGCAAAACAAAAAAACCAAACACCGGGCGCTCGCTCGCTTAACCATCGACATACAAAGGAAATCGTGAGATATATTATGCGCGAAAGTGGTAGTAGTAGTGGTGGTGGTATGCAGGTGTCGCTCCATGTCGATGCAAAACTCCGAGGATGCCTTTCCGTTTGGTATGCCGTCTCTCCTTTTCCGCTCCGAAACCGCGGTTGGGTTTGGAGTGCTGGATACATTGGGGTTTAGGAGGAGGTGGTCACCGGTGGATAATTGGTCCCACTGACGGGTGGTGGTTGTCATATAGTTGTCGTGTACTCCTGGTACCGATCCCAGCCGAACGAGTTGTATCCCACACTAATCCCACATTGCGGTGCGAGCATGCTTGGGAGAGGCAGGTGTGGGAGTGGAGCCGACACCAGCGGGGAGTTGTAGAAGTAGCCGGCGGTCGAGTAAGGTTCGCTGTAAGCAGGGGTTGGCGAGGGTAGTTGAACCTCGGTCATTCCCATACTCGCCCAGAGGGTCGGAGTGTTGGAGTCTGTCGATGTCGACGTGACGCTCGGACTCGACGGCAAGACTCTCCACGACTCCACGGGAGCAGCCAAGGTTGAAGGCGTGGCTGGCTGGGACCATATGTTGGCATTGGCGGGAGAACTGGGCAGCAGGGGCGGTTGCCTGACAACGTCCACGATCCTTGGCGGGGGTGGTAGGAGTGGCTTTAGGAGAGCCGTTAAACTCGTCTTGACCTCGTCACTCTTCCCTCCGAGCAGCTCGCCGGCGCCCTCTTCCTCGAGTCCCTCCAGCGCGGAAACATGAGTCCTGAAGACATACTTGTTGATAGCCTGGATGTAGTCTTCGTGCAGCTTCTTGCATTGTTGGTCCTTCTCCGACCAGTCGTAGATGTTGGCCTTGGCGTCGACGCAGTAAATGTCCTTGTGGTACTCGATGAGAGCCTCGATCGTGTCGGGAGTGAGCTTGTAAGCGACCTCATTCCTTAGGACCATATCCACGTGGACGATGTAGGCCTCGATAGGAATAAGCTGGTAGTTGAACAGAGCCTCTACGAGCGGGTTGGAATCTCTCCTCAGTTCAGATTCCGGGGCCTTGGGCAACATCAGCGAAGCCATGGACCAGATGGCGTTTGGCGACGATAGAGTCTCGGTCAAGCATCTCTGGTGCTGCTGCACGCTGTTGAGCGGGCGCTTAACCCGGTTGATGCGCTTCAGGGTCTGTGTTAACCAGGGCTCAGCCTTCGAGGCGAGCACCACGTTGACGGACGATGCTCTGGGAGCAAAGGCAGCGGCGGATGCCGGCAACAGTTGTGGAGGCATTTTCGTTCCCGGAGTGCAGGCAGGGGCAAGAGCAGCTAGAAAAAAGAGACTGGGGGGTGGGTAGGCAGTGATGAGAGGCGGGCAAGGAGGAGCTAGGAACCGCGGTGGAGAGCGCTTGGGGAAACTAGGAGGTCGGGGATGGAAAACGAATAGTAATAAGAAATAAGGTGAGGAAGGTGACGGAGGCGGGTGGTCCCAAGACAAGGGAACTAGCTTGCACACCAGCAACCGCAAATGAGAAGAAGAGAACGGTTGGACGAAGTACTCGTGAGGAAGAAGAAGGAGGGTAAGAAACTCGTAAAGCAGGCGAGAGGGAGGGTGGGGTGTTATAGTAGGTACGGTAGCAGTAGGAGCAGCACTGAGAGGTAGACCAGGCCAGCCACTGCGCCCAGCCCATCTCATCTGTAGGTGCATATGGCAGGTCCGAAGATGGGTAACGGCAATGGCCCTGTCGGAGGGTTGCGCCCCCCCTCCTTCATCCCCTCTCTCTGTCGCTCGCTCGGCTGGCAAAAACGGGCTAGGTAGCTCCCATGTTCGCCCTCGGTGGAGATGCCGAAAAAGAATGGCCCTATTTTCTGCGAGGTGGTGCTTCGCGCCCTGGTCGCCTGGTCGCTTGCATATTCTTACACGTACGCCTGTACCGTACGTACCCAGGCGGCACTCCTCCAGGGGAGGATCGGCTGGGAGGGTAGGGGAGAGGGAGGGCGGGGAGTCGCCAAGGATTACACACTACCCTGTCGAGAAGGGCAACCCTAGGTTGGCCGGAGTGTACGCAGACATGTACAGTACCTTCAGAAGGGGGCCACTCTAGTTCTTTGATCCACTTGGACGAAGAAGACGACCAGAAGCAGGGCTGGTCATGCGCGGCAGAGGCAATTGTGGGCGACCTGCGGCCGACGACCGCAGCTGAAAGGTGCATGTAGTGGCCTGTGCAGCGCCACCCCGAGGCTGGGTACGTACCCATGTACGTACCGTCGCCCTTGCCGATCCGCCAGCGGGTACGAAGAAAAGGTACGGGAGTACTACAGTACCTTCTCACCCACCCCCCTACTAATTGACCCCCCCTCTACTGCTTGACCCCCCTACCTTCTTCCATGGCAAAAGCATGGCAAACATGGTAACACACAAACGACCATTTAACGGAGTGCGATATCCAAAAACGCCACTTCTCCATTCTCCAGCAGGCTCTCAAATCCCAGATGCTCGGTAACCATTACTAATCCCCTCTCTCCGTGATGGTGCATGAGGCGGAAAGCGCCACAACTTGTAAGCAGCCTTCGAGCTTGACTACCAGAGGGAAGCAAGGGGCGTACAAGATTCACCCTTTACGCGAAGGAAAGCACCGGGAGGAATGGGATGCAAAGAGCCCAGTCGTCCAGTAACTGCCATGTAGATATACTTTGTGGGCCCTTGAACCTGGTAGGAGACCGAGACGATGGATGGATTTGCCCGAGTGCCCGTTCCGCCCGCGGAAAGCACGGACTTCTGGGCCTTTTCCAAGGTCGTCCTTTGAGTACACACCACCCCACTACCAGGTACTACAGTACATATATGACGGGATGGGTTGGATGGATATTTATGACAGGCGCGCCGGAGATACCCATCGCGATATCGCACAGGCAAGACAGGGTTGGTTGCGCAAAAGCTGGATGCGGTCCCAGCATTCATTCGTAGGAACGTAATACGAATGCATGTCTATCTATTTGTGTAAAAATGGTGTACATGGCATATATTAATTCCTCAACACCACCAATACAGCCGTGCTTGTGTTGAGGGCGGTGTTAGTGCAGGTCAGACAGGCCTATTGGCAGGGCGGGTCCTCCCCGAGAGGTTGAAGGAGCATCTGGCCCTCTGTCCTGCATCATGCGTAGAGGGTCCTGGAAGTGAGATATGATCTCTACGCATATTCAATCTCGCGCTTATGCAGGCGACGGCAGAAAAGGGTGCCGCTACCAGTTGGTGTTGGTCTCCCGCGATCATCGCTTGTTTACTGCGTGCAAATCGCCGTCGCTAATTCGTCCTCATGAAATTGTTTCAAGCCGGCCACCGGTATTGGATGCCCTTCCCAAGCTCCTGAAACGGCATAGCGATGTATGACGGCAGAGACGAAGGGAAATAACCTCAATTTCGGAGTAAGAAGGGACAAATGATACATGCTGACTTGAAGCCCCTAGTTGTAGAGGAGGACATTGTGTGGCGCGTGGTCGAGTGCCGTCCTCTGTCTGGGCAGTACCAATGGTCTCCCGAGGTGAAATTTGAAACGAAACAAGCGCGCTGATGGAGTACAGCTCGCCGCCTCAGTGGTTGGTCGACGAGAAGGTGTGAGGAGTCAGTTGGATCGGCCCTGCTAGTCCCGAAGACTGTTGAGGCCGGACTCCTCTCGAGGATAGCGGCCTATCCGAAAGAGATCTCCTGCATGCCTTGCAACCCCTTCCCTTCCCCCTCCCCCCCCCCTTCAGGGGCGGGCACCTCTCCTCATGGAGGTTAGTTGGTTATGGGGTAGATGGTCGGACCAGAAGTTGGCTCAAGTGCCCCTCGTGGCCCCGTGTCTGGATGAATTCTGGACTTCCAGATGTGGTTGACTGCATCGCGACGGGGCGTCTCCGGCAAGACCATGAGCCCCGGCCCCATTGTATAAATGAGGGAAGCGACGGGAACATTAGGAGAGCAGGGAGGAGGGATATGTCAGAAAACGACGAGAGCCTGTAGATGGCTTTGTATTGGCATCAGACCCATGCTAGCGGCAGAAGGTGAGCGAAGGTGTGTCAGTCGAAAAGTGCACTTCTGAAGCCTCATTGGCCAACTGCCACGACACCGTCCGGCCGCCATTTTTGAGAAAACGACCGAAAGGAAGATGCTCATTGGCTCGAAAATCAAAATCAAAGCGAATTTTAGCAAATAGGTGGGCGGCGCCAGAAACTGTCCTGGCTTGATAGTAGGCATAGAACAGGGGGAGGCGGGGGAGCGAGTGAAGAGAAGGAACGGGAGGATGAGGACGGCAAGTCGAGACACAGGGTCTCGACTCGTCGGATTGCAGGGTTGATGGGATGAATGAATGAAGCATGAAGCTCTCCATGCAGTATCGTTTCCCTTTTGTGATATCCTCTCACCAGTCATAAGAGGTCCCACAACAGCCCTTACAGGCCAGTTCTCCGCCCGCCCCTCCTTTTCCGAGACCTCAGATATTATAGCTGGCCTGCATCAGCCCGACAGCCAATCTCGTCAGGGAAAGTCTCGCTTGCAGCTCACCCAGAGGCGTTCTTTCATTATCTGACTGCTCGCAGCAAAGGCGACACAGCTTCCCCTGTTGCGCGATCGGCAGAGCCGTCAAATGACTTGCGAGATTTGTGCGGCGGGCTGGGCGTGGATCGGGAAGAGGGAGGATTTCTCGTATGTAACCGTATGTTTGGCGGCTTTACGCGGTTCGTTTTCGGC
>Ga0164242_10008832_pt1 | contig 10912 bp, 6 predicted proteins | sample OricomgcompostMG_FD_108783 | JGI IMG/M metagenome (GOLD analysis project Ga0164242, IMG submission 108783) | Miracle-Growth compost microbial communities from Emeryville, California, USA - Original compost - Miracle growth compost (MG) ...
CAGGATGTTGAGCGCGATTTCATTGGGCGTTTTCTGGCGTTTGGCACCTTCGACCATGAGGATCATGCGATCCAAAAATGTTTCGCCGGGATTGGCGGTGATTTTCACCACAAGCCAATCGGAAAGTACTTGTGTGCCGCCCGTCACTGCCGAACGGTCGCCGCCCGCTTCGCGGATGACCGGCGCGCTTTCGCCGGTGATGGCCGATTCGTCCACGCTGGCGACGCCCTGAATCACTTCGCCATCCACAGGAATAAAATCTCCCGCTTCGACCAAAACAACATCGCCTTTACGCAAATCGCCAGCGGCAACTTGTGAGTGAGCCGCGCCGTATTGAGGTTGCGAAAGTTGTTTTGCCAATACATCACGCCTCAATTTTTTGAGCGTGTCCGCCTGCGCTTTGCCGCGACCTTCCGCCATTGCTTCCGCGAAGTTGGCGAACAAAACCGTGAACCAAAGCCACACAGCCACACCGATAATAAAGCCGCGAGAGATTCCCGGTTCACCGCCGAAAATAAGAACTGTCGTCAGGAGCGATCCGATGAAAACCACGAACATCACGGGATTGCGCACTTGATGACGCGGGTCGAGTTTTTTAAAAGATTCCATCAACGCGGCTCGTACGATGTGTAAATCGAATAGCGGCCGAGCCTCGGAAGTTGCCTTTGACATAAAAGTACTTTTCTCCTTAACCAATCATTTGCAAATGTTCCGCAATCGGCCCCAGCGCTAAGGCGGGAATAAATGTAAGCGCGCCGATAATCAGCACCACACCAATGAGCAAACCGATGAATAAAGCGCCGTGCGTCGGCAAAGTGCCAGGGCCGGAAGGAATCTGTTTTTTCTTAGCCAAACTGCCAGCAATAGCCAGCGTGGGAACGATGAGCCAGTAACGCGAAATCAGCATCGCAAAGCCAAGCAAGACATTATAAAAAGGCGTATTCACCCCTAATCCGGCGAAGGCCGAACCATTGTTATTCCCGGCAGAGGACGCGGCGTATAACACTTCACTGAAACCGTGTGCGCCGGCATTAAAAAGGGCGGCGCGTCCCGTTGGAATAGCGACAGCAATTGCCGCTGTAATCAACACCACAGCGCAGGGAATAAGAATGACCAGAGAAGCCATCTTCATCTCAAACGCTTCGATTTTTTTGCCCAGGTATTCGGGAGTGCGTCCCACCATCAATCCCGCAATGAAAACGGCGACAATGGCGAAAATCAGCATTCCGTAAAGTCCCGATCCCACGCCGCCAAAAACAACTTCGCCGAGCTGCATCAAGAGCATCGGAAACACCCCCCCCAGCGGCGTAAAAGAATCGTGCATCGCATTGACGCTACCATTCGACGCGGCTGTCGTGGCCGTGGCCCACAAGGCGGAATCGGTGATTCCAAAGCGCGCTTCCTTGCCTTCCATGTTGCCGCCCGGCTGCAGAAAAGTACTTTCGTTGATTCCCATTGCCGCCAATCGCGGACTGCCATTTTGCTCACACATCACGCAGGGAATAGTAAACGCAGCGAAAATAATCGTCATTGCGATCAATAACGCCCAACCCTGGCGCGCATCTTTCACCATTTCACCGAAGGTGCAACACAGCGCCGCCGGGATCAGCAAAATAGCCAGCATTTCCAGAAAGTTGGAAAATGGCGTGGGGTTTTCAAACGGATGCGCGGAGTTGGCATTAAAGAAACCGCCACCATTAGTCCCTAATTGTTTGATGGCGATCTGCGACGCGGCGGGGCCGAGCGCGATGGTTTGTTGAGAGATCGTTTTTCCTCCGGCACTCGCGGAAGCCTGCACCAATTGAGCTTTGGCATAAGGCCGGAAGGTTTGCACAGCGCCCTGTGATACCAGAACAATCGCTAATACAAATGAAAGCGGCAGCAAAATATAGAGTATCGATTGCGTCAAATCCACCCAAAAGTTGCCGAGGCGATTTGTTTCATGCCGAGAAAGCCCACGCACCAACGCCACCAAAACAGCCATGCCAGTGGCGGCGGAAAGAAAATTCTGCACGCCCAGTCCCAACATTTGCGTGAGATAACTCATCGTATTCTCACCGCCATAATTCTGCCAGTTAGTATTAGACGCAAATGAAATCGCCGTGTTAAACGAAGAATGTGGCAAAACCGCGCCAAGCCCTTGCGGATTCAGTGGCAAAAAACCTTGCATGCGTTGCAGCTCGTAAACAAAAATCACGCCGATGAAATTAAAAAGTAACACCGCGCCCGCATAGCGTTTCCAATCCATTTCATCCGCATTCTGCACACCGCACCATTTGTAAATACAGCGTTCAAGAGGCATCATCCAGCGCAACCACGATGGCACATTATCCTGATAAATGCGTGCCATATAACTTCCCAGTGGCTTTGCCAGCAGCAACAAAATCAAAATATACAATCCAATTTGTATCGAGGAATTTAACGTCATTCAAAAAACCTCCGGCTCCAGCAAAGCGATAAATAAATACACGATAAGCCCCAACGCAATCAATCCGCCGACGATGTAAAGTACTTGCATTGTGCTCCTTCAAAGACGCTCGCAAAGAGCAATAAATTTCCACGACAATACAAAAAATCCTAGAATTAAAATTAGAAAAACAATGTCCATGAGATCCTCTTTCGGGAAGTATAGATTTGGGTTGTGTCAAGAAGGTGTAAAGAGACAAATGTGATGTATCAAAAAAACGTAAAGATTTTGAGATGCGCAACAAAGCGGAATAAAAGCCTATTTCTATTTCTAACCAACTACAGTTTTCGCATTCAAACAAAACGAAAAATCCCACTTGAAATAGTTGACTAATTTCCCCCCCACGTGGGATAATATTAGCAACAGCAAAATAAAGTATTAACGGCAAAGGCCGCAGGCGAGTAATCGCTTGTGGCCTTTGTCGTTTTTTATTGGGCTGAAATTTTAAGAGATTGTTGTTCAATCTCAAAGGAGTAACTGTTGCGGGAATATGAAAAATAAACAATTACCCTGCAATGAATCAGAAAGCGAATAGATACATCCGAAACATGATTTTAAAAATGTAAATTTCGCCTAGTTAGTCACACTGCGGCAATGGCCGACAAAATTTAACTTTAAGGGAGTTCCAATGGAACATCTAAATAAAGTTTGTATTGTCGACGATGCCAATAATACGAACTACTCACCGCTCACCGAATCAGACGCAAGAATGCGTCTCCAACAAGCCGCCCATATCCTGGTAACCGGCGCCATCCGTGCTGCGCAGAAACAGAAGTCTGAGGACATAAAGCGAGTCGCAAAACCACCCAAATCTTCCGCATTATCGATATCGGATAATCATACATCGGATGAAATTACCACTAAAAAGGTGGCAGATCTTCCCACAAAAAAGACGGGTAAGAAGTCTCATCTCGGTCGTACGGCTGAAGGAGTGAAAGCATAAGCCCAGTAATGGCACGGGCTCGGCAGGTGCAGTACCTTTATTAGGAAGTAAGTCCTAAAGGTGGGTACTGCACCTGCTGATATAATGAAAGTCCAACTTGTGATCCTAATCACTACCCAATAATTCAGGAGAGTAATATGACAACAATTAACAACAAAAGCAATCAACCTACGGGTGAGTTACTCGAACTCATAGGTTACTTACGTGTTTCAAAAGAAAGCAACTCTACAGGTAGCTTTACCATCTCAACTCAAAAGCAACGCATCATCGAGTATTGTGATCGAAAGTATGGCGTTAACAAATATCGGATCAAATTTTTAGTGGATGATGGGCTTTCCGGAGGATACGGAATGACTGCAACTGTAATGCAGAGTAAGGTGCGCCCTACGCTTCGGGAGATGGCCGACATGCTTAAAGAAGGCGGTTACGCGGGCGTAATCGTCTATGGTCAGAGTCGCTTCTTTCGCAACACACGGGGGCTTATTGAAATGGTAGAGGATATTCTCCTTCCATTAAATGTGCCCTTGATGTCTCCCACAGAAGATATTGATATCTTTACACCTGAGGGACGAATGAGGCTTTACATGCAAGGTATTTTTGATGAAAAGCAACGTCAGGACATCATCAAGCGAAACAAAGACGCTGCGGCTTCTCGTGTGGAAGCGGGGTTTCCAATTGGCCAAGTTGGGTATGGCTGGGGTTGGGGACCAAAGCCGGACGTAATAGGTTATCGCCGTAGCGTGATACCAATCGAGGAAGAGCGTGAATGGGTCATTTGGATGAAAGATAAGTACCTTTCCGGCTGGAATACTTATCAACTTGCAGCGGAACTGAATCGACTTGGAGTCCCCACGCCTTTGCAACGGAAACAATGGTCGGGCAAAGCAAAAAAACGAGTGGAAGAAAGAGGGATGCTGCCGAAATGGTGCAATTCGACAGTTGCTAACGTGATTTGCAATCCACTCCATGCGGGAATGGTGAAGAAGCAATCAGGAGAGCTGATCCAGGGCCAACACTTTGAACACCGGTTCTTTGAGCGAGAAATCCATGAAGCAATTGTGGAGGCAATGAAAGAGCGAGCGCGGCGATTCAAAACATGCAGCGGTGGGCATAAGACGCTTCATTTGCTGAGTGGGATGGTTTATTGTGCACGATGCGGCAACCCGCTCCGTATCAGCAGTTCTGGCGAGAACGAGAAAAACTACCGTTCTTATAAGTGCGTGAATGGGCGGAAAGAAGGGCTCCGTACATGCTCTAATGTGGTCGTTCGCGCGCAATGGGTGGAAGAAGCAATTGTCGAGGAAATAGCCAAACTATCTGAAACACCGCAAATGCAGGGACTCTTGGAGAAGGAAGTACGCGACGCAGTGGGGAACCAGAACTTAGAGATGGAAAAACAGATAACTCAATTGCAAAGAAAGTCAGATCAATTTGAGGCTAAGTTTGAGCGCTGGGCAGAAGGCTTCATGAACCAAACGATGTCGGAAAAGCGATTTAAAAAGATTAATCAACAAATGGAAATTGACCAGGCAGAAGTGCAAAGTCAGTTGGATTCACTCCTGGAGGCTCGGGAGAATGAAGCAGGAAGGGAGCGACATGCCAAGCAAGTACGTGAACAATTTCGAAATTTCCCGAAGATTTGGGAGCATTTAGATAATGTAGAGAAGCGACAACTGCTGGCTCTGCTAATCGAAGAAGGTAAATTAACAGTGGATCGCACGGGGCGCGATATATTGGTAAAAATCAAACTCCACTTCCTCCCGGAGCGTGAGAAAACCATATTATACCGAAACTTCAGGGGCATCATCCGTACCAAGGCCACGCCGCTCCAGAAATTAGGTCCGCGTCAGATGGTCTTATTGTATTACGCAGGTCAGGGTAAAACTCGTAAGGAGTGCGCTGAACTAATGGGATGCAAACCGCCGTCAATTTACACTATTGAAAAGACAATCCGAAGAAATCTGGGCGGCGTGAGCTGGAAAGAAGCCATTGATATGTCGCGGGCACGAGTAGAGGCCAACGTTGCGCAATTACCGTTAGGGAAACCGGGGAGAAAGGCAAAGAATGAAACCAATTCACGGCCATTTATCTCACCGGTATTGATGGAAGTGCTTGAACTATTTGCAAAAGGGGCAACCGTAAAGGAAGCATCGGAGCGATTGGGATTGCCACCAGTAACGGTTCAAGGACGACGTTCACGGATTCTTAAACTGATGGGGACACCTTCCATTTTGGAAGCGGCGGAGAAGGCAAAGGAATGGGGAATATTGAGGGGATAAAATCTGTTTGAGGATTTTAGAGCGCGCAGTGAAAGTACTTTTACTGCGCGCTTTGTGCGCTTAAGTTAAATTGAGAGTCGAAATGGCTCGATCAGTTCTTGTCCATTATCAGTTCGCAACTTGTCAGCCCTTGTTCGGTGAATCGTCTTGAGTCAGCAAATATCAAGGTTTGCTTTGTCGTGTTTCGCAATTTGTCCGCTTCAACTGTGCGACGGACGGTTTCGCCTGTACCGCATTCAACCAGCGTGCTGTTTCCAAATAATGAAGATGTGCTGCAGAAAAGTTGAGTTACTTACTTATTGCTGTTGGTGACCCACAAACATCGCGATTGAATAGTCAGCGATTTCTTTGATTGCTCGCCGCCGTCGCCATTAATCGTGATCGTGCTCTTTTTAAATAGCAAGATGAGAGTTTGCATCATAATCAAAAAGATTTTGTAAGGGATGGACGAGTTTAGAGATGGTGGATAAACGTGATTTACCTGATTCCCCCAGTCATTTTTCGCCCGCTCGATCCAGCAGCATTCCAAATAGGTGCTCAATTTCGGCGTCAGAATGTTGTGTATGTATCGAATTACGGCGGAAACCGCTTCGATCATTGTGCTTAGAAACTATGATATCCTTATGCTCGATTGATTCTAGTGCATCTTGGAGTAATCTACGTTCGTGCGTCAAGTCGATATCCCATAGTGCCGACAATTCCTCAACTTCCTCGAACCAAGATTCTGCTTGCGATACGGAATCAGAATTACTAATTAGAACATGTACCTCTTCTTCACAGAATAACACGGCATCATCATGGATCTGATTCATTTCCTCGTTTGTAAGCAGTGTCGGGTACGAGAGCACAAGCTTACTCCACGTCATCCATTCATCAACGCTTGTGAATCCTTTTGCATTAGCTTTTAAACTGAGAGTTAAGCTCTTCACTAGATCTGAAAATTTTCCTCCCAGAGTAGGATGTAACTCAATTACCTTTTTAAGGAATTCACACACGGCTGCCGTCGCATATTCTGATTTGTCTGAAACAGTTATTGGAAGGGACTCACATATAAAATCAATCCAATCCCTTCCGAAAGCAGAAGTCCATTGAGATAGTGTCGCTAATCTTTCTCCAGCATCTTTGGCTAAGGGATGTAATGTAGGAAATGAGTAGTGGGCTTGGTTCAATAGAGGTGATTCTGCATTAAACGTGCGTAGAACAGCTTGGCGCAATTCGAGATCATCGGGTACCAATCCCATGACATGCGGTTGAACACGACCGGTTCTATCCAATCGAATCAAACAATCTATTTGTTCAAAGTAAGCTGAGCGTTCTACGAAATGTCTCAGTAACCCAGGACTCTGTACAAGTTGGTGTGTGACGTAATCTCGGACTGAGGGATTGTGGAAATCAATTGCAGTTTTCCCTTTTGTTGTAAGAGATGTAACAAAAGAACCATCTAATTGTTTAAGTGCCCGAGGAAAGCGATCATTTTCTTTGTAAGGCGTTATTGGTGACTCTGGTAATTCAACCGCTTTTGCCCACGCGGTTCGTAAATGCTCAATGTCGAATAAGCCAACTATCGATGCTAAACAAAAAAGAATGAACCGAGCATCTTCCGTTATTTGATGGTTGAACGCATGCTCCCATATTTTCCCCGGATGATCTAAAGCATTTTGCCAAAGCTGACAATATTGATCTGTTTGCGAGGAAGCGATCGTTTGCGTTTGCGTCAACCATTCGACTATGCGCGGATTATAGTTTGGATGATCGATAATATTTTTGTAGAAGTCTTGCTTTAAAAGTACCTGTATAAAATCTGACGGCAGGTCAGAAAAATACAGGTGGTTGTAAAGAATTTTGGCACGATCAACACGGGAATAATCTTCCATTCTTACTGTGCATTTTGCCAACTCGAGAGTTTCGCCACCCAATCTTTCATAGTATCTTTGAGCATCTCGCAGAATGTATTCCCTTGTCGTAAAAATTACACGCAGATTTTCGGATTGCTGAGCGGCATGAAAAAGGCTAAGAATACCTTGATCTTCATTCTTACCCAATCTTTCACCTATGGACGCTCTCCCAAGAAAATCATCATAATACACAACTTGTAGCTTCGTCGGATCGATTGATTGAATCGCTTCGCTGATGTCGTTGCGAACAGAAATAAGTTCAAAACCTTTGTCTAAGTAGGCAGTTGAGAGAATTTGTGCTAGTGTCGTTTTACCAACGCCTGGAATTCCAGATATGATGCAGTAGTGAAATTTCTCAAGGATTTCGAGAGCATCATTATAAGATTGACTCTGGACATAAAGAGATACTTTTCTTTCGATCTGCTCACGGGTGATTGCGTTCCAGAGAGCTGTCCCCTGATGCAAAATTCTTTGTAGTACAGCGGTACTTGTGAGCCATAACTTATAATGCGTGGTTTCAATGCCAGGATATTCTCGCAGTAACGCGTTAAGATCATCTGCTCCATAAATATCATTTATACCATTACAATAAGGCATCAGAATCTCAACTATATCCGTTTTATTTTTTGGCGTTAACGTTACAGATGTAGCCAAAATATAACGTGAGGGGTTTAGTTTTCTAATTTTTGGAAGCTCTTTGGTCTTGAGATCGCGTTGTAGGGCAGTTAATCCGGATTTCAAGTAGTGTTTGCATTGTACCACAGTGCTGCCAAAGATTTGAGCGCCTGCTATCATGTCTATTCCGCTATCACGGCCGGCCGCAAAGCATTGTAGATTTAAGTTTTTGTGGCTAATTAAATCACCTGCAAGCTGTTCGAAATCTGCGTCGGACAAGCTATGGAATGTGTACATGATTGAGCTGATGCCAGTTGGGCGCTTCTAAATGTAAGATAATTTTAGTATATCCTGTAGATGTCCTGAGACTAAATTTTATTTTTCATGACAAAGACTCATACCAAAATACTTCTATCGCTAAAGCCGAAAGGGTTTCTTGCGCTTGCTTGCTTCGTCGATCCACCCAAACACGGTTCTCCACTTTGCCGCCGCTCTCTGACATCTGTCTTGATGCGGTAAACCTGATAACTCACATTCGCACCATCTGCAAGTCTTCCCTCGTCTGGATTTAATAACGAAATTGCCGCTGAAAAAGCCCCTGATAGGCCGTAGATGCTGCGTGGAAAATCATATACGTTCATTTCACGCACGCATTGAAAGTTGGCCAATAAAAGTACACGAACAACGCCGTTGAACTTCGGGGATTCTTCGACTTCGCTCAGAATGACGTAGTTTTATCATTTTTACACGTCCAACCTCTCCCATATACCAAACATGGTACTCACGAATCATCGGTATGGATTCGCAAAATCGCATCAGCGCATAATTGCGCGACTGAGAGAACGGTGATTTTGGGATCATGCGTTCGGGCGAAATGGGAATCGTATCGGTCACGGTCAATTCCTTGATGCATGAATCCTGCACGCGCCGCACTGCGTCGTCGCTGAGCACCGGATGGATGGCGCAGGCGTAAATTTCCTTGGCACTGCGCTCGGCCAGTTCATCAGCGGCTGCGACGAGCGTTCCGGCAGAATCAACCATGTCATCGATCATCACGCAAGTTTGATTTTCCACTTTGCCGATGACTTCAATGACTGCGACTTTGCCGGGCTCGGGACGGTGTTTCACCAAGATGGCCAATTCCGCGCCGATGCGTTTGGCCATGATGGAGGCGCGCACCACGCTGCCCACATCCGGCGAAACCACGGTGACCCGGCAAGCCCACACAAAACGCATACATCGAATCGTTCAACGGCAAATTGCGCGATGAGTGTTTGAATCAGGAATGGTTTACCAGTTTGAAACAGGCAAGAATATCATTGAAAATTGGAGGCAGGATTACAATCAAGTCAGACCACACAGCTCACTCGATTACCTGTCCCCAACGAAATTCGCGTAACAACAAAATAATCAATTACTCCCATTTTTGAGCGAGATAAAGTTGGGGGCAAGGGCAGTTAATATGACATCAACCACTCCACCATATGTTTCAATCCATTCTCAATCGATGTTTTTGGAGAATAACCAAGCATCTCCTGAGCGAGTGAAATATCCGCAGTGGTAATTTCCACATCACCCGGCTGCAGTTCTCTCCAATGTATGATTGCTGATTTGCCAATAATTTTTTCCAGTAATCTCACTAGTTCCAGGAGTTGCACTGGGCGGGCACTCCCTAAGTTAAATATTCCATATCCCAATTGTGGTGCATGATCCACAGCGCTCAAGATTCCGTTTACGATGTCATCCACATAGGTATAATCACGCGCAGTTGTCCCATCTCCAAAAAGTGTGATGGGCTGACTTGTTAACAATGCATTTGCAAATTTATGTATTGCCATGTCCGGCCGCTGACGAGGCCCATAGACTGTGAAAAAACGCAAACAAATAATGGGAATTTTGTAAAGATGATGATATGTGGATGCCATCAACTCGCCCGCACGTTTGGTAGCTGCATAGGGAGAGAGAGGATCACCTAAGGCATCTTTTTCCTTGTAAGGTAGCCGGTTACTATCACCATAAACTGAAGATGAAGATGCAAAAACAACAGGTGTCCCCTGTTGTTGCGCCATCTCAAAAAGGCGGATCGTAGCCGTCACGTTGACATCGTTATACATAGCCGGTTTTGCAATAGAAGGACGCACTCCTGCGCACGCCGCCAAATGTACTACGCGATCAGGAGTGAATGTTCGCCACAAATCCTCAAAGATGCCATTGTCACGGATATCGCCACGCACCAGATGAAAAGATGGATGCTTTTTCAACCGGGTTATATTTTCTTCTTTAAGAGATATGGCATAATAAGGATCAAAATTATCCAATGCCCATACAGTATGCCCTTCGGTTAAAAGGCGCTCACAAAGGTGAGAACCAATAAATCCGGCTCCGCCTGTCACTAACATCTTCATTAGAAGGTCCAATTCATTTCGTAGTTTTCGCCCTGCTGCGCCATCCGCCAAAAGTACTTTTGTAACTTTCCCGGATCATATTTCTTGAGACAGCTCCAATGTGGCGCATTCCCCAGGCTCTTCGCTACCTTTTTTCCTCCCAGGAGCAACAAGGGAAGATTGATTTCACGATAAGGCTCAATACCCCAAAATCTAAAACTATTTTGCTTGGCGATAGATGCAGGATTATCTTTCTCTGAGAATTCATTCCCTCGAATTATGACCGTTTGATATTTCACCAGGTCATCGTATGCGCTTGTTACCTGCCA
>Ga0164242_10008833_pt1 | contig 10911 bp, 11 predicted proteins | sample OricomgcompostMG_FD_108783 | JGI IMG/M metagenome (GOLD analysis project Ga0164242, IMG submission 108783) | Miracle-Growth compost microbial communities from Emeryville, California, USA - Original compost - Miracle growth compost (MG) ...
CAAACCTAAACCTACTAACTACGCTACTAAATTGACTCAGCTTGCTGGGCTGGCGAAGCTATGCCTAGTCTTGGAAATTAGCACAGTAACGGAAATTTTACTTAAATTGACTCTGAATCGCTGTCTTGTGTGGCCTGATTTTGGGAAATCATTGTTTATGTGTATTTTCGCAGTCATATTCCTGCCTGGTTCCGGACCTGACAGCGGTTTTAGATACCAGGCGGCCGTATCGTATTCAATATAAGAAACTAAGGCTGTAAAAACATTTTATTATCTCCTATGCCCATGCAAACGATTCTTCCCGACTTTTTCCGTCAGACTTTTGAACCGGAGCTGCTGCAACAAATGGAAGCGCTAGCGGCCATTCACAACGTAAAAGAAGGAGATATCATTCTTGATATCGGGCAACTGGTGAGAACAATTCCCCTCCTGTTGAAAGGGTCCATTAAAATATCCCGGCAAGATGATGAAGGAAAAGAATTGTTGCTGTATTATGTGAATGCCCAGGAAAGCTGCGCCATGACCTTTACCTGCTGCATGCAGCAATTCCCGAGCGAGATACGGGCAACAGCCGAAACCGATGCCGTTTTTATGGCCATACCCATATCTGTCATGGATGAATGGCTGATGAAATACCCGACCTGGAAAAGTTTTGTAATGCGCACCATACGCAACCGTTTCAATGAATTGCTTCAAGCCATCGACCAATTGGCTTTTCAGCGGTTGGATGAAAGACTGGTTCGATATCTTAAAGAAAAATCAGCCGCCACGGGATCTACGCTCATCAACCTTTCCCATGAAGAAATCGCTGTCGAACTGGCTTCTTCCCGGGTGGTCATCTCCCGGCTGCTGAAAAAACTGGAAAACGAAGGCCGCCTTCTGCTCTATCGAAACCAGATCAAACTCCTAAGGGATTTGTAACTTATGTTACTATCGCCTGATTTTTATCGGATCATCTTTGCCTTGAAAAAGAAAAAAGCAGAAAATTATGCAATGGATAAAGAAAATATTCGGCACGGAACCCGAACCTAATTGGAAGAAACTTGTGCAGGATGGCGCGCAGATTATTGATGTCCGTACAAATGGGGAATTTGCGTCCGGACATATTCCCGGTTCAATAAATATACCGTTGCAAAATATCCGCAACAATTTTTCCCGCATCAAAAAAGATAAGCAGGTCATCACCTGTTGCGCTTCAGGTATGCGCAGCGCTTCCGCCAGGACTTTGTTGAAAGCCAACGGCTTTAAGGAGGTATATAATGGGGGTAGCTGGATCAGTTTACAAAATAAAATATCATAAAATGAAACAGAGAATCTTAACCGGATGGAATATCAGAAGGGTATTGTATATACTGACAGGCATTACGTTCATTTACATGTCGGCCGTGGAACACGAGTGGGCGGGCATTCTTTTGGGGGCTTATTTTGCCGCCATGGGATTTTTTGCGTTCGGGTGCGCGTCAGGAAATTGTTTTGGAGGTTCCTGCGACACGATGCGCAATACGAGCAGGTTGAATCATTAAGTCATTGTCTGATTCTTATACCATGGAAACAAACAACAAAACAAAGACATTTTTAGAAATGTTGGCACAGGATAAGCCGGTGCTTGTTGATTTCTACGCGGAATGGTGCGGCCCCTGCAAGATGATGAAACCGGTTTTGGAAGAGTTGAAGCGTAAAGTGGGAGATAAAGCTACTGTCCTGAAAATTGATGTAGATAAGAATCCGATGGTCGCTTCGGCTTATCATATCCAGGGGGTGCCTACCCTGATACTTTTTAAAAATAAAGCAGTAAAGTGGCGGCAGTCGGGTGTGGTTCCGGCCGATTTTCTGGTTTCGGTCATCAACCGGTATCTTTAACCCCTCACTTTATGTGGCGACCGGCTATAAGCTCCTGTAATTTTATTCCGGTTAGTTTTCTTTGTGCCCGCTTCTTCCCAGCCAGTCTTTTCCCGTCGGCTCCTCGAATATTTCGAGGTCAAATTCAGAAGCGACCGTGATCAGGTGATCGAAGATGTCGGCCATAATACCCTCGTAATATACCCAGCGCTGGTCGGCGGAAAAACAATATATTTCAAGCGGGAGGCCCTTGGAAGTAGGCGCCAGCTGGCGTACCATGCAGGTCATGCCGTGATTGATCCGTTCATTTTCTTCCAGATACTTCGTGGCATAAATTCTGAATATGCCGATATTGGTCAAGCGGCGTACGTTAACTTTCACGGCGCTGTCATTTTTCAGCTGGCGGTTGTGTATTTCTATTTCCTGTTCTTTATCCGCTATATAGGAACGCAAAAGGCGGTATTGTTTGAACCGGTTGATCATTGATTCATCACAAAATTTAAAGCTGCTCATTTTTAGATAAATGGCCCGTTTAATCCGCCGTCCCCCCGACTCGCTCATGCCGCGCCAGTTCTTAAAAGAATCCGAGATAAACGCGTAAGTGGGTATCGTGGTAATGGTCTTGTCCCAGTTTTGTACCTTGACCGTATTTAAATTGATGGAAATGACATCTCCGTCGGCATTATAGTCTGGCATTTCAATCCAGTCACCAACCCGTATCATGTCGTAAACCGAAATTTCGATACTGGCGACAAAACCTAAGATTGTATCTTTAAAAATCAATATAAGCACGGCTGTCATGGCGCCCATGGCCGTCAGGAAATACAGCGGGCTTTTTCCCAATAATGCCGACAATATCAGGATGCCGGAAATAAAGTAAACAAATATCTTGATGACCTGTATATAGCTTGAAATCGGTTTCTCTTTAAGGGCATCTGTATTTGACAGCACATCGTCTGTCACCGTAAGGAGGGAAATAATCACCCAGGTAATCACGCCGATGATAAAAATATCCGACAAGGCTGCCACATACCGCGCTACGACGGGAAAATCTTCAAAAATATAGGAGGATGAGGATGAAATAATCAGCGCGGGGACAATCGCGGCCAGTTTATCAAAAACCCTTCTTTTGACCAGGATATCGTCCCAGGTGATTTTGGTGCGCAGGAATATTTTATAGACTGTCGAAATGATCACTCTTTTGATGATCCACCAGGCTATCACGCAGACGATGAAGATCCCCAGTAGTAGCACCGGTATTTTAGCGTACATCAACTGTGTGCCCGATAAATGCAGATGGTCTGACAACCAGTTATTTAACCACCGTGTGAAGGTATCCATGCCGTTCATAGGTTAAGGTCTTATTCGCCGAAGTCGTTCAAGTGAAAGCCCGCAAAGATAACTAAATATCCTGTTCATACCGGGTGCTCGGCAAGATGAGTACCGTCCGATATGTACTATTTTACAGTAGCTGCTTTATTCCCCAGCCTGAGACTTCCATAATTTCGCCCAAATATCAGAACAGGTTTTGTCGGTCCTGATGCCCCTCTTCTTCCAGTTGGATAGTTGTATGGGTGATGTTGAAGCGTTTTGCAATATAATCCTGCACTGTTTTCAGGATGGCATTGTTGGGCAAGCCCGTGCGAATGACGAGATGAACGCTCAACGCGTTCACACCGGATGTTAAAGTCCAGACATGCAAGTCGTGTAACCCTTTTACGCCTTCAATTTTGCGCAAACCGGTTTCGAGCTCTTCCAGATCAATATCTTTCGGCGTAGCTTCTAAAAGAATTTCTACAGCGTCTTTCAGCAGTACCCATACCCTGGGTAAAATGAATAACCCGATAGCTGCCGATAAAATCGGATCCGCGTAATACCATCCCGTGGTCCACATGATAATGGCCGCCACGATCACGCCGATAGATGTAAGCATGTCTGATAAAACCTCAAAATAGGCGCCTTTCATATTGAGGCTTTCTTTAGAACCTTCGTGTAAAATCCAGGTACCGATAATATTGACTAATAATCCAATTGATGCCACGATCAACATGGGTTTGCCGGCTACATCGGGCGGATCCAGAAAACGTTGCCATGCTTCATACAGGATGTAAAAGGAAATGCCGATCAGGACAAGGGCATTCGCCAATGCCGCCAGTATTTCTGTCCGGTAGTAGCCGTAAGAGTATTTTCGGCTGGGGGAACGGTGCGCGGTATTTATGGCAAATAAAGCAAATGCCAGGCCCGCAACGTCGGTTAACATGTGTCCCGCGTCGGCCAGCAGGGCCAGGCTGTTGGTGAGTATGCCGCCCGCTACTTCAGCTATCAGGTACGTCAGGGTAAGCGCTAACACCAGTTTCAGCTTTTTCTTATTTTGATAAGCCGCAGATTCAGTTTCCATCAGTGAAAATTTAGGTGTAACTATTATGCATTAATCAATCTAATGTAAGGGCTTTCTGTTGCCTATCCATGATATGGAATACATACATTATTTAAACCGTCATAAACAGGCAACAGAAAACCCAGGGTCAGTACCAGGCGTACAACAGGCATGCACATTAATGTTCGTCTTCCCCCGTGTTTTTTAAAACAGACAACAGGCTGAACGCTCCTTTGGTCACTATAGAAACATCAGCGACATTTAGCCCTTCCGGTAATTCCACCTGGACATATCCGTCTTTTTCACTACCCGCGTTCACCGGAATCATTTTAAAATGATGTTCGTCGCTATGGCCGGGTAAAACCATAAACAGGTATTGTTTTCCATCCGAACGAACCAAGGCTTCCTGGGGGACGGCGGGACGCTCCGAAGGCGCGAGCTGTATTTTTGCCCGTACGTATGTGCCGGGAACATAACTTTTTGTCGGGTTGGTGGGAATGGCATGCACCAGCACCGAGCGGTCTTCCCTGACAGCCCGGCCTATTAAAGTGATCCTGGCTTTGTGTATTTCGCTTTCATCGCCCGATAAGGTAAAAGAAACATCCTGACCGGCATGTACATGGGCCAGATCTTTTTCGTAAATCGTTAAATCAATGTGGATGTTACGGGTATTGTCCAGCTCCATCAGCTCCTCCTGGGCATTGATGTATTTCCCCTGGTTGCCATTGACCGTCGTAATATAGCCGGTTTCCGGTGCAAGAATATTCACCGTCGACCGGATATTGTCCGGGCTTAACGAGTCAGGACGGATGCCCAGCAGTCGCAGCTTTTGTGCCATGGCCGCTACCGAAGCCTTTAATGACCGGTAATCGCTCACCGCTTTCTGGTACGATTTGCCCGCCGCCACGTCAGCCTGATACAAATCCTGCTGGCGTTCGTATTCTTGCCGGGCATATTCCAGCCGGCTTTTGCTTTTCAGGTAGCTTTCCTGCAAATCAACATATTCGGGATTTTCAAGGATGGCCAGCAGGCTGCCTTTCTTCACATAATCGCCTTCGAGTACATTGATTTTCCTGACAAATCCTCCGTAAGGAAAACTAACGGACACTTTGCTTTGAGGCGGTACATCGACCAGGCCGTTCACCGAAAGCGTGCCCCCCAGGGACATGTTTTTTATTTTGCCGATGGCTATTCCGGCGGCCTGGTATTGTTGCCGGGAAAGAGCCACTACAGTGGCAGTATCATCGCTTTGTTGGGGAGATTCACTCTTTGCTACGGTTTCCGCTTCCCGGGCTTTGTGCCCGCTGTCGCTTTGACAGGAAGCGATGAATAGTAAACCCGAAAACAGGGTTACCGATATGGCTGTCTGAAATATTCTGATGTTCATTTTTTTAATGTTTTTATTATTTGATTATTGTCCGGTCAGGTATTCCAGTTCGATGACGGCTTCATTAAACTGATCAAGAATATCTAAATAGTTTTGCTCCACCTCCAGTGCCTGCCGGAGATTTTGAATGTACTCCACATACCCGATCTCTCCGCTCCGGTAACCCGCCGTGGCGTTTTTTAATATAAGACCGGCCTGTGGCAGCGCATTTTGCTGATAGTAGTGCAGGCTTTGCCTCAACTTCCGGTAGGTTTCAAAAGCGGTGTTGTAAGTCCCTGCCAGGTTACGTTCATAAAGGCTTTGACGGTTTTCTGCCTGTGCCACTGCGATTCCGGCTGCCCGGGATTTTTGTATCTGCGCGCGCGGCCACAAGGGAATAGCAAGGCCTACGCCGTACACTCCATAGCGCTGCTCGTCTATTCCTTTAAAAGTCTGGCTGCTGGCCTCAAGCCGGACATCCGGTAACATCCGCGAACGCTCCAGGCGTCGTTGCGCCTCCTTCTCTTTTACCTGTTGCTTTAGGAAGTGTAAAGCCGGATTTGCTGCCAACCGGATGCTGTCCGCCGTCTGCCAGGACGCTTCACGGGGAACAAGCGTATCGGACAACACCCCAACCGGACGGGGCTCATTCAGGAGGGTGGCCAGGTGGCTTTCTGCCGCCCTGATGTCGGCCTGGTTTTGCAGAGAGGCCGTCTGAAGCTGCATGACCTGTACGCGCGCGTTAGCTTGTTCCAGCCGGTTGGTTTCTCCTGTTTTATAACGCAGTTCGGCCGCCTGCAGAAAGTTTGTGAAGATACTGTCCTGTTTCTCCAGCAGACGGCCTTTTTGCATCAGATAAGCAAGGTGATACCAGGCTGTTTTTACTTCCCGCAGCAGGTCGGCACGCGTTACCTCTTTGCCGATGCGGCTGCTTTCAACCTGTTCTTTGCCGAGCCGGGATTGCCGGGCGTACACGGTGGGAAAAGCAAAGTCCTGCGATACGCCGATGCTGTTGTCGTTGATGCCGGGCTCATTTATTTTACCAAAGCTGCCGCTGAATGCTGTCTTGGCCGGGTCAAAAGAAGCCTTTTTCAACGCCTGTTGGTATTTTATCTCCAGATCGGCATTTTTAACTTCCAGGTTTTGATTTACCGCGGTTTGAAGCGCTTCTTTCAATGTAAGCCTCGGGATAGAATCCATGCTGTTGCGGGTCTGAGCGGCGGCCTGTTTTGCCGGAAACAGCAGGCTTCCGGACAGCAATACACCAGCCAGGATGGCGACAGGCGCCTTGGCAAAGCGGCTTTTAAACCTGACTTGCTCAAACAGCACGTAAAGCACCGGCAGCACCACCAAAGTCAGCAGGGTAGAAGTAATCAGTCCGCCAATGACGACGGTGGCCAGCGGCCGTTGTACTTCCGCGCCTGCCGTAGTAGAAATGGCCATGGGCAAAAAGCCCAATGAAGCCACGGTGGCCGTCATGAGTACCGGCCTGAGTCTTACCCGGGTACCCCGTAAAACCCGTTCTAAAACGTTGTTTACACCGTCCTTCTTCAGCTGGTTGAATTCGCTGATCAGCACGATACCGTTTAATACGGCCACGCCAAAGAGGGCAATGAACCCCACGCCTGCGGAAATACTGAAGGGCATCCCGCGCAACCATAAAGAAATCACGCCGCCGATAGCGGCCAGGGGGATGGCGGAGAAAATGAGCAGCCCCTGCTTAAAGGAACCGAAGGCGAAAAACAACAGGATGAAAATAAGCAACAGCGCCGCCGGAACTGCCAGGGATAAACGTTGCCTGGCATGTACCAGGTTTTCGAACTGGCCCCCGTAAGTAACGGTATAGCCGGGCGGAAGATGCAGCCGGTCATCTACTTTTTGTTGAATTTCGGATACGATGCTTTGCACGTCGCGGTTCCGCACGTTGAAGCCGACCATAATCCTCCTCCTGGTTTCATCGCGTTGAATCTGGTTAGGGCCGTCTTTGATATCAACGGAGGCCACCTGGCTGAGCGGTATTTGCCCGCCCGTGGGCAGCGGCACGTAGATGTCGTCAAAGTTAAGCAGGGATTTGCGATAAGCCGTGTCCAGCCGGACGACCATATCAAAACGCCTTTCTCCTTCAAATACCAGGCCGGCGGAAGTACCGGCGAAGGCGGTTTGAACTGTATTGTTGAGCGATTCGATATCCAGGCCGTATTTGGCTATTTGATCCCGGTCAAAGTGTACGACGATTTGCGGCAGGCCGTTAACCTGCTCCACATAAACATCAGCGGCCCCCTTTACTTTCCGGACGATATTGCCTGTCTCCTCGGCCAGCCTGGATAAGGTGTCCAGCTCATCGCCGTATATTTTAATGACTACATCCTGCTTGGCGCCGGTCATCAATTCATTAAACCGCATTTGAATAGGCTGCCGAAAGCTAAAGCTGATACCGGGTAATACAGACAGTGCCCGGCTCATGCTGTCGGCTAAAGCCTCCCTGTCCTGTGCCGTGATCCACTGGTCTTTATCTTTCAGCAAAACCATCAGGTCACAGGCTTCTATGGGCATCGGGTCTGTGGGAATCTCGGAGGAACCGATTTTCCCCACGACCTCCCGCACCTCGTTTGGAAATTTTGCCAAAAGAATTTTCCCCGCCTTGTTAGACGCGGCTACGGTCTCCGACAGCGAGCTTCCTGGCAGCAGGCGCATCTCTACGGCAAAATCACCCTCGTCCAGTTGGGGAATAAATTCTCCCCCCATCCTGAAGAATATCAAACCGGCTATGACTAAGCCCACGGTCGCTAATCCCAACACGATCCATTTGCGCCGTAAGGCCCATTTTATGACCGGATGATAAATCCGCTGCAGTTTATCCATAATCCTGTCGGACAGATTGCGTTTATGTACTGTTTTTCTTGGCAATACCAGGGCGGCCATCATAGGCACATAAGTTAATGAAAGTATTAACGCGCCCAGAATGGCAAAGGCCACCGTTTCTGCCATAGGCCGGAACATCTTGCCCTCTATACCCGACAAGACCAAAATGGGGAGATACACGATGAGAATGATAATTTGGCCAAAGGCCGCGGAGCTCATCATTTTCCCGGCAGATTCATAGACCTGTTCATTCATCTGGGCATGGGTCAGCTGTTTGACTCCCGCATGGTGATGTTTGCTCAATAAAATGCGGTGCATCACCGCCTCCACGATGATGACGGCGCCGTCCACGATCAGGCCGAAGTCGAGCGCTCCCAGGCTCATGAGGTTGCCCGAAACCCCGAATATGCTCATCATGCCGAAGGCGAACAGCATGGAGAGCGGAATAACGGAGGCCACCAATAAGCCGGAACGAAGATTACCCAGGAATACAACCAGGACAAAAATGACAATGAGCGCACCTTCGATAAGGTTTTTAGAAACGGTATGGATGGCTCGGCCCACCAGTTCACTCCGGTCAAGAAAAGGCTCGATTACCACACCCTTAGGAAGTGATTTCTGGATCTGAGCCACTTTTTGTTTTACATTTTGAATGACTTCGTTTGAATTAGCCCCCTTCAGCATCAGCACAATGCCGCCAACCACTTCACCCTCGTCATTACGGGTCATGGCGCCATAGCGAACGGCATGGCCCAGCTGCACTTTGGCCACATCCCTGACCAGGACAGGAATGCCCGAGGGATTGACTTTGACAACAATTTTCCCGATTTCGTCCAGGCTGCCTACTAATCCTTCGGTACGGATAAAATAGGCATTAGGTCCCTTTTCGATATAAGCGCCGACGGTATTTTGGTTGTTTTTTTCCAGCGCGTTGAAGATATCCGGTATGCTGATGTTTGCCGCCCTCAGCCGTTGCGGGTCTATGGCGATTTCATATTGCTTCAGGTAACCGCCGAAGCTGCTGACGTCCGCCACGCCGGGTGTGCCCAGCAATTGCCGCCGGACGATCCAGTCTTCAAGGGTCCTGAGCCGGCGGGCATTATACTGCTGTTCGTATCCTTTTTCAGGGCGTACGATGTATTGGTAGATTTCCCCGAGACCGGTAGTCACCGGCGCCATTTGCGGGCTGCCGGCGCCGGCGGGGATCTGCTCTTTTGCTTCGCTAAGCCGTTCCTGCACCTGTTGCCTGGCCCAGTAAATGTCTTTCCCTTCTTTAAAAACGACCGTGACTACTGAAAGGCCGAAGCGGGAAATGGAGCGGATTTCCTCCACGTCGGGAATGGTAGCCATACTGATTTCCACCGGGTAGGTGATAAACTGTTCCACTTCCTGGGCGGCCAGCGAAGGACTGGAGGTAATGACCTGTACCTGATTATTGGTGATATCGGGTACCGCATCTATCGGCAGCCTGCTCAGGGAATAAGCCCCCCAGATAATTAAACCGAATGTGAGTAACCCAATAATCAGCTTATTTTCTATGGAAAATTTGATGATTTTATGAAGCATGATAAACGTTTGGAATGAGATTCCGCATACCTGGTGTAATGGCCTCCCGTTTACTTTTGTAAAAAGGTCGACAATAAATATGGGCTGTTTGACATTTCTCGTTATCCCACCCTGTTCATAGATTTTTTACATCTATAGTGTTGGATAACTGCTGTGCAGCGTCCATTGGTAATTGGAAACAAAAAATTAGATAACCTGGCCTTTAAAAGGCTTAAATCCTGTCAGGAAAGGATTTGCGGAGGTTGCCAAACGGGAATACTAATATGGGTATATTTTCCCATTTTGTAAATTGTAGCAATAGGACAATAATAAAATGGGGTAAAAGAAAGGGTAATGACAGATTTTACCGTAGTATGGGCAGAACAACAGGAACAGCTGCAAAAGGGGCTGCAGCCATCCGGTCCGTGATGTAGCGATTGGCTATGACTGCTACTAACGTGCTCTGTCAGGTTAGTTGGATGAGCCGCAAAAGAATCGGCGCATGGCATTAGCGATAAGGCCAAAATTATAACAATCAGTATGGAGGCGATAATCCGTTGCATGCGCTGGCAAAGGTAATCATTCCGTTGATATCAGCAAGGAGAGGATCCGAGTGATTTTTTTTATTCACCAGGGGAAGCTGATAAATATTGGAGTGAAAAACCATACTCGTCATCGCATTATTATGCTTTTTTTGTCCCATGAGATTTTAAGACAAAAACATATTTGTTCCATGAACCTTCAGAAATTGGCGATATAATTCCTGAGAGAAAATCAAAGAAAAAAATTATCATTTTCTATAACTCGGTTCTATGGAAATCGCATACAACCGATTCGTATTTCTGACAGAGGATACCAAATAAAGAGAAGTACTATATTATATCTTTCTCAGTAAAGCAGAACTTGAATTATATAACTTTGA
>Ga0164242_10008834_pt1 | contig 10909 bp, 7 predicted proteins | sample OricomgcompostMG_FD_108783 | JGI IMG/M metagenome (GOLD analysis project Ga0164242, IMG submission 108783) | Miracle-Growth compost microbial communities from Emeryville, California, USA - Original compost - Miracle growth compost (MG) ...
GCGACAGATCGGCGATCGTGGGCCGAGGCGCGGCCACCCAATCGCGCCCGGCAAGATGCGTGTCGAGCACCTTATATGCCCCGAGCGCGCGTCCCTCGAGAAAAGGCACCGCCGGATCGTCGGGCTTGCCGGCAAGCGTGCGCAGGAAACGCAGCGTCGCCGTATAGCTCGTCAGCTTGTGATTGTCGAAGAGGATCCAGCGCATCACCTCATATTCCTCCGCCTCCGTCTTCGGCGCGAACTTCTTGAAGTGCCGCGCGAGATAGAGAAGGATTACGCCCGACTGGGAAAGGGTCTGATCCTCCCCCTCCTTATGATGCACAAGGACAGGGGCCTCGCCCATGACATTGATGTCGCGATATTCGGGCTGGCGGGTCTCGCCGGCGAAATAGGCTACGCGACGGATTTCCCAGTCCGCCTTGCACAGTTCGAGCATCAGAGCCGCTTTATAGGCGTTGCCGGATTCCGAAAAACCATAGAGCGTGAATTCAGCCATCGGTTCGCTTTCGTCAAGAAGGGGAAATTCGGTGTGCGGGAGACCGGAACAGCGCGGGTTCAAAAGGCGTCGTCGGGAAGAGCCATCATCGTTTCGGCGCCGCTTGAGATGCGCGCAAGGCGCAGCGCGGTTTCCGGCATCATGCGCTCCATGAAATAGCGCCCCGTAATCAGCTTGTGCTCATAAAATGTCCTATCCTCCCCGCCTTCCCTCATGCGGTCATAGGCGACCTTCACCATCTCGCCCCACATGTAGCCGAGCGCCACCAGCCCGAAGAGATTGAGATAATCCGTCGAAGCAGCGCCGGCATTGTCGGGCTTGGCCGTGGCGTTCTGCATCAGCCACATGGTTGCGGTATAGAGATCGTTCAACCCTTTCTTCAGCGCTTTCGTAAAGGGCGCCATCCTCTCATCGGCACGGTTCTGCTCGCAGAAATCGCCGACCTCCTTAAAGAAAGTCTGCAAGGCGCGGCCATTGTTCTGCGCCAGCTTGCGGCCGACGAGATCGAGCGCCTGGATGCCGTTCGCTCCTTCATAGATCATGGCGATGCGGGCGTCGCGCACGAACTGGCTCATGCCGTGCTCCTCGATATAGCCATGGCCGCCGAAGACCTGCTGCGCGGCGACGGCGTGATCAAAGCCCTTGTCCGTTAGCATGGTCTTGATGACGGGCGTCATCAGGCCGAGCCAATCCTCCGCGGCCTCGCGTTCCTTTTCGTCACCGGAGCGATCCGCGATGTCGGCACGGAGCGCCGTCGAGAGCAGAAGCGCCCTGCCCGCTTCGGTATAGGCCCGCATCGTCATCAGCGCGCGGCGGACATCGGCATGTACGATGATCGGATCGGCCGGCTTGTCCGGCGCCTTTGCGCCCGAAAGCGAGCGCCCCTGCAAACGGTCCTTTGCATATGATGCTGCGGCCTGATAAGCCGCCTCGCCAAGCGCCAATCCCTGCAGCCCGACGCCGAGGCGCGCCTCGTTCATCATGGTGAACATCGCTTTCAGGCCGCCATTTTCGGGACCGATCAGGAAGCCGGTCGCCTCGTCGTAATTCATGACGCAGGTGGCATTGCCGTGAATGCCCATCTTCTCTTCGATCGAGCCGCACGAGACGCCATTGCGCTTACCGACGCCGCCACTGTCGCCGGGCAGGAATTTCGGCACGATGAAGAGCGATATCCCTTTCGTTCCGGCCGGAGCGCCTTCGATGCGCGCAAGAACAAGATGGACGATGTTCTCCGAAAGGTCGTGCTCACCCGCCGAGATGAAGATCTTCTGGCCGGAAATGCGGTAGCTGCCGTCCCCTGCGGGCAGCGCTTTCGTCCGCAGCAAACCGAGATCAGTGCCGCAATGTGGTTCGGTCAGGTTCATCGTGCCGGTCCAAATTCCCTCGACCAGCTTCGGCAGATAAGCAGCTTTCTGCTCCTCCGACCCGTGTGTCAGGATCGCGGCGATGGCGCCCTGGGTCAATCCGGGATACATCATCAGCGCCATGTTGGCGGACGACAAATATTCGCCGATCGCGGTATGCACGACATAGGGCAGGCCCTGCCCGCCATATTCGGCGGGAGCGGAAAGCCCCATCCAGCCGCCCTCGCAATATCGCCGATAAGCATCCTTGAAGCCGGCTGGTGTCGTGACGGAGCCGTCGTCATGGCGGATGCATCCCTCCCTGTCGCCGACCTGATTGAGCGGCTGCATGACGTTCTCCGCCAGCTTGGCGCCCTCCTCCAATATCGCTTCCACAACGTCGGGAGCTGCGTCCGCGAAGCCTCGTAGGTTGGCATGGCGCTCGTAACCGAGAAGATCCTTCAGGACGAAAAGCGTGTCGCGAACGGGGGCCTGATAGGTCGGCATTCATTCCTCCAATGGATGGTCGCTAACCTGAACCGGCAGCACGGCAAGCTCAAGGCAATTCCAACGGAAGGGCAACAAATATTGGACGGGCGCGCAAGCGTCAGATGGCCTGCCGGTGCATTGACAATATGCATGCCCGGAAACAGCGAGCAGGCCTGAGTCCCTTGGGCAGGAGGAGATTCACCAGCCCATCGTTTTGCGCGGCAGGCGGATGTTCGGGAAGCGGCTGCGCAAACGGTCATCGACCGAACGCGGTATATGGGCCGGGAAATGGGTCGAGAGGATACGCCTTTTCTCCTCGATCGCTTTCCGGAGGAGGTCCGGCTTTCCTTTTTCAGCCCATTCCTTCGGGCTGTAGCGATCCGCAACGGCGGGATAGAAATATTCCGTCTGCATCAGTTCCAGCGTCTGGCCATGGCCGAGATAGTGGCCGGGGCCGTTGAGACAAACATCGGTGATGGTCTCGACGGAAAGCGCCTTGTCGGAAACCTCTATGCCGCGGACGCAACGCAGGCACTGGCCGAGCATATCATTGTCGATGATGAGGCTTTCCAGGCTGAAGCCCAGGAGCGAAGCGTGCATGCCGGCGGCCTCGTAGACAAGATTGAGCCCGGCGAGACCGGCCATGACGTCGGTTATGCCTTTTTCATAGCCGGACTGGATGTCAGGCAGCTTGGAATCCGCCATGCCGGCGGCGGAGCCGCCGGGCAGATCGTAGAACTGCGCCATCTGCGCGCATGCCGCTGTCAGAAGCGCCTGCTCGCCCGAGCCACCCGACATGGCGCCGGTCCGGAGGTCGGAAACGAACGGCCAGGTGCCGAAGATCGCCGGATGACCGGGCTTCAGGGCGTTGACATAGACCAGGCCGGCGAGCACTTCCGCCACGGCCTGCACCACCGCGCCGGCAATCGCGGCGGGCGCGGTCGCACCGGCCTGCCCGGCGGAGAGAAGAAGGATCGGGATGCCGCCGGCAACGCAGGCTTCCAGTACGCCGCAAGCATCCTCGGCGAATTTCATCGGCGGCACAACGAAACAGTTCGAGTTCGAAACGAACGGTCTCGCGCGGAACTTTTCCTCGCCTCCGGCGATGGCATGGAGCATTTCCAGCGCCGGCCCGACATTCTCGCGAACGGTGAAACTGGTGCCGACATGTTTCGAGGTGCCCGTGACGCAGGCATAAAGCGTATTCAGGTCGAGATCGGCGGGATCGACCATATCACGCGCCACCATCGGGCGCTGGAAGAAATGGATATTGTCCATGCAATCGACAATGCGCGCGGCGTCGTAAACGTCCTGCAGCAGAGATTCGCGGTACTCGCGCTTCTCCACGTCGACAACGTGTACCGCGGCCCCGGCCGTACCGTAATGCACACGCTTCCCCTGGACGACCATGTCATGTCTCGGCTCTTGGCCGTGAAGCGTGAAATGGCGAGCGGCCCCCTTTACCGTCGAAAGCACCAGATTGCGCGGGAAGCGCAACCGGCCGTCTTCGCCCAGTTCGGCGCCGACGCGGGTGCAAGCCTCGATGCAGGAAGGAATGGCATTGGCGAAACCGACCGTTTCCAGAACGGTCAGGACGGCTTCATGGATGCGTTCTATTTCGTTCTCCGCGAGCGGCTTGTAGCGCCCGCCCTCGAGTCCGGGCCGTATCGGCCGGATGTCGTCGGCCAGCGGCGCGGCCCTCAGCGCCCGCCTCGCCTCGCGGCCTCCCGAGCGCCGCGCGCGGATTTCGGAATGCGCGTCGTTCTGCTCCAGCGCAACTGACATGGCCGGCTCCATCCTTCGGCAGCCCGGCGGCTCTGCGGCCCCATGATTCCTGCCTTGCTCCCACTCCGAGACGGACTATGCCGCGCAGAATGCGACCATGTTTGGGCCAGCCATTTCGACGCGGATATGCCAGGGCGCACGACCGGCCGCGTCTGCGGGCCGGGCTTACGCGGCGGCCGGGCGACGCCCCGCCGCGGTCGCCAGTTCGCGAATGCCCGGCTCGATATGCTGGAGCGCGATCGAGGATATGCCGAGCCGCATATAGCGTGTGTGGTTCTCGCGTTCGGCAAAGAACCGCTCTCCCGGTTCGATAATGACGCTGCGCGCCAAAGCCGCGTCGGCAAGCGCCCTCGTGTCCATTCCGGGCGGCCCCTTGAGCCAGACCGACGAGCCGCCCGCTGAATCGGTGGATTGCCATTCCGGGAGGAAGGCCGAAACCGCCTGCACCAGACGACGGCGCCGTTCGGCGAAGGCGGCGGAAAGCCTGCGCACCAGCGCCTCGTGATGGCCGAGCGACAGGAAAAGCGCGACCGCGCGTTGATTGTTGGCGGGCGGATGCCGGAGCATGAAGCGCCTGAGCGCCCTCAGCTCGGCGACCAGATCGGCCGAGGCGACGATGTAGCCAAGCCTGAGGCCGGGCGCCAATGTCTTCGACAGCGAGCCGACATAGATGACGCGGCCGGTGCGATCGATGCTCTTGAGGGCCTGCTGCGGCGCGTCATCCAGAAGCTGACTGTCATAGCCGTCCTCGATGACGATCTGATCGCGCAGCACCGCGTCGGAAAGCAATTCCTGCCGCCGCCTTGCGCTCAGCGGCACCATTGTGGGGCAATGGTGGCTCGGCGTGACGAAGACAAAGCCGCAATCAGATGGAATTTCCTGGGTCACAATGCCTTCGGCGTCGACGCGCACGGGAACCGTTTCCGCGCCCGCAAGCTGGAAAATCGAGCGCGCATCGGGATAGCCGGGGTCTTCCATCGCCACGCGCGACCCACGACCCATCAGCAAGGTCGAAAGCATATAAAGTGCGTTCTGCGCGCCGAGCGTAACGATGATTTCGTCGGGATTGGCGAAGATACCCCGCCGTGGCAAAAGCCGAGCCTGGATCTGCTCGATCAAAAGCGGATCGTCGCGATCGACCATATCGGCCGCCCAGTTGCGGATTTCGAGCACCGCAAGCGCCATGCGGTTGCATTCGCGCCATTCGGCCGTGGGAAACAGGGCCGGATCGAACTGTCCGTAAACGAAAGGATAGGTCGACTTGATCCAGTTTTCCTGCCGCGACGGACGCGGCAATTCGCTCGCATTAATTCTCCGCCGCGCCTTCCAGTCCAATGCCTCCTGGCCGCTTTTCGGCTTGTGCGCCGGTCTGACCGGCGAGGCGAGGACCTCCGGATTGACAAAATGCCCGCGCCGTTCCTTGGCGATCAAAAATCCCTGATCGACGAGTTGCTGGAAGGCAAGAACAACGGTTCCGCGGGCAACGCCGAGCTTTTCCGCAAGTATACGGCAAGACGGGAGCGGCATGGAGGCGGCGATCTGGCGGTCCAGTATAGCGGCGACGATTGCCTGCCTGATCTGCGCCTGCAGCGTCTGACCCGAATTCGCGGAAATCCTGAACAGTCCCGACCAGATGGCCGAATCATTTCTTGTCGACATCGCCTCATCCTTTCGGGCCAGCACTTTATCCGTGGTCCGAACGCTGGGCAAGACTGGCCCAAGCCATTAGCCCACCCACGGCCAAATTTTTTGCTCTTTAGGCCAGGATAAGGTTCTTCCGAACCGGAGGTCGGCGCTATATCCTCGCGGCGGACCGGCATCAGGCGGTCCAGGCCGGGCGCATTGAAACCGGCTTGATCCGGGAATCGAGGGAGAAAACAATGTCCACCCCATCGTTCCGCGCGGCACTGGCCGCCCTTTGCGATTACCAGGCAAACAACGCCCCGAAGGACATGCGCAAGGCTTTCGCCGACGACCCGGCGCGCTTCGCCAAATTCTCCCTGTCACTTGACGATCTCCTGCTCGACTGGTCGAAGACGGCCGTCACCGAAGAGGCGATGCAATTGCTCGGAAAGCTCGCGGTCGAGGCCAACGTCGAGGAGCGCCGCGCGCAGATGTTCGCGGGCAAGCACATCAACGGCACGGAGGATCGCGCCGTGCTGCACACCGCGCTGCGCAACACGGGCGGCAAACCGGTGATGACCGACGGCAAGGATGTCATGCCGGAAGTCCGCGAAGTGCTGAACCGCATGGGCGAATTCGCCGACGGGATAAGGAGCGGCTCGATCAAGGGCGCCACCGGAAAGGCGATCACCGATATCGTCAATATCGGCATCGGCGGCTCCGATCTCGGGCCGGTCATGGCGACATTGGCGCTGGCGCCCTACCATGACGGACCGCGGGCGCATTTCGTGTCCAATATCGACAGCGCCCATATCGCCGACACGCTGAAGAACCTGTCGGCCGAAACGACGCTCTTTGTCATCGCGTCGAAGACCTTCACCACGGTCGAGACCATGACCAATGCCGAGACGGCGCGGCAATGGATCGCCGAGGCGCTCGGTTCGTCAGCCGTGGGCCATCATTTCGCGGCGGTTTCGACGGCGCTCGACAAGGTCGCCGCCTTCGGCATCCAGAGGGAACGGGTCTTCGGCTTCTGGGACTGGGTCGGCGGCCGCTACTCGCTCTGGTCGGCGATCGGGCTGCCGATCATGATCGCGATAGGGCCAGAGAATTTCCGGTCCTTTCTCGCCGGAGGGCATGCCATGGACGAGCACTTCCGCACGGCGCCCATGCTGGAAAACCTGCCTTTCGTTCTCGGCCTCGTCGGCTATTGGCATCGCGTCGTCTGCCGCTATCCCGCCCGCGCCGTCATTCCCTACGATCAGCGCCTGGCAAGGCTGCCGGCCTATCTGCAGCAACTCGACATGGAATCGAACGGCAAGCACGTCACGCTGGACGGAAAGCAAGTCGAGACGCCGACCGGCCCGCTGGTCTGGGGCGAGCCGGGAACCAACGGGCAGCACGCCTTCTTCCAACTCCTGCATCAGGGAACCGACGTCATCCCGATCGAGTTCATCGCCGGCGCAGAGAGCCATGAGCCCGAACTGAAGAAACATCAGGATCTCCTGCTCTCCAACGTGCTGGCGCAGTCGCAGGCGCTGATGCGCGGCCGCACGCTCCAAGAGGCGAAAGCACAATTGCTCGCCAAGGGCATGGACGAGGAAAAGGCAGCGCAACTGGCGCCGCATCGCGTCTTTTCCGGCAATCGGCCATCCATCACCATTCTCTACCGCAAGCTCGATCCCTTCGCGCTTGGACGGCTCATCGCGCTTTACGAGCATCGCGTCTTCGTCGAGGGCGCGCTTTTCGACATCAATTCCTTCGACCAATGGGGCGTCGAGCTCGGCAAGGAACTGGCGACCGAACTTCTTCCGGTCGTGGAAGGAAAGAAAGACATATCGGGCCTTGATCCTTCCACCGCCGGGCTCGTCGCATGGATAAGGGATTTGGGCGCATGATCCGGAAAACCGATCCCGGCCTTCCGACCCGGTTACATCTTTAGAGAGCGGCAAGCCGGATGGCGCGGATCAAGGGCATCCTCTTCGATAAGGACGGCACGCTGATCGATTTCGATCGCACATGGTTCGCCATCGCCGACGTGATGGCGCTCCAGGCGGCGAAAGGCGCGCGCGAGGAAGCCGACAGGCTGCTCGGGATAGCGGGCTATAATTTCGCGGCCAAGCGCTTTCGCGGCGATTCGGTATTCGCCGCCGGAACCAATGCCGACATTATCGCGCTTTGGTATCCACACCAGACGAATGCCGAACGCGCCGCCACCCTTGCTGAATGCAATCGCTTTACCGCCGAAGCAGCCGGGAGCAATCCCCATCCTCTGCCCGGTATCAAGGAGGCGCTGAGCGCGCTGCATTGCTCGGGATATCGGCTGGGGGTGGCCACGAACGATTCCACCGCAGGCGTCGAAAGAACCCTTGCCTCGCTCGGCATGGCGCAACTTTTCGACGCCGCCTATGGCTATGACGCGGTGGCCAACCCGAAGCCGGCGCCGGACACGATCAGGGCGTTTTGCGATCTTACCGGCCTCAAAACGTCGCAAATCGCCATGGTCGGGGACAACAGGCACGATCTCGAAATGGCGCGGAACGGCGATTGCGGACTGGCGGTTGCGGTGTTGAGCGGAACGGGAACACGGGAAGCCCTTGAACCATTTGCCGACGCCGTCATCGGGTCCGTGGTCGATTTGCCGGCGCTGCTTGCGGAAAGAGGCTGAACAGCAGCCCCGCCTGATTGGAAAACAAGGCGTGATCTTTGCGGATCGCGCTATTGCCCGTACCCTTCATGCTCCGCAAGGAACAGCTTTTCGTCCGGCGTCGTCTCCCGCGCCAGCGCCTTGTTGCGATGGGGAAAGCGGCCGAAACGCGCAATGATATCGCGGTGTTCCATCGCATATTTCGCACCTTCGCCATCGCCCAGCGACTTGAAAAGCGAGACACAGCGCTCCTGATCCGCCAGCACCTCACTGTGCATGAAAGGCATGTAAAGAAAATGCCGCATCCGTTCTTCCAATAACGCGTCGAACTGGTGGTCGAGCGCGTTGCGCGCGAGATCGAGCGCGATGTCGTCAGTAGCAAAAGCTTCGGCCTTGCCGCGGAACATGTTTCGCGGAAACTGATCGAGAACGATGATGGCTGCGAGTGCAGCGCGAGCCTCGCTGTAAGTCTCGTCCGGAACAGCCTTTTTCAAGGTTTCATACAAGGGAAGGAATCGCTTCGTTATCGCGCGATCGGTATCGGCTTTCGCAACAAACCAGTCATCGAACGTGAGTTCACCGAACCAGTATTGGAGAACATCGTTCACCCAGCTCTTTCCCGTCGAGTGGTGCGGCATCAAGCTCTCCTGCGTTCCGCCTCTTAATTCGACTGCAAAACTTTGTCTTTCGGCGGGCATTCCCATGGTTTGTTTTCGGTGCTTATATGGCTCCCAACCAGGGTGAAAACAAACAAATGCCTTGAGCTAAAAGTGGGAGCATCTCGATGAAAAGAGTGGGTTTGATGGCCGCGCTGCTCGCGGCCACGGTGTTTTGCGGCGCCGCAAGCGCCAAGACGCTGGTCTACTGCTCGGAGGGATCGCCGGAGGGGTTCGATCCGGCGCTCTATACCGCCGGCACGACTTTCGATGCTTCCTCGAAGCCGGTCTACAACCGTCTTGTCGAATTCGACCGCGGAACGACCAAGATCATCCCCGGCCTGGCGGAGAAGTGGGATATCTCGGATGACGGGCTCACCTACACCTTCCATCTGCGCAAGGGCGTGAAATTCCAGACGACGGACTTTTTCAAGCCGACCCGCAATCTCGATGCGGACGACGTCGTCTTCACCTTCGAGCGCATGCTCGACAAGAAGAACCCCTGGTACAATTACGCCGGCGGCCAGTGGGAATATTTCGAGGCGATGTCCATGCCCTCGATCATCAAAAGCATCGACAAGGTCGACGATTTGACGGTCAAATTCGTCCTGAACAAGCCTCAGGCGCCCTTCCTCGCTGACATGGCAATGGATTTCGCTTCCATCATGTCGAAGGAATATGCGGACAAGCTGGCCGCCGATGGCCACAAGGAGATGCTCAACCAGCAACCGCTGGGCACCGGGCCGTTCGAGTTCGTCGGGTATCAGAAGGATGCCGTGATCCGCTACAAGGCCAATCCCGATTATTGGGGCGGCAAGCAGCCGATCGACGATCTCGTCTTCGCCATTACGCCCGACGCGGCGGTGCGCTATCAGAAGCTTCAGTCGGGCGAATGCCAGATCATGGCCTATCCCGCGCCGGCCGATATTGCCGCCATGAAGAAGGATCCCAAACTGACGGTCATGCAGCAGGCAGGCCTGAACGTGGCCTATATGTCCTACAACACCACGCAGAAACCGTTCGACAATCCGAAGGTGCGCAAGGCGCTCAACATGGCCGTCAACAAAAAGGCCATCATGGACGCGGTCTACCAGGGGTCAGGCCAGGTCGCGATCAATCCGATTCCGCCGACCATGTGGGGCTACAACAAGGACATCAAGGACGATCCCTACGATCCGGCCGAGGCGAAAAAGATGCTCGACGCTGCAGGCGTCAAGGACCTCCACATGAAGATATGGGCGATGCCCGTGCAGCGGCCCTATATGCCGAACGCCCGCCGGACGGCGGAACTCATCCAGTCGGATTTCGCCAAGGTCGGCGTCAAGGCCGATATCATCTCCTATGAATGGGGCGAGTATCTGAAGCGCGCGGCGGACAAGAACCACGATGGCGCGATCATCCTCGGCTGGACGGGCGACAATGGCGATCCCGACAACTTCCTGGCCGTGCTGCTCGGCTGCGATGGCGTCGGAACCAGCAACAACAACGCTGAATTCTGCTACAAGCCGTTCGAGGATCTGATCCAGAAGGCGAAGACCGTTGCGAACCAGGAGGAACGGGCACAGCTCTACGAGAAGGCTGAAGTCATATTCAAACAGCAGGCCCCGTGGCTGACGATCGGGCACTCGACGGTGTTCATGCCGATGCTGAAGACGGTGAAGAACTATAAGATGGACCCGCTCGGATCGCATCGCTTCGACGGTGTCGATATCGCCGAATAGGCCCCCATCGCCCGCGCTTCGCCTGCTTACCGCCCCCGCCGTGAAGCTCATGCTTTCACGGCGAAGGCGTCAGGATGAGGCAGTCGCGGGCGGGGAAGACGAATGCTTCGTTTCATCCTCGTCAAGATCGGGCTGCTCATTCCGAC
>Ga0164242_10008835_pt1 | contig 10909 bp, 6 predicted proteins | sample OricomgcompostMG_FD_108783 | JGI IMG/M metagenome (GOLD analysis project Ga0164242, IMG submission 108783) | Miracle-Growth compost microbial communities from Emeryville, California, USA - Original compost - Miracle growth compost (MG) ...
AGACGCAGATGCAAAAGTACTTTCCACGGTAATAGTGACCTTTGAAAATGGCACAGCTGATTTGCCCGAAAATAGGGAAACTGTAGAAGTACTTTTGCAACAGGGCAAAGCCGTTTACGTCTTTGATCCGCGCGGCATCGGCGCAGTTGCACCGCGCGTCGTCAGCGCCTACGAAGCAGCCAGCGGCAAGGCGCCGGTTTTCAACAGCGAATACAAAATGGGCAGCGACGCAGTCATGCTCGTAATCAGCACAATGGGATTACGCGTCTTTGACATTTTGCGCGCCCTTGATTATCTGCAATCCCGCGATGATATCGGAAACATCGAACTCCACGGCAACGACCACGCCGCCACCTGGAGTTATCTGGCTGCGGCATTGGAAGAAAAAATTTCCAGCGTTACCTGCAAAGATATGCTGCTCAGTTACAGGCAACTTTGCCAAACTAGATTTTATAATCACGAACGTTTCAATCTGCAAATTATGGCATGGGGATTATTACAATGCGGCGATCTGGAAGATTTCCTGCCTTGCATCAAGCCGCGATCATTACAATTGATAACGCCGCGAGATAGTGAAAATCAAATAATTGAGGCGGACTGGAACTAATTGATCCTATAAAGTACTTTTACAGGGTAAAGAAAAAGACCGCGTCAACATGACGCGGTCTTTTTCCTTATATTTGATTTTACTAACCCTGATAAACCAGGCCGGATGCGACGGGCACGCGGAAGCCGGTATCTGAAAGAGCCACTCCTTCTGCGGCTTCAGGATCATAATAATAGAGAATCGTGTTGAGATTGCTGGTGGTTGGGTCATAATTATATGACGGTGTAGTGGTCAGCGGATTCATTTTGACTGTGGCCCATTTGTCAGTCCAGGCCGTCACATCATCGGGAGCAGCCATTTCATTTTCCATGATGGCACCTGTAAAAACAATTTGATAATTGTAACGATGATAACGGTAAGCCGCAACGGTCTCAGCTGGCGAAATTACCCCATCACGATTTAGATCATCACTATTTTTAACATCCTTGTCAAAATAGGTTCCAGGAATCACCTGCCAACTGCCTTCCTGCGCATAAACATACGCATCAATGTTCATCGTATTTACCGAGCCGAAACCTACAAGCTCATGGCTGCTTGTGGTGTCCAATGTCTCGTTTTGGATTTTTAGATTGGATAGCCGGTAAAACGGTATACGGGCATCTGCAGTTGTTGAATCAGGTGTATAAAAATAGTCATTTACGTTACGAGTGTTGTCTGGATCAACTTCGCCATCATCCAATTGAATGGCCATATCCACGCCGTCGCTCCCTGCTGCCACAGTGAAACCTTGCATATCCCGTGAATCCAACGTGTAATGCGTATTCGTGCCATCATCATATCCAGTTTGATTGGCATAGGTGTTTGAAGTTGGCTGTTCGTCACTGGTGGCAGTTCCCGTATTTGGTTGATAAAAATATTGGTCAGAAGTCAAAACATCTTCATGATCATACCAATCATCGCCACTGATAGGATTGGTCCCGTCTGAATTGATATAGACAGGATTAAACCCGAATTGATTAACCACCCCAAAACCGCCACTACCTCCATTCAGTGAAGCGTTCCAATGATTGTCCTGTAACTGCACAGGAGTGCCATTCATGGTAAGCCACACAGAAGTCGCCATGGGAATGGTATATGTCTTAGGATCAAATATATCCTGTCGAACTGGTAATCCTGGCCCTGGCAACGTTACTCCGTAATTATAGCGGTTCCCAACACCTGCAAGGAAATAAAAGGGAATTGCATATTGGTTAGCGCCTGGATTATGTATATGATCATACTCATGCTCGACCGTCACATCGTAGTGCCAATCAGGAGTGGTGCGAAGAGCTTCCATTTCTGTCTTGAGATCAGCCAATGTGGTAGCGGCAGCAGTTTCCTGATCCGTCGGCGGTGTTTGCAAAAACTTATCTGTTGCCGGTGTATTGGGCGGATCCTCTGTATAATCGACCGTCATAATTTTATCAGCGGCTTGAATGATGGATTCTGGTGAAGTGGCAACGAGCTTGTTCGCCAAGGTTGCCGAAATCAGAGTGTGTGGATATGTTGGCGGCCCTGGAAGTTCTTTTTTAGTTCCTATGGTCAACGCACTACGATATTCCGCGCTGTGCCGAAATGCGAGACGTAAGTCAGTCGTGCCCGCAGCCAAATCCACACGGCGCTGAATTGCGTGAGTAAACCGGCTGAGACGAATGGCTGCGGTATATGGCCTACCCTCATACGCGCCTGTCACGTCCAATCCGGGATCTGTGCTCAGGTGGACGCGGGTACCGACAGTGTATGCGGCAGATGTTGTGGAGAACGCCATTACAGGTATTGTATATCCTGTCGTGGGACTGCCCGACGGCGTTCCACTCACGCGCAATTGCCGGTCATTACCACTGCCGTTTTCCACTTCGATAAGATCCCCCTTGCGAAAACCAGCGCCATCATAAACAGTAATGCTGGTCTGAGTGGAACCATCACTGGGAATAGCAACTTTAAGCCGTGTTTGCGGGTCAATTACTTGTAACGCTTGAGTCGGATTAGCAACTACATTGCGCTTAGCCAATAAAAGTACTTTATGGTTATTGCCTAATTGCAACGAGCCATCAATATAGATGTTGTTCATCGATACCACTGTCAGGCTCATAGTTGCATTGGAATCAACTCCACGAATACGGATATTGCCTTCGGCAAATAAAGTTCCATTTTGAGGCCACGCAAATGTCTGCGTGTAAACCCCGCCGACGGTGGTATCGCCCAATAAATTCCCATCTCTGTTGTACCAGCTCTTGCTGGGCACCGCCCCCTGACTTAATTCATCGCAATCAGGATAGGGCGTGGTGCCACAGGTCGTAGTGGAATTATTATCCGTCCGCGAATCTAATGTAACGGTAATTGTATTATTATCATTCAATACTACCTCTGCGCCACGCGGCAAAAACTGATCCGGCGACACCCAGCCACGCAGGTGCTGCTGCTCCAGCGATTTACCGGTAGCAGTGGCAGCTTCCGGCTGCTGCAATCGCTCAAAGCCGGAAGAGCTGACCGAGCCGTCGGTGAACCACAAATTATGCAGATCACTTTGCGTCATCGGCTCTAAATTATCCTTCTTTTCTACATCCTGCGGGTTATTAATATAGATACCTTTTCCGTATCCATACGCTGCGGCTTGCGGATAATTGATAGCCCAGGTAATTGGAGGCGAATACTGCGTCAACTGACGATAACGGCCAAGACCATCACCACCAGCAGTAATATCAGGCGGTGTAAAATCCTCTACCTGACGCAATGGATCTAGCGAACCACGCATACGATTCAATCCATCCTCCACCAATTCATTAGAGATCAAAGTGTTCGTATCTGTAGCGAGAATGCTATTTGACGGCAAGGTTGCTGATATAGGTGTCGTTGTTCCCGCCACTTTTGCTGTACCGGCAACATACACTCTCGTGGAATTGTACGACGCAGCCGCGCTTATTGATGCATACAATCCAGACACCTTGATATTGCTTGCAGGATCTATACTGGTACCAGCGGACGGTGCAATCAAGTTAGTTGAATATATTGTGCTGGTAGCTGAAGGCTGGGGGTTTGTAGAGTACCACACTAAACCTCCATTAACCCAAACACTACCGGGAGTATTATTAATAGTGCCGTAGGGATTATTCCTACCCGAAATATTAAAAGGAATGGGCGTATCCGTTGCATTATCAAATTTAAGCGAAACCGGAGCGCTCAGCGCCACAGCTTTCTGAACAATCGAACCTGTGCTTGGGATAGGTATCGCAGAAGTAATCGTAAGTGTGACGGTATTAGAATCCACCGGAGTAACAGCACTAATCACCGCCCCGGTTACTCTATTCCCCGTTTTATCCCAGACCGTAATGTAATCATCTTGAGCAAAACCACCATTAATTTTCATGCTGGAATTATAGACCGTAAAAGTGTTGTTCGTAGCGCCAGCTAACACCTCTCCCTGCACAACACCGTTCACATCCCAATCCCAATTGGAAACCGAGCGCATCGCCGCTGTGAGAGGATTATTTTCCAATCCCTTTTTGTAGGCCACCGTTTTGTAATATGCAACAGGGTCGTCACTCGCAAAACCAATGGACTCAATCCGAATATCACCCGTTCTGGTGTTACCAATATTATCCGGGTCGCCATCCATCACTTGCGATACACGAAGCATGAACTTGGCGGAAGTCTCCGCAGGAGTGGACGTCTGCGCGGAGGGATATTTAACAAAATAAGCGTCATCGGCCGTGGAGTTACCAGTCAGTTTATAAAATGCCTGGCTCCATCCCTGAGCGCGATCAAACGCCGTGTAATAAAGATTTCCCGTCGTCGTAGGAAGAGTGGGACGCCAATTCAGGCCATCATCGCTGCCCATCAATTCCTTATCAGCAAACTCAAGTCCTGCCTTAGCAGCTTGACGCGCTTCATCCTTGGCACCCGTCCGGGCAGTATTGCCCATATTGGAAGCCACGATCGCAATAAATGTGGTTCCCAGCAGGACAATAAAAATCATGATCAAAACCGACAGCAACAGTGCCTGTCCGCGCCGCCGTGATTTGGAATTTAGAATAGTACTTCTAAGGCAGTTATTGCTCATCATTTTCTCCTACCGTTACGCGCCTTCTCTCTGTCTTTAACTATACGCACCAAGGCAAGCAAGGTTGCATTCTTCACCGGCAATTCTGCATGTTATAGTGGGAAACGAATTATGAATTAACTTAGTTGCCGATTCAAATGTCTCTTCGTATTAATGGATATTTACGAGAGAGCGCACGTTGGGTAAATCTACGACCTGTGGCAAAACAAGTTCTTGGCCTTGTGGTTCCGCTCCCATACTATCCACCTTTTGTAACATCACATTTAACTTAACTTGGTCAATAACGCCATCCCTATTGGTATCCGCACAAATAAAAGTACTTTTTGGAGGGACATAACCTGTTGCTGATTCTTTGTAACTTAATCCAGTCACCATCCCAACGCCAACCGGCAACATCGAAACATGACTGCCATAGAGAATGAATGGCTCCGCAGGAGAAGCCGCCGAGTATTCATTTGTCAATTTTTCAATAAGGTTAGGCTCACCCACTGTAGTCTGTGTTAGCCACATCGAGCCATTCCTAACTACTGCTGGCGGAGACGAGCCACAGGACGAAAGATTACTGTAACGGCTATTATAAATATCGGCGTTTAAGGCCTTCGTAGTTGAGGTTGCCGGAGGATAGGGTTCACTCGTAGTAGCCGGTTCAACCCCGGACCCCGTCCGATTAATTAGATACGTGGGATTTGCAGGATCGCCACGAAATGGAATTTGCGCCCGATAAAGTATGATGGGATTATCAATCGACTGATATGAGCTTGACGTATCTTTCCGCCGGGCATAATATGTAACAATATAGTAGCTGGGAGCAACGGGTGTCACCAAAGTGCCATTATTTGTTTCCGGCACCAACATATCCAAACGGGAAAGATTTTTATCGCGCACCGTTGTTGATGTACATGGGTCGCCATCGAAATAAGGCGCCGTTGAAATTGACGCCAAGGCGGATGCGGCATCACCATAAGGAAATAAAGGGCTTGCGGTTGTGCCGGTGACCGTTGGCAGTTCCGCATTTGGATAAACATAAATGGCACTGGTAAGATCGCCGCGCATCCTGTCGATAACCCGCTGAGTAGCGCTCTGTACATCTACCTTCGCCGCTCCCAAATGAAGCATGGTCATTCCCATGTTTAACGGTACCAGAATAATAGCAAGCAACAACATAAAAATGGCAAGCGCGACCAAGATTTCAACAAGCGTAAACGCGCGCCGGGAACCTCCTTTACATTGCCTCAAATTATTCATGATTTGGTGTCGCATTGTGATCTTAAAAGTACTTTTATTGAGTTTTAGGAGTGCGTGCCGCGCCAATTTTCCCATCCTGACTTTCCGGCAAGCTCTGAACTGTGCCATCCCAAAACAACACATTGTCGGTGCTTGCAGAACCGCCGCCGCGATGAAAGGGGCACCACAGCACAACAGTGTCTTCAGTCGGTGGCCGGCTTATAAAATTACTCCCTTCAAAAGTTAATAGCTGACGTTGCCAAGCAGCTCCATCCGATACGTCGATAGTTTGAATGGGATTATACGTAAACAACGTGGTCGCGTATTGTCCATTCGCTGTGCCACATGCCGCATCGCTGGGATCTGAACATCCGGTATCACTTGTCTGATAAGAAAGATAATTTGAATTATAAATCGAATGTGCGCTATCGGTAAACATTTGATCATTCGTGCCAGCGATATCTGCGGGACAATGAAATAATTTGGGATTAGTGAGATATCTTTTCTCGGGTTTGATACCTGCGTCCGCCGGCACGTTGCCGATACCATATGTGTATAAAGCCCACAACCCAATTCCGCTGCCACTTACTCCATTGGATATTCCAGCAGGATTGTAATAGGGGACACTCCCATTATAATCTGCAGCATACAATTGAATCGCTTGATAAATTTGCGCCATATTGGCCTGACATGAAGTGCGCCGGTTGCTGGCGCGCATTGCACTATATCCTCCCAATGTCACCGCAGCCAAAATCGAGGCAATGACCAGCACTACGAGAATTTCCACTAAACTAAATCCCGCCCGGAGACGCCGTGAATTATAATAGGCTAATTTCATAAGTACTTATCCAGACGCCTGACATTAATCGGCGTTCGCGGTGCGATAGCCTGTAACAACGGATTGCTCATAGCTGCCACCATTCATCCACGCAGTGCGCGCCAAAACACCCAGCCCATAAATTCCTAAAATACCGGACGCATTAATGGCATCGCCGTTCTTATCCTTGAGCTGTAATGTCGCCACAGAACCAGTGGATGCAAACGCTGACGAAATGCCTCCCGGCGCGCTGATCGCTTCATCGATTGTAAGTGTCTGTTGTACCGGTTGTGTGCTTCCAGTAGGAATAAAAGTGATTTGTACAGTCTTACCGGCTTCGCTGGCATGAAAGTACACAACGTTGCCACCTGACGCAAAGAGATATTCTCGCCACTGCTCACGAGGTAAATAATAATATTCGGGAGTCGTGGGATCACGGAAATTCGTTAAGGTGCTGTTATCGATAAAAGGCACATAACTTTGTGCCGAAGGGGATATCTGGCGCGCCCATTGATCCAATCCCTGATAAGCGGTGCGAATAGTTTTACCTGCATAGGTTGTTCCATAATCGACTTGGCCATTCTTATCGTCAACTGAAGATGGGGATATTAGCAGAGCCGGTGAACTGTCTTCCGGCTCCGCAACCAATCCCCTCGGAGCAAATTGAGAGTCTAACAGGCTCACCGGCAGAACCACTTTCCCATCATTGCCGGCAATAGCCTGATTGAATAAGACCTTCCAACTGGGTACCAGGTAATCGACGGCAACTGATACATCCGGCATTAACGATGTTACCGGAGGACCATCAGCATAGACCGGCGGCAGCTTTATAAACCCACGATCTCCATCATCCTGGCTTATCCCTAAAGGAATGGTTGCCCCGCCTGCAATATTAGTGAGATTGACTGCTGTTCCTGACGGCACAAACACTAATGCAGCCCGGGCTATCACCCGCACACTTCCGGCAGCTATTGTCGGCTTAGCTGAAGCCAGCTTTTTCCGCAACATGCCTTGCAACACGTAGTTACAATCACTGGTATCATTTGACGGATTTGAACCACCATCATTATTCCAGGCAGCATCATCCGGCAAATTCAGCGGTTCATTAATAACCCCGCTGGCAAGACTGCCGTACCCGTATCGATACGAAACATAAAAACGTGCCCCGGTATTGAATATCCCGGAAGTTCCTGTGATAGGAGAACGAAACAATAACACGGCGTAATTAGACGCAGCGCCCACTGTCCCCGAACTTACTTTAAATTCCAACGGACGGAAAAAATATGTGCCCGACTCATGAAAATTTTCGGTGGTCCCGGTAAACGGATTCGTATAAGTGGCGTGCGAAAAATCCAATCTGCCTTCCGTGTTAATGATCACGCCGGTTATCTCTAAATCAACATACAACTTCACACCACCCGTACTATCCGCCGTATAGGAAAAGTTAGTCAACAGATACGGAGAGTTGGAAGTGGCATCATTCCCCGCAGAGTTTTGCACCTCATGTTGCTCCCCGCGGATGAACCGAAAATGACCGAGGGCCGAAGCACTGTAGGCGTTATCCGTCGGGCCTTTGGGGAGAGAAAAATTTTTATCCACAGTTCCCACTACCGAGCCAGCCTGATCTAGCCAGCTATACTCCACAGGGTTGCTCGCCCAGCTCCCTGTATCGTTAATATCAAATACCGCATCAGGCATACTCCCATCACCCTTCATCTGCGCGAGAATGCTATCCGAAAGACGCGTAGCCACATTATTATAACTTGAGTTTTGAACAACGTGAAAAGCCGGCGGAAATATACGAATCACGGCCAGCGCTCCCACCACGAAGATGACAAGAGCGATAAGGACTTCGATTAATGTAAATCCGCGTTTGCGCATAGTAGCGTTCCGTTAATTTCGTCTGGCCAAAAGTACTTTTAAAAGTTTTGTGTAGCCCAAGCATCGCCTTGAAGATTCGAAGATGAAAATCCTTGTGAGAAATCCGTTCCCGAAACATCTAACACTTTGGCAGTACCGTCCAAGCGCAGAATTATATCTTTTGCACCCTGCCCGTCAGTATTTGTGGTGTCGTATAAATCGTAATTTCCCGCTAAACTCGACATAGGCAATCGATGGAAGACGCAGTGAGTAATGATGGTATTGCCCTTCGCAAAACGATTTGCTAACATAGGAAGTTTGGTAGTATCAATTTGAGTGGGGTCTGTTTGTGGTGCTGTCGCAGAGCCACTAGATGGCGAAATTGCATACCGGTTTATCAGGAATGGATTTTCGTTCGCATTACTGGAGGTAATCATCGCTTGAAAATCAGCTTCTGTTTGGTACGCAGTGCCCAAACATTCACTAACATTAGTGTCAGAACATGTGGCAACAGGTGATCCTAAATTCGGTGCCTTTGCATCATTGACTGTTCGATATCCCCAGTAATTCCATACATAATTTCCAAAATCAGCCACATTGGGATTGCCAACATCACCGTAAGATGACCGTAAGTCGGTGGATTCCATGTCATCATCAGCACAAACTAAGGCGTCATTGCCTCCTCTAAAATAATCTTTTCCGTTGACGTTAAGTGAACCTCCTGCCAACGTTTCAGTGTTCGGTAACAACACTGCTAAATTCGGCGGATACCCGCCTTCATCATTTTTATACAATTCCACTGCCAGATAAATCTGATGCAGATTGCTGGCACAACTGGCCTGATAAGCCCTCTCTTTCGCACCGTTCACCACAGGAAACAAAATCGCGGCGAGTAGCCCGATAATAAGCAGAACTACCAACATTTCAATCAGTGTAAAGGCTTTTCGTATTTTGCCGGCTTGGTGATGTTGCATCATATTATCCTCTTAAAAGTACTTTTCCAATTATTAAGTTTTAACTGGACATCTTGTTATACCACAGACAGCACCGGATTTTACCGGCGGATGGCAGGTTGTGGTGTTTGCAACCATTCCACATAGTGCTTGTTAATGGGAACACCATAGAACAATGCAATAATTGCCCCCACCGCCAACATCGGCCCGAATGGCATACCTTTTCGAAAGGCATGCCTGGCAAGTGGCCAGGCCAAAGTCGCTCTCTTGGGAGAAGATTTCGCTTCCCGCCGCGCCCATCGATAGGCTTGAATAGCGCGGGGAATTTGTAGCATAACTCCTACTAAGGCTCCGCCGACTATAGAAAGAAATACGAATGTCCACAATGTGGCGTTCCATCCCAGATTGATGGCAATGGCTCCAATAAGCATCACATCGCCAAACCCCATCGCCTCGCGCCCGTAGATTACCGAAAAAACAAGGCGCACGATCCACAACACGGCGGCGCACACCACCATCGCCAATAATCCGCCGGGAATTCCATACCAAAGTACTTTTGCGGGGGCTTGCCAAAACTGCCACAATAAATAAGCAGCACCCGCTACGCCCAGCAAAAACACGGATTCCAGCTGGATGAGACGCGTGTCGTAATCCACCCAGAAGATCACCATCAACGTGCAAACAATAACCAAATCCCGCAACAAATGAAGTGCGGGATCAGCAGCCATTCCCTCTTGCCAGACGCCGGCCAACGCAGGCTGCGCACCCGCTAACACAAACAAAATGCCGGTGCACAGTTCCACGCCAAAATAGCGCCAGGAGATTTGTGTTTTGCAATAGCGGCAACGCCCGCGCAAAAATAATTGAGAAAACAGCGGAATAAGATCAAGCGGCTTCAGGCGCGTATTGCAACTCGGACAATGTGAAGGCGGCTCAGAAATACTTTCATGACGCGGCAATCGCCAGATACAGACATTGAGAAAAGAGCCGATGCAAATGCCAAGGATGAAAAGTGCTATGAGAATCATGAATTACGAATTATGAATTACGAATTTTTGCGTTTGACGGTCACTTGGATGGAACCAATGATTTTCTGGATTTCGTAATTCATAATTCGTAATTACTTCTCCAGCGACGAAATCAGCGAGATCATCGGCATGAACAAGGCGATCACGATGAAACCTACGATGACGCCCAGAATGATAATCATAATCGGCTCCAGCGCTGCCGCCAATGATTGCAATTGGGACTCCACTTCGATTTCGTAGAAATCCGCCACTTTGCCGAGCATTTGATCGAGCGCGCCGGTTTCTTCGCCGATGCTCACCATCTGCACCACCATGGGCGGAAAGAGGCCGCTCTTTGCCAGCGGATCGCCAATGCTGTCGCCTTCGCGAACACGGGCGCGG
>Ga0164242_10008836_pt1 | contig 10908 bp, 6 predicted proteins | sample OricomgcompostMG_FD_108783 | JGI IMG/M metagenome (GOLD analysis project Ga0164242, IMG submission 108783) | Miracle-Growth compost microbial communities from Emeryville, California, USA - Original compost - Miracle growth compost (MG) ...
GCCAGTGACCAGCACGGTCGCCTGCGGGTAGGCCTGCTGGAAGTCGGCGATCATCGGGATCGAGCCGCCCTGGCCCATGAACACCGGTTCGGCGCCCCAGGCATCTCGGAAGGCCGACCGCGCGGCCTCGGCGTACGCGCCGTCGAAGGCCACGACCGACGGCTCCCCCGCCTCACCGGCTCGTACGCTGACCCGTGCGCCCCACGGCACGTGCGTCTCCAGGTGCTTGATCAACTTCTGCTGCGCGGCGGCGGCGTCCTCTCCCGGTGCCAGCCGCATGCTGATCTTGGCGGCAGCCTTCGGCCACAACGTGTTCGAGGCCTTGGACACCGGCGTCGCGTCGAGCCCGACAATGGTGATCGACGGCTTCGTCCACAACCGCTCGGCGAAGCTGCCCTCGCCGATGTAGTCGACGCCGTCCAGGATCGCCGACTCGGCCCGGATCCGCTCCTCGGGATAGTCGACCTCGGGAGCCGGCTCGGTGTGCAGTCCTTCGACCGCCACATTTCCTTGATCATCGTGCAGAGTGCCGAGCAGCCGGACGAGCACCATCAGCGCATCGGGGATCACACCGCCGAAACCACCGGAGTGCAGCGCATGATCGATCGTCTGCACCTCGACGTAGGCCTCGGCGAGGCCACGCAGGGTGTTGGTGAAGGTCGGCACCCCGACGGCGAAGTTGCCGGAGTCGCCGATCACGAAGACATCGGAGGCGAGTTCGTCGCGATGCTTGGCCAGCAGGGCCTTCAAAGTCGGTGACCCGACCTCCTCCTCGCCTTCGATGAAGAGCGTCACCCCGACCGGCGGTTTGCCCTCGTACGCCCTCAGCACCGCCAGATGCATGGCCAGGCCGCCCTTGTCGTCGGTGACCCCGCGGGCGAAGATCCGTTCGCCCTTTTCCGTTACCTGGAACGGATCCCCGGTCTCCCAGAGTGCCGGATCGCCCTCCGGTTGCACGTCGTGGTGGGCGTACAGACAGATCGTCGGCTTGCCCTCGGGTGCCGGGAAGTGGGCGATCACGGCCGGTTGGCCGCCGTCGATCGCGTCGATCGCGACCGTCGCAGCACCAAGATCACGCAACTGATCGGCGACCCACTCCGCACTGGCCTGCACCTGGTCGAAGCGGTCCGGGTCGGCACTCACCGACTGGATGGCGACGTGTCGAGCAAGATCATCAAGGACCCGAGGCAGCTCACGCTCGACAGCTGCGCGGACCTCGTCGGCAGTACTGGGGATCGTCATGCCCGCAACCTATACCGGCACTCGTCAGCGATAGCCGCGGGCCTGGATCTCGTACAGCTCGGCGTAGGCGCCACCGGCGGCGATCAGCTCGGAATGGGTGCCCTGCTCGACGATCCGGCCACCGTCGAGGACCAGCACGACGTCGGCTGCCGCGACCGTCGAGAAGCGGTGCGTCACCAGCAGCGTGACGCCGCCGCTGCGTCCGGTGTCGCGGGCCGCTGCGGCGTAGCGGTCGAAGAGCGCGTGCTCGGTCGCCGCGTCCAGCGCCGAGGTGGGTTCGTCCAGGGCGAGCAGCAACGGCTGCCGGCGCATCATCCCGCGAGCGATCGCCAGTCGCTGCCACTGGCCGCCGGACAGGTTGACCCCACCCGGCCAGGTGGTGCCCAGCTGGGTCTGCAGCTGCTGCGGCAAGGCGGTCAGCACATCGGCCGCCGCGCCGTCGGCCAGAGCCCGGTTGATCTCCGGCTCGTCCTCCAGGTGCTCGAGGTCGCCCAGGCCGATCGCCTCACCGGCCAGGAACTCCAGATTCGCATGGTCCTGGAAGGCCGCCGAGGTCCGGCTGCGCCAGGCATCAAGATCGATCTCGGCAAGATCGACTCCGTCGACCAGGACCCGGCCGCCGGTCGGCTGGTACATGCCGGTCAGGAGCTTGACCAACGTGGACTTGCCGGCGCCGTTCTCACCGACCACGGCCACCACGGTGCCTGCCGGCAATTCAAGATCGACACCGGACAGCGCATCGGAGTCGGCGCCGCCGTAGCGGTAGCTGACGTGGTCCAGCCGGATCCCGGAGGTGAGCCGGGCCGGCGGTCGACGGTTTCCGGTGTGCCGCGCGTGGATGGACGCCGCGTAGTCGCGCAGCCAGACGAACCGGGTCGCCGACCGGGACTCCTGACCGAGCCAGCGCGCCGTGCCGACCAGACCGGAACTGATGCTCTGCAGGGATCCCATCGAGGTCACGGCGACGGTCAGGGCACTGACCGCGACCGCACCGGTAATCGCATCGTGCACCATCCAGCCGATGATCGCCGCCGCGCCGCCGAAGAAGACCAGGCCGTTGGCCAGCTCGAGCGCCGCGGTCTTGCTGTCGAGGTCCTGACCAGGGCGTTGTGCGGCCCGGCTACTCGCCGTAATCCGCTGCAGCAACGGCAGCCGCAGCGCGAAGACCCGACTCTCGGCGCCGGCGTCGCGATCCCGGGTCAGGTCGATCAGCTGGTCGGCCAGCCGGCGGTGCGGACTGCCGGCCTCCTCCGCGGTCTTGTTCCAGCGCTGGGTCACCGGCACCAGCAGCAACCGTGGGATCCCGAGCAGGGCGAGGATGATCAACCGCCAGTCGGCCGACAGCGCGACGATCAGCGTGGTGGCACTCCAGGCGATGGTGTTGATCATGTTGAGCAGTGCGTTCAGCGCCCCGCCGACCCCGCCGGACCAGCTGCGGAAGGATTGCAGCTTGTCCAGCAGCACCGGATCCTCGTGGTGGTCGAGGGTCTCGATCTCCGACATCATCAGCGCGATCTGCCGGGAGAATTCGAAGCCGACGTAGACCTGCTGCTTCAGCCGGGCGCTGGTGCCGATCCATTGCAGGATGCCGTTGATGCCCGTTCCGCATCCCAGGCCGATGATCGCGATCATCAGCTGCCGGAGGTCGCGATGCACGACGCCGGCGGCGAAAAGACCGTAGAACAACGGATTCAGGCCGTACAACACCTTGCCGGCCGTCTCCCCGAAAGCCAGCACGGTCTGGCTTCTGCTGACCTTGAAGGCGATGACGGTGACCAGCCACAACGCCCGCACCGTGGCGATCACGACGGCTCCTCGCGACCGGCCATGGCGAATCTCCTGGCCTGCAAGGTGAACATCTCGGCGTACGCACCGCCGCGGGCCATCAGCTCCTCGTGGCTGCCGTCCTCGGTGATCCGGCCGGTATGGCCGTCCAGGACGACGATCCGCTCTGCCCGGCGCACGGTCGACAGCCGGTGGCTGACCAGGATGGTGGTGACGCCCTGGGTCATGTCCAGGAAGCGGTCGAAGATCTCCGCCTCGGCCCGTACGTCGAGCGCCGCGGTCGGCTCGTCCAGGACCAGAACACCGGCGCCACCGCCGACGGCGGCCAGCGCCCTGGCCAACGCGACCCGCTGCCACTGTCCTCCGGACAGGTCGGTGCCACCCTCGGTCTGGTTGGTCAGCACGGTGTCCCAGTCGCCGCCGACCCGCTCCAGTACCGAGGTGCCGGCAGCGTCACGCAGCGCCCGGTCCAAGATCGACTGATCCACCGGCCCGGATGCTCCGAAGGCAGCCCCGAGGCCGACATTCTCCCGCAGTGACAGCGGATAGTGCACGAAGTCCTGGAAGACCACGGCGACCCGGCCACGGCTGGTGTCGTCGGCGTACGGATCCCTGCCGTCGACCCGGACGGTGCCGCTACCGGCCGGATAGAGGCCGGCGATCAGTTTGATCAAGGTCGACTTGCCGGCACCGTTGACGCCGACGATGGCCAGCGACTGACCGGCCGGGACGTGCAATGACAACTCCCGCAGGGTCGGCGCGTCGCGGGTCGGATAGCTGAAGGTCAGGTCGTCGATGTCGATCCTGGCCGCCCCGGGCTGCCGAGGGGCGACCGGCGGCGGCGCCACCGTCCGAAGGTCGGGCAGCCCGATCGAGCGCCGCAGTCCGAACAGATTGCGCAGGAAGACCGCCATCCTGATCAGACCGGACTCGATGTCGCCCATCGGCGCGAAGGCCTCCAGCCCGAGAATCGCGATCACCGTCGTGGTGACGGTGCCGACGGGCACGGTCCCGCGCCACGCATCCCAACCCAGCAGGCCGAGGGCGCCGAACATCACGGCGGCCTCGATGATCAGCACGCCCGCCATCCTGATCAGTCCGCGCTGTGCCGTGGGCCAGTAGGCGTTCCCGGCGGCCTCGAAGAGCAGCACATAGCGGCGTTCCAGCCACCGGGCGATGCCGAAGATCCTGATCTCCTTCGCCGCTTCCGGATGGATCATCAGCCGTCCGATGTAGTCCGAACGCTGCCGGTCGACATTGGGCTTCTCGAAGACGTTGTCCAACAATGCGTCCAGCCAGGCGCGGCTCAACCGGGCCACCAGCAGGAAGGCCGCGATCACGACGAACGGCACCCACCAGCGCCAGGAGAAGACGATCGCCGCAGCGCCGATCGCGGTGAGCTTGTAGGTGAGGAAGGTCCACGAGCCCGTCAGACCGTTGCGCAGCAACCAACCCTTGCTGTTGGTGGTCAGGTCGGTCAGCCGCTGGGCGAATCGTTCGTCCTCGAGGGTGCCCAGGTCACGCGGGTGCAATCCGGTCTCGGCGATCAGCTCGTCCAGCCGGATCCGATAGGCGGCACTGACCCGGGCGTTGCCCCAGGTCGTCACGGCGCCGACGATCTGCAACAGGATCGCGCCGCCGGCGAAGATCACGAACCATTGCCACAGCGCAGCCGTCGTCCCCCGATGGCCGATGACTGCGGCGAGCGCTCCGATCAGTCGGCCGATGGCGATCATGGCCAGCACGTTGCAGCCGACGCTGATCAATGAGCTGATCAGGCAGAGCAGCGTCCAGCCCGGTGTGATCGACCACAACATCCGGATGTGGCCGCCGAAACCGGCGACCTTGTCGAGCCGGCCCTCTGCCGGTGCTTCCTCGGTCATCAACCGAGGATCGCGTCCAGGACCCGGTCCAGGGCGTGATCGGCGAACATGATCGAGTAGTGGTTGCACTCCGGCACGAATTCGGTCCGGATCAGCGGTCCGAGCTCGGCCGAGCCGACCAGTTCGGGCGGCAGCAGCCCGGGCGTCTGGTTCTGCAGCCCACGCGGCGCCCAGAGCAGCCTGCCCGGCATGGTCAGCCGGCTCGCGGCGGTCAGCACCTCGGTGTCGATCATGGTGTCGGCGCCGTCGGCGCGGATCGCGTCAGGGACACAGGAACTGCCGAGCACACCACCCTCCCGCGGGACGAGATCGTGGAACAGGTAGCGCTGCAGGTCCTCGGCGATCTGCGGTCCGAGCGCCTCGGTCTCGGTGATCGCCGGGTTGGTCCGCATGAAGTCCAGATACTCCGCCTGATCGGCGAAGGTCATCGAGAGCTTGGCCTGCGCCGGGCCGAGGACAGCCGCCAGCATCGCGTCGACGTCTGCTCCGGGCGGCGTCGGGAAGCCGATCCCGCCGTCGACGAGGACGACCCGTTCGAACCGGTCCGGGTGCCGGGCGGCGGCCAGCGCCAGCACGTACGCCCCCATCGAGTGACCGACCGCCGGCACCCGGTCGAGCCCGAGATGATCAAGGACGGCGATCAGGTCGGCTGCGTGAGCAGCCAGTCCCCACGGCCCGGTGATGGCGGCGCTCTCGGCGCGACCCCGCAGATCGGGAGCCAGTAGCCGTACGCCTGCAGGGAACCGACGGGCCAGGGTCGCGTACGACAACCCGTTGGCGGTGATGCCGTGCACGGCCAGGACCGTCGTGGGGCTGTCGGCATCGCCGGCGAGTTCGTGAACGGCCAGGGTGCCACCCTGCACGTCGACCGCGAACGATGAGGTCATAGCGCGACGCTATCGCAGCCCGGGACCAGGCCGGCCGGGGTCCGTCGTCCCCGCGCCGGGCACGTACGCACCAGGTGCTGCGAGCCGCACCAGGTGCGCCCGGTGCGGCTCGCAGCAGCTGGTGCGGCTGCCGCTTGCCGGGTCCGGCAGGCGGCGGACAGGAGTCGATCAGGCGGCGATCGCGGCCGGGATCGGCGTCTGCCAGGCGGTCCGCAACTCCTCGATGCCGAGGCTGAACCGGCCGTCGAAGTCCAACCGGTCGCCGCCGACGCTGCCCAGCTCCTGCACCGGGACCCGATGGGTCCGGCAGAGGTCCACGAAGCTGTCCAGCCGGTCGCGGCCCAGCGACACCAGGACCCGGCCGGTGCTCTCGGAGAACAGCGCGACGAACGGGTCGGTGTCGTCGACCAGCGTGATCCGGGCGCCGTGTCCGTTACGCAGCACCGCCTCGGTCAGCGCCTGGGCGAGGCCGCCCTCGGACAGATCATGGGCACTGGTCAGCGCGTCCTGATGCGCGGCGGTGATCAGCACCTCGGCCAGTCGCTGCTCGTGATCAAGGTCGACGGCCGGCGGCAGGCCGCCCAGATGATCATGGACCACGGCGGCCCAGGCAGAGCCGGCAAGCTCGTCCTTGGTGTCGCCGAGCAGCAGGATCACGTCATTGTCAGCAGCGAAGCCCATCGGCGTCCGCTTCGCGACGTCGTCGATCACGCCGAGCACCCCGACGACCGGGGTCGGCAGGATGGCCTGGGTGCCGGTCTGGTTGTAGAAACTCACATTGCCGCCGGTGACCGGGGTGCCGAGCTTCTTGCAGGCGTCGACGAGCCCGGCGATCGCCCGCTCGAACTGCCACATCACGGCCGGATCCTCCGGGGACCCGAAATTCAGGCAGTCGGACACCGCGACCGGCCGGGCGCCGCTGACGGCGACATTCCGGTACGCCTCCGCCAGCGCCAACTGCGCTCCGGCAAACGGATCCAGATAGGCGAAGCGGCTGTTGCAGTCGGTGGCCAGTGCGACACCGAGTCCGGTGCCCTCGTCGATCCGCAGCATGCCGGAGTCCTCCGGCTGGGCCAGCACCGAATCGCCGCGGACGTAGCGGTCGTACTGATCGGTCACCCACGACTTGTCGGCGAGATTCGGCGAGCCGATGATCTTCAGCAGGGTGTCGCGCAACTGGTCGTCAGTCCGGGGCCGGACAAGATCGTCGACGCCTGCCGCCTGGACCTTGTCCTGCCAGTCGGGGCGGGCGTACGGGCGCTCGTAGACCGGGCCCTCGGCGGCGACGGTGCGCGGCTCGACGTCGACGATCGTCTCGCCGTGCCAGTCGATGATCAACCGGCCGGTGTCGGTGACCTCGCCGATGTCGGTGGCAAGCACGTCCCACTTGCGGCAGATCTCGAAGAACCGGTCGACGTGCTGCGGTTCGACGATCGCCATCATGCGTTCCTGGGATTCGCTCATCAGGATCTCTTCGGGGCTGAGCGTGTGGTCGCGCAGCGGCACCCGGTCGAGGTCGACATGCATGCCGCCGTCTCCGGAGCTGGCCAGCTCGGCGGTCGCGCAACTGAGACCGGCGGCACCGAGATCGCTGATGCCGTTGATCACCCCGGCCGCGAACAGCTCGAGAGTGCACTCGATCAGCAGCTTCTCCTGGAACGGGTCGCCGACCTGGACGCTCGGTCGCTTGGCGGGGCCCGTCTCGTCGAAGGTCTCGGAGGCCAGCACCGAGGCCCCGCCGATGCCGTCGCCACCGGTTGCGGCGCCGTACAAGATCACCTTGTTACCGACCCCGGTCGCCCTCGCCAGGTGCAGGTCCTCGTGCTTGAGCACGCCGACGCACAACGCGTTGACCAGTGGGTTTCCCAGGTAGGACTTGTCGAAGACCACCTCGCCGCCGATGTTGGGCAGCCCGAGGCAGTTGCCGTAGCCGCCGACCCCGGCGACCACACCCGGCAGCACGCGATGGGTATCGGCCGCGTCCAGCGGCCCGAAACGCAGCGCGTCCATGACGCCGACCGGTCGGGCACCCATGGCCAGGATGTCGCGGACGATGCCGCCGACACCGGTCGCCGCGCCCTGGTAGGGCTCGACGTAGGAGGGGTGGTTGTGGGACTCGATCTTGAACGTGACGGCCCAGTCCTGGCCGATGTCGATCACACCGGCGTTCTCGCCGATACCGGCCAGCAGCTTGCCGACCGGGGTCTCGGGCGCCAGTTCACCGAAGCGGCGCAGGTGCACCTTGGAGGACTTGTAGGAGCAGTGCTCGGACCACATCACTGAATACATCGCCAGCTCGCTGCCGGTCGGGCGCCGGCCGAGAATCTCCCGGATACGCCGATACTCGTCCTCCTTGAGGCCCAACTCGCTCCACGGCTGCTGGGAATCGGGAGTCTTGGCCGCCTGATCAACGGTGTCCGCCACGGGCCAAGGTTATCGAGCCGCGCCGTCCGGCGACGAATCCAGTGCCCTTCGACAAGCTCAGGGATCTATCGGAATGTGCGGACTTGCAGCACACTGATGGACAGGTTCTCGTGGCGGTCTCGGCCGCATCCGGACAGTGGGGGCGGTCCATGACCGATCTGGCGACCGATCTGGCGCAGTGGGAGCAGGACGAGATCGAGCGGGCGAACGCGTCCGGTCGGACGCCCGTGGTCTTCGTCCATGGATTGTGGTTACTGTCCGGCAGCTGGCAGCCGTGGCGCGATCTCTTCGAGGAGAGCGGCTACACGACACTGGCCCCGGGCTGGCCGGACGATCCGCCGACGGTGCAGGAGGCCCGGGAACATCCCGAGGTGTTCGCGCACAAGACGGTCCAGCAGGTCACCGACCACTACCTGGCGGCGATCGCGCAGCTGGACAAGAAGCCTGCCGTGATCGGCCACTCCTTCGGCGGGCTGATCGCCCAGAAGATCGCCGGCACCGGCGCCGCCGTGGCCACGGTGGCGATCGACAACGCGCCGTTCAAGGGTGTGCTGCCGGTGCCGCTGTCGTCGATCCGGTCGTCGTCGCCGGTGCTCGGCAACCCTGCCAATCGGGGCAAGGCGATCGCGCTCACCTTCGACCAGTTCGTCTACGGCTGGGCCAACAATCTCGACCAGGACGAGGCCCGGCAGCTCTACGACGGCTATCACGTGGCCGCCTCCGGCGTGCCGCTCTTCCAGGCCGTTGTCGCCAACCTCAACCCCTTCCACAACGAGGTGACGGTGGATGCCAGGAACACCAACCGCGGCCCGTTGTTGATCATCGGCGGCGCCAAGGACAATACGGTCCCGCTGGCCATCACCAAGGCCACCTACAGCTACCAGCACAAGCACAATCCGGGGGTCACCGAATTCACCGAGATCCCCGGCCGCGGCCACTCGCTGACCATCGACCACGGCTGGCCGGAGGTGGCCGAGCCGGCCCTGAAATTCGTCCAGCGGTTCGCCTCCTGACCGCCGCTTCTCCACGAGTCCTCCCACCACCGAAAGGTTCCTGATGCCCTACATCACCACGACCGACGGCACCGAGATCTACTACACCGACCAGGGATCGGGTCAGCCGATCCTCTTCAGCCACGGCTGGCCGCTGAGTTCCGATGCCTGGCAGGTCGAGCTGAAGACATTCGCCGACGCCGGCTTCCGTACCATCGCTCATGATCGTCGTGGCCACGGACGGTCATCGTCCAGCTACACCGGCAATGACATGGACACCTATGCCAAGGACCTCTCCGAGCTCGTCGAGGCTCTCGATCTCCACGATCTCGTCGTGGTCGGGCACTCCACCGGCGGTGGCGAAGTGGTGCGGTACGCAGCCCGGCACGGCGCCGGACGGGTCGCGAAGGTGATCACCGCCGGAGCAGTGCCACCGATCATGGTGAAGTCCGATGCCAATCCGGAGGGCATGCCGATCGAAGCCTTCGACGACATACGCGCCGGCGTGCTCAAGGACCGGTCCCAGTTCTACAAGGATCTTGCAGTGCCGTTCTACGGTGCCAACCGCGATGGGGCGAAGGTCTCCCAGGGGGCGATCGACGACTTCTGGCGGCAGAGCATGCTGGTCAACGTGGCGGCGGCGTACGACTGCGTGAAGGCGTTCTCGGAGACCGACCAGACCGAGGACCTGAAGTCCCTTGATGTCCCGATCATGATCGCCCATGGGGACGACGATCAGATCGTGCCGATCGCCGACGCCGCCGAGAAGTCGATCAAGCTCGTCAAGTACGGCACTCTCAAGGTCTATCCGGGCGCGCCGCACGGCATCTACGGGGACTACCAGGAGCAACTCGCCAAGGACATGCTGGAGTTCATCCGCAGCTAGCGGCGGCGACGACTACGGCCGCGGACCGCAGGATTGCCCGACCGGCGCGGATCCCGGTGATCTGTAGCCGGGTGCGCGATCCCCGGGGTCGGCCGGTCGGCGAAGTCCTCCCAGCGCACCACCGCGCCGAGCCCGTAGGCCTGGTAGCGATACATCAACAGTGCGAAGGTGGTCAGTGCGAAGGGCCCGGTGACGGTCAGCAGCACCCAGACCCCGCCGTCATTGTCCAGAGTGCCGAGCACGCTGGTCAGGCAGGCCGCGATCGCGGTGATCGTGAACGGGGCGTACAGGTCCTCGGGAATCGCCTTACGCAGCCAACGCAGGATGATCACCCAGATCGCGGCGGAGACGACGATGCCGGCGATCCCGCCGGGGAGGATCATCGTGTGCAGCGAGGCCTCGGCCTTGCGGATCAGGATCGGCCAGGCGTCGCCGGAGATCACCCGCTGGACGAAGTCACCCAGATGGGTGCGGTGACCGGCGCCGCGCGACCAGTCCAGCAGCGATACCCCGGCGACGACGATCACGGCCGCCGCAACGATGCCGACGATCTTGCCCCAGGTGATCCGCCGGCCGGAGATCGCGATCGCCATCAGCAGGATCGCCGGCACCAGCGTGATCACTCCGCCGAAATCCGACCCCATCGACGGCCAACCCTCGACCAGCACCCCGAGCGCGCCGATGGCGAGCGCACCGATCACCGCTGCCAGGCGGTGTCCGCTACGCAGGTAGCGGTGCGCGACGTACCCGGCGACGGTCAGGATCGAGGCGGCGTAACAGCCGAAGCTGACGTTGCCGAAGCCGTACCA
>Ga0164242_10008837_pt1 | contig 10908 bp, 11 predicted proteins | sample OricomgcompostMG_FD_108783 | JGI IMG/M metagenome (GOLD analysis project Ga0164242, IMG submission 108783) | Miracle-Growth compost microbial communities from Emeryville, California, USA - Original compost - Miracle growth compost (MG) ...
GTCGGCAAGCCGTACGCGAAGATCTTCAACGAGTTCGAGGGCAACATCGACCCGGGCACCGCGCAGGGCTCGGGCGACGTCAAGTACCACCTCGGGGCCGACGGCATTTTCCACTCCCCCAACGGCAAGCAGATCGCCGTCTCGCTGACCGCGAATCCGTCACATCTCGAAGCCGTCGACCCGGTGCTCGAGGGCATCGTCCGCGCCAAGCAGGACATCCTCGACAAGGGCGACGGCGGCTACACCGTGCTGCCGGTCATGATGCACGGCGACGCCGCGTTCGCCGGCCAGGGCGTGGTCGCCGAGACGCTGAACCTGTCCCAACTGCGTGGCTACCGCACCGGCGGCACCGTGCACGTTGTCGTCAACAACCAGGTCGGCTTCACGACATCACCGCAGTCCTCGCGCTCCTCGCTGTACTGCACCGACATCGCGCGGATGATCTCCGCGCCGATCTTCCACGTGAACGGCGACGACCCGGAAGCCTGTGTCCGGGTCGCCGAACTCGCGGTCAAGTACCGGCGCGAGTTCGCCAAGGACGTCGTCATCGACATGGTCTGCTACCGGCGCCGCGGCCACAACGAGGCCGACAACCCGTCGTTCACGCAGCCGCAGATGTACGACATCATCGACACGAAGCGCAGCACGCGAAAGCTCTACACCGAGGCGCTCGTCGGCCGCGGCGACATCACGATCGAGGACGCCGAAGCCGCGCTGAAGGACTTCCAGGCGCAGCTGGAGAAGGTCTTCGTCGAGACCCGCAACGCCACCGGCAAGGCCGCCGCCGAACCGGACCTCGGCGCCGAGTCGCCGTCGCAGCAGCTCACCACTGCGGTCCCGCTCGACTCGATCAAGCGCATCGCCGAGGCGTACGCCAACCCGCCCGAGGGCTTCACCATCCACCCGAGGTTGAAGCCGCAGATCGACCGGCGGATCGCGATGGCGTCCAGCGGCAACGTCGACTGGGCCACCGCCGAGCTGTTCGCGTTCGGCTCGCTGGTGCTCGAGGGCCGCCCGGTGCGGTTGTCCGGGCAGGACTCGCGGCGCGGCACCTTCACCCAGCGGCACGCCACGCTGATCGACCGGGACACCGGCGACGAGTACACCCCGCTGCGCAACCTGACAGCGGACGCCGACAAGCCGGCCCGCTTCATGGCCTACGACTCGCTGCTGTCGGAGTTCGCCGCGATGGGCTTCGAGTACGGCTACTCGGTCGTGCGGGACGACGCGCTCGTGTGCTGGGAGGCCCAGTTCGGCGACTTCGCCGACGGCGCGCAGACGATCATCGACGAGTTCATCTCCTCCGGTGAGGCCAAGTGGGGCCAGCGCTCGGCCGTCACGCTGCTGCTCCCGCACGGCTACGAGGGTCAGGGGCCCGATCACTCGTCGGCGCGGCCGGAGCGGTTCCTGCAGCTCGCCGCGGAGAACAACATGACGGTCGCGATGTGCTCCTCGCCCGCGAACTACTTCCATCTGCTGCGTCGCCAGGGGCTCTCGTCGGTGCGCCGCCCGTTGATCGCGATGACGCCCAAGTCGCTGCTGCGACTCAAGGCAGCGGTCAGCCAGCTGGACGACTTCACCACCGGGGCGTTCCAGCCGGTCCTGCCGGACAGCACCGCGGACCCGTCTGCCGTCACGCGGGTGCTGCTCTGCTCGGGCAAGGTCTACTACGATCTCGCGGCCGAGCGGGAGTCGACCAAGCGCGAGGACGTCGCGATCGTCCGCGTCGAGCAGATCTACCCGCTGCCCGCCGAGGAGCTCACCACCGAGCTCGCCAAGTACCCGAACGCCGAGCTGGTGTGGGTGCAGGAGGAGCCTGCGAACCAGGGCGCGTGGCCGTTCATCGCGCTGAACCTGCCCGAACATCTCGGGGGGCGCCCGCTGCTGCGCTCGTCGCGCAAGGCCTCGGCGTCGCCCGCCGTCGGATCGCACGCGGTGCACGAGGCGCAGCAGCGCGAGGTCGTCGAGACAGCCTTCGCGTGAGCGCGGGCTCGCCGATTCGGTGGGGCGTGCTGGGCGCCGGGGGGATCGCGGCGACCGTCGGCGACGACATCGCGGCGACACCGGGCAACGTGCTGGCCGCCGTCGGCGCCCGGGACGCCGGTCGCGCCGCCGAGTTCGCGGCGCGTCACGGGGTCGAGCGCTCCTACGGCTCCTACGCCGAGCTGGTCGCCGACCCCGACGTCGACGTCGTCTACATCGCCACCACGCACGCCCAGCACCACGAGCAGGCGCTGCTCGCCCTCGGCGCAGGCAAGCCGGTCCTGATCGAGAAGGCCTTCACGCTCAACGCGCGCGAGGCTCGGGAGGTCGTGACCGAAGCCCGGGCGCGGCAGCTGTTCTGCATGGAGGCGATGTGGCTGCGGCTGCAGCCGCTGATCCGCAGGGCGGTCGAGCTCGCCGGCGACGGGACGATCGGCGACGTCCTGGCGGTCCGGGCCGACCTGTCCAAGCTGTTCGAGTACGACCCTGCGCACCGTCTCTACGACCCGGCCCAGGGCGGCGGCGCGCTGCTGGACCTCGGCGTCTACCCGGCGACGTTCACCTGGCTGCTGCTCGGGCGTCCCGACACGATCCAGGCCACCGGCACCCTCGCCCCGACCGGCACGGACGTGACGGTCGGGCTGCAATGGCACGCAGGTGACCGCATCGCGCAGATCCACTGCAGCGCGGCCGGCCCGAGCCCGTTCGGCGCCCTCGTCACTGGCACCGACGGATGGCTGCGCCTCGAACCGCGCATCCATCGCCCGACCCGCCTGGTCGTCCACGTCGGCGACGACGAGCAGGTGGTGGAGCACCCGGCGCCTGAGGGCAACGGCTACCGGTTGCAGGTGGCCGAGGTCGCCCGCTGCCTGCGCGCCGGGGAGCTGGAGAGCCCGCTCGTGCCGCTGGACGACACCGTCGGAATCCTCGAGGCGCTGGACGAGGCGCGCCGCCAGCTCGGCGTCCGCTACCCCGCCGACACCTGAGTGATCCATCCGTTCATCGCAGCGGCACAATCGTCGGCATGTACTTCACGGATCGTGGGATCGAGGAGCTCACCGCCCGCCGGGGCGAGGAGCGGGTCAGCCTCGAGTGGCTGGCCGACCGTCTGCAGGTGTTCGTCGACACTCATCCCGAGTTCGAGACCGCGATCGACCGGCTCGCCACCTGGCTGGCCCGCGAGGACGACGACGAGGAGTAGCCCCGGACAGGGCAACGCCACCGTTCCGGCGCGAACCGATCAGGACGCGGCAGCCGCGGGCACCGCGTCGGTGACCCCGTCGAGGATCGCCTGCCGCGCCACGGCCTCGGCCACCGCAGTCGCCACCCGGGAGTCGAACGGCGTCGGGACGATGTGGTCGGGCGCGAGCGCGCCGGCGACCACCTCGCTGATCGCCGCCGCGGCCGCGAGCTTCATGTTCTCGGTGATCGACCGCGCGCCGGCGTCGAAGGCGCCGGCGAAGACACCCGGGAACGCGAGCACGTTGTTGATCTGGTTCGGGTAGTCGCTGCGCCCGGTGGCGACGATCGCCGCATACCGGTGGGCGACCTCGGGGTCCACCTCGGGGTTCGGGTTGGCCAGCGCGAAGATGATCGAGTTCGGAGCCATCGTTCGCACGATGTCCTCGGGCACGAAACCGGCGCTCAGACCGAGGAACACGTCGGCGCCCACCATCGCCTCGGCGATCGAGCCCGTCAGGCCCGACGTGTTAGTGATCGCGGCCAGCTCGGCCTTCACCGGGGACAGGTCGGCACGACCTCCGTGGACGATGCCCTTGGAGTCGGCCACCGCGATGTCACCGATGCCCGCCGCGAGCAGGATCTTGGCGCAGGCCACGCCGGCGGCCCCCGCGCCGGACACGACCACCCGCAGCTGGCCGAGAGTGCGCCCGGTGACGGCAGCGGCGTTGCGCAGCGCGGCGAGCACGACGATCGCCGTGCCGTGCTGGTCGTCGTGGAACACCGGGATCGAGAGGCGTTCACGCAGCCGCGCCTCGATCTCGAAGCAGCGTGGCGCCGAGATGTCCTCGAGGTTGATGCCGCCGAAGGACGGGGCGATCCGCTCGACCGTGTCGACGATGGCGTCGACGTCGGTGGTGTCCAGGCAGATCGGCACGGAGTTGAGGCCGGCGAACTCGCTGAACAGCGCCGCCTTGCCCTCCATCACCGGCAGCGCTGCAGCGGGGCCGATGTTCCCCAGCCCGAGAACGGCGGTGCCGTCGGTGACCACGGCCACGAGCCGCGAGCGCCAGGTGTAGGCCCGGGCCAACGACTCGTCGGCGGCGATGGCCGAACAGACCTCCGCGACACCGGGTGTGTACGCCAGTGACAGCGATTCGCGGTCTACCAGCGGCATCCGGCTCTGCAGGGAGAGCTTGCCGCCCTCGTGCACCCGGAACACCGCACTATCCACGTCGAACCCCACAGCTGCGACTCCACATCGAAGAGGTCTCGTGCCGTCGGATCACGGCCACCCTGGGTACGGGATGGCCGCTCACGGCTCGGTCGGGGGGTTCGCCCGCGTCCAGTGTGGCACGCGTGTCGAGCGCGCGGGACCCCCCGGTAGTGTCTGTGACAGCCCGAACAGCGTGGCCGCACGTCCTGCCGGAGGTTCTGACAATGGCAACGGTCCCGGCCGATAGCCATGGCTCGGCGTCCGCGTTCCGCGCCGTCGCCCTGCCCTCGGACGCCCAGGTCTGGTTGATCCGGCACGGCGAGACGGAGTGGAGCGCAGCTGGCCGGCACACCGGCCGGACCGACCTGCCGCTCACCGTCGCGGGCCGGGCGCAGGCCATGGCGCTGCGACCGCTCCTCGACCGGCTCGAGCCCGCGCTCGTGCTGTGCAGCCCCCGGCGTCGCGCCCGCGACACCGCCGAACTCGCCGGACTCGCCGTGGACGCCCTCGACGACGACCTCGCCGAGTGGGACTACGGCGACTACGAGGGCCTCACCAGCAAGGACATTCACGCCGAGCGGCCAGGGTGGACGATCTTCGCCGACGGCGCCCCGAACGGCGAGGCGCCCGACCAGGTGGCGGCCCGCGCCGACCGAGTCCTCACCCGCGCGCTCGAAGCCACCGCCCGCGGCCCCGTGGCGCTGGTCGGGCACGGACACATGAGCCGGGTGCTCGGCGCCCGCTGGGTCGGTCTGCCGGCAAGCGCCGGCGCGAACCTGCTGCTCGGCACAGCGGCCGCCTGCGTCCTGGGCGCCGAGCACGACCAGCCCGTTATCGTCCGGTGGAACATCGCCAACCCGGCCAGCTGAGGAGCACAGCGTGAGCGAGCAGGACCCCCGCCCGGACGGCGACGTCGTCGAGGTGCAGATCCCCACGTCCGTCGCCTACGTGGCGACGTTGCGCCTGACCACAGCCAGCCTCGCCGCACGCTGTGACCTCACGATCGACGACATCGAGGACCTCCGTCTCGCGGTGGACGAGGCCTGCGCGTTGCTGCTCCCGCACGCCACCGAGCAGACCTCGCTCACCGCCCGCTTCCAGCTGTTCCCGGGCAGGCTGGCCGTGTCGGCGTCCGTGACCACGGCCGACGGCGCCGGACCCGACCGCACTGGCTTCGCCTGGACCGTGCTGGGCGCGCTCGCCAGCTCCGTCGACGTCGCCCAGGACAGCGACACGCTCACCATCACGGTCACCAAGGCCCGCGAGGCGGCGAGCGCGTGAGCGACGCCCGCGGAGCGAACAATCAGCCATCGGCTTCGCCGGGCGCACGTTCTCCAGCGCCCGTGAGCGACGCCCGCGGAATGAACGATCAGGCATCGAGTCCTCCGGTGGCCGAACCGAGCGCAGCGAGGACCGGACGATGAGTGTGGCCGGACGCGCTGACTCTGAGAAGCCCGGCCGCGAGTCACGAGCCGAGGCAGGGAACCTGCTGGTCGAGTTGCACTCCCTTGCCGAGGACGACCCGCGGCGCGACGGCCTGCGTGACCAGCTCGTCGAGCTGCACATGCCCCTGGTGGTCTACCTCGCACGCAGGTTCTCCGGCCGCAACGAGCCGATGAACGACCTCGTGCAGGTCGGCGCGATCGGCCTGATCAAGGCCGTCGACCGCTTCGACCCCGGCCGCGGCTTGGAGTTCTCCACCTACGCGACGCCCACCATCCTCGGCGAGATCAAGCGGCACTTCCGAGACACCGGATGGCTCATCCACGTCCCACGTCGCGCGCAGGAGCTGCAGACCACGCTCAACACGGCACGCGCCGACCTGAGCCAGGAGCTCGGCCGAGCCCCAACGGTGCCGGAGCTGTCCGAGCGCATCGACATCCCGGAGGAGAACGTGTTGGAGGCGCTGGACGCCGCCCGCGCGTACTCCGGCGTCCCACTGGACATCTTGGCCGCGCCGGGCGAGGCCGTGCCCGAGCACCCGATGCTGGGCGTCGTCGACGAAGGCTTCGAACAGGTCGAACAGCGGGCCCTGCTGCGTGATGTGATCGCGAAACTGCCCGAGTCCGAACGCGAGATTCTGCTGCTGCGCTTCGTGGCCAACAAGACGCAGACCGAGATCGCGGCGATCGTCGGCGTCTCGCAGATGCAGGTGTCCCGGCTGGTGGCGCGCGGCCTCAAGCGGATGCGGGAGACGCTCGGCGCGCCGGAACCGCCGCAGCAGCCGCGGCGGCGGCGCAGCTGACGGACCGGTCAGGCGCTCAGTCGTTCAGCGAACGGTCGAGCACCTCGCGCACGGGCGGGGTGAACAGCAGGTAGATGACCGCGATCGCGGCGACCAGGATCGGACCGCCCAGCGCCGGTCGGTGCGCCGAGAACGCCATCGTGTACGCCACCGGCAACGCCAGCAGTTGAAGCACCACGATCGGTGTCCGGGCTGCCTGCGACAGGCGCATCAGCCCGCGCGCGCCGAAGCCGAGCGCCGCCGCGCCGAGCAGTGCGAACGCCGCGCTGAGCAGCCCGCGCGCCGAGTGCGAGGAGTGCCCCGCGGCCGTGTCGACGACCAGGAACACCACCAGGCCCAGCAACGCCAGAGCCTCCAACGCGATCACGGCGCAGGCGACGACCAGTGGTCGCGGCGGGTCGGGGCGTTCGGACACCGAGCCAGCGTAGCGACGAGGTTTCGGCGCCCGGGAGGCCGACACCGTAGGCTCTTGCCTCGTGCGAGTGCTGGTCGTGACGAACCCGCGCGCGACCGCCACGAGCCCGCGGGAGCGCGATGTGCTGATCCACGCGCTCGGCGACGCCGGGGACGTGGACGTCGCCGAGACCGAGAATCGCGGGCACGCCGCCGCGCTGGCCTGCCGGGCCATGCGCAGCGGCACGGACCTGGTCGTGGCGCTCGGCGGTGACGGCACGGTCAACGAGGTCATCAACGGCCTGCTCACCGACGGCGTCCACCCCGGCGTCCCGGCCCTGGGCGTCGTGCCGGCCGGGTCCACCAACGTCTTCGCCCGTGCGATCGGCCTGCCCAACGACCCGGTCGAGGCCACCGGCGCGCTGCTCGAGGGCGTCGAGAGCGGGTCCGGTCGCACCGTCAGCATGGGCATGGCCGACGACCGGTACTTCTGCTTCGCGGCCGGTCTGGGGTTCGACGCGGCGATCGTGCACGGCGTCGAGCGCAGACGCCGGCTGGGCAAGCGGTCGACGCACGTCCTGTACGCCCGGGTCGGCGCCCGCGAGTTCTTCCGCGCGGACCGCCGCCACCCCAGGCTGCACGTCGAACTGTCCGACGGCGCCCGCCTGGAGGGCGTCTACTTCGCCGTCGTGGCGAACTCCGATCCGTGGACGTTCGTCGGCAACCGCCCGCTGCGCCCAACCCCGGACACCACGTTCGACAACGGTCTCGGGGTCTACGCCCGCCGCCGGATGTCGACCCCGGGCGTGTTGTTCAGCATGGCGCGGCTGTCCGGCGAGAACCCGCGGATCGGAAAGCGCGGTGCGTATCTGCTCCACGACGTCGGCCAACTGACCCTCGTGGCCGACGAGCCGCTGCCGTTCCAGGTGGACGGTGACGCGATGGATCTACGGGAAAAGGTGACGTTCCGGACGGTGCCGAAGGCCATTCGCGTACTCGGCGCGTCCGGGTCCTGACCTCGGGCTCACGGGAGATCTCCGGCACAGGTCAGCCGTCAAGCACTCGCGCGATCCGCCGATCCCGCGTACCGTCGCCCGAGATCGATCGCTGCGGGCCACGAACCCGGGGCTGCAGCTCGTGCATGTGGGCTCTAACAGACTTCAAACACGTGACGTGCCTTGCACCCGAGGCCGATTACCTTGAAGACTGCGCGAGCTCGTGAAAGGATTCACAAGCGTTCGAAAGGGTCCAACACCCCTCGGACCCCGGCGCACAAGTGAGGAGATCGTTACCCATGGACTGGCGGCACCGTGCGATATGCCGTGACGAGGACCCCGAGCTGTTCTTCCCTATCGGGAACACGGGTCCGGCGCTGCTGCAGATCGAGCAGGCGAAGGCTGTCTGCCGACGCTGCCCTGTCGTCCAGGAGTGTCTGACCTGGGCTCTCGAGTCCGGGCAGGACGCTGGCGTCTGGGGCGCGTTGTCCGAGGACGAGCGCCGCGCGCTCAAGCGACGCAACGCCCGCGCCCGCGCCCGTCTCGCCTGAGACACGCCGGCCCCCGAGTTCCGCGCGGCCCCAGCCGCCGACGTGCACGGCGTTCAGGACTCCTGGACACGGTGGCGGCCGAGCGGCATCGTCACCTCGGCCGAGGTGCCCTTCGCATCCTGGCGCCGCTGGAACGACACAGACCCGTTGAGCTCGGCCGACACCAGCGTGTTGACGATCTGCAGCCCGAGACGGTCGCTCGTCGTCGCGTCGAACGTCTCGGGCAGGCCCACCCCGTCGTCGAGGATCGACACGGTCAGCTGGCCGCGCGCGCGCCGCGCCCGCACGATCACCGACCCTTCCTGCTCGTCCGGGAACGCGTGCTCGATCGCGTTCTGGACGAGCTCGGTGACGACCAGGACGAGCGCCGTCGCGACCTCGGCCGGCACCTCCCCGAAGCTGCCCGACCGCTCGATCGAGATCCGGCCCGCCGAGCCCATGACGTCGTTCAGCATGACGAGCAGGCGGTCGACGATCTCGTCGAAGTCCACCGACTCGTCGATCGACACCGAGAGCGTCTCGTGGACCAGCGCGATGGACTGCACCCGCCGCATCGACTCCTCGAGCGCCTGCTTGGCGACCGGCACCGACACCCGCCGCGCCTGCAGCCGCAGCAGCGCGGCGACCGTCTGCAGGTTGTTCTTGACCCGGTGATGGATCTCCCGGATCGTGGCGTCCTTGCTCATGATCTGCCGATCCCGGCGGCGCAGCTCGGTGACGTCCTGCATCAGCAGCAGCGCGCCGAGGGTCTCGCCGCGCGGACGCAGCGGCAGCGCGCGGAACGCGATGATCGCGCCGCCGCCGTCGACCTCGATCCCCGCCGGGTGCCCACCGTCGATCGCGTCGGCCACGGCCGCCGCCAGGTCGCCTGCGTCGAACGGATCGTCGGCGACGGTGCTGGTCAGCGCGTCGATCGGCTCGGACAGCACGTTGCCGTTGACGCCGAGCCGGCTGAACGCCGACAGCGCGTTGGGGCTGGCGTAGATGATCGTGCCGTCGGGCTCGAGGCGCACCAGGCCGTCCCCGACCCGCGGGCCCGAGCCCTCCTCCAACCGCGAGTCGGGCGCCGGGAACGTGCCGTCGGCGACCATGCCGGCGAGGTCGGCGGCGCTTTGCAGGTAGACCAGCTCCAGCTGTGATGGAGTGCGGACGCTCGCCAGGTTGGCGTCGCGGCCGATCACCGCGATGACCTCGCCGTCGTGCCGGACCGGGATCGTCTCCCGGCGGATCGGCAGGTCGCCCTCCCAGTCCGGGTCGACCTCGCGGTAGATCCGGCCCTCGCTGTACGCGATGCGCATCGCAGCCACCCGGGCGCCCTGCAGGACGACGCCGACCTGGTCGTGCTGATAGGCCGTCGGACCCGTGGTCGGACGACACTGCGCGACGCACAGGAACCCGGGGACGCTGCCCGCCTCAGCCGCCGGCAGCGCGACCGGCACCCAGAGCAGCAGGTCGGCGAACGCGAGGTCGGACAGCAACTGCCACTCGCCGACGAGGCGGGCGATGTGGCCGACCTGCGCGTCGGTGAGCGACGTGCGGGCGGCGAGCGTGTCGGTGAGCGCGGACATCGCCTGTGAGCCTGCCACGGTCAGGTGGCGCGCGGACACCCGGTCACAGGCCACGCGGCGCGAGCACGGACGAATCACGATCAATCGGGTTAATGGTCCAGATCGCTACGAGTCGCGCGTCATCGCGTGACGCTGTCGCTGAAAAGCTCGCTGGCCGACGCCGCGGACCCGGACGCTATCGTCGCGCAGAAGGCGACGTTGGAAGCCGAGGCGGCGCCCGGCCAGGGTTGAGCGGAGAGCGGGTCGCGTGTTCCACATCGTGTTCGTCGAGCCGAAGATCCCACCGAACACCGGCAACGCGATCCGGCTGGCCGCCGTGACCGGCGCGCACCTGCATCTAGTGGAGCCGCTGGGCTTCACGATGACCGACGCCCAGCTGCGCCGGGCGGGGCTGGACTACCACGACCTCGCGACGGTCACGGTGCACCCGACGCTCAGCGACCTGTGGGACCACGTGCTGCCGGCCCGGGTGTTCGCGTTCACCTCGTCCGCGACCACGTCCTACGCCTCGATCGACTACTGCGCCGGGGACGTGCTGATGTTCGGCGCCGAACCGACCGGCCTCGACCCCGACGTGCTGACCGATCCGCACGTCACCGACCGGGTGCGGATCCCGATGCTGGCCGGGCGCCGCTCGCTGAACCTGGCCAACTCCGCCGCGATCGCGATCTACGAGGCGTGGCGGCAGCTCGGCTTCGCCGGCGCCTGACGCTCCTAGCGGGCGAGCGGGAGCCGGACGACGACGACGAGACCGCCGGCGGGGTTGGGGTGCGCCTCA
>Ga0164242_10008838_pt1 | contig 10905 bp, 7 predicted proteins | sample OricomgcompostMG_FD_108783 | JGI IMG/M metagenome (GOLD analysis project Ga0164242, IMG submission 108783) | Miracle-Growth compost microbial communities from Emeryville, California, USA - Original compost - Miracle growth compost (MG) ...
GGCCGCTCGGCCTCGCGATCGTCGGCGGCCTCGCGGTCAGCCAGTTGCTGACGCTGTTCACAACGCCGGTCATCTATCTGTTCTTCGACCGCCTCGCGCAGCGCTTCGGGCGCAAACGCGCGGACGGCGGCCCGAACGGCGGCGCGAATGACGGTCCCACCGACGCGGAGCCCGCGCCGTGAACATCTCGGCGCTCTTCATCCGGCGCCCGGTCGCGACGACGCTGCTCGCGGTCGCGATTGCGCTGTCGGGGGTGCTCGCGTACTTCCGGCTGCCGGTGTCGCCGTTGCCGAACATCGCGTTCCCGGTGATCGTCGTGCAGGCGAACATGGCCGGCGCGAGCCCGGAAATCATGGCCTCGACCGTCGCCGAGCCGCTCGAACGCCGGCTCGGCACCATCGCCGACGTGAGCCAGCTGACGTCGATGAACTACGTCGGCTCGTCGCTGATCGTGATCGTGTTCGGCCTCACGCGCGACATCAACGGCGCCGCGCGCGACGTCGAAGCGGCGATCCAGGCCGCGCGCGCGGACCTGCCGACCACGCTGCGCCAGAACCCGACCTACCGCCAGTACAACCCGGCGAGCGCGCCGATCATGGTGCTCGCGCTGACGTCCGACACGCTGACCAAGGCGCAGCTGTACGATTCCGCCGACTCGGTGATCCAGCAACAGCTGTCGCAGGTCGACGGCGTCGGCCAGATCACGCTCGGCGGCGGCGCGCTGCCGTCGGTGCGCGTCGAGCTGGAGCCGGGCAAGCTGACCAGCTACGGGATCGGCCTCGAAGACGTGCGCGCGGCGATCGGCGCGGCGAACGCGAACAGCGCGAAGGGCCACGTCGACGTCGGCGACCAGCGCTACGAGGTGTTGTCGAACGATCAGATCAGCCACGCGAAGCCGTTCCGCGACATCGTGATCGCGTACCGCAACGGCGCGCCGGTGATGCTGCGCGACGTCGCGCAGGTGCTCGACTCGAACGAGAACATCCGCAACGCGGGGCTCTACAACGGCAAGTCGTCGGTGCTGGTGATCGTGTATCCGACGCCGGGCAGCAACGTCGTGAAGACGGTCTCGCAGATCCGCGCGCGGCTGCCGTCGATCGAAGCCGCGCTGCCCGGCACGATCCGCGTGAACGTCGCGATCGACCGGTCCGGGCCGGTCAGCGAGTCGGTCGCCGACACGACCCGCACGCTGCTGATCGCGGTGGTGCTCGTGATCGGCGTGGTGTTCGCGTTCCTGCTGTCGCCGCGCGCGACGCTGATTCCGGCCGTCGCGCTGCCGCTGTCGATCGTCGGCACGTTCGGGCCGATGTACCTGCTCGGCTACAGCATCGACAACCTGTCGCTGATGGCGCTGACGATCGGCACCGGGTTCGTCGTCGACGACGCGGTAGTCGTGCTCGAAAATATCGTGCGCCACATCGAGGCGGGGATGCCGCCGAAGGAAGCCGCGCTGCTCGGCAGCGGGGAAGTCGGCTTCACGGTGCTCTCGATGAGCCTGTCGCTGATCGCGGTGTTCCTGCCGATCCTGCTGATGCCGGGCGTCGTCGGGCTGCTGTTTCACGAGTTCGCGGTCACGCTGTCGATCGCGATCCTGATTTCCCTGCTGGTGTCGCTGACGATCACGCCCACCATGTGCGCGTACGTGCTGAGCCGGGAGGGGCTGCAGCGCACGCGCAAGAGTCTCATCACGCGCATGGGTAACTGGTTCGACGCGCAGTTCTCGCGCTTTCGCGACGCGTATTCCCGCTCGCTCCACACCGTGCTCGACCATCCGATGCTGGTCATCTGCACGCTGTTCGCGCTGATCGTGCTGAACCTGTTCCTGATCCGTTTGCTGCCCGGCACTTTCTTCCCGGAGCAGGACACCGGCATCCTGATCGGCCAGATCATCGCGGACCAGAGCATCTCGTTCCCGGCGATGAAACAGAAGCTCGCGCAGTTGCAGGCAATCGTGCAGAAGGATCCCGCGGTGCAGTCGGTCGCGGGCTTCGCCGGCGGACGCGCGCTGAACACCGCGAACGTGTTCATCGAACTGAAGCCGCTGAACCAGCGCCATCTGTCCGCAGCCCAGGTCGTGAACCGGCTGCGGCCGAAGCTGAACGCGGTGTCCGGCGCGCGGCTCTTCCTGCAGGCGCAGCAGGACTTGAGGATCGGTGGACGCCAGTCGGCGGCCGAATACCAGTACACGCTGACGAGCGACGATCCCGGCGCGCTCTACACGTGGGTGCCGAAGCTCGTGACCGAACTCGGGAAACATCGCGGTCAGTTGCTCGACGTGAACTCGGACCTGCAGCAAAACGGCCTGCAAACGCTGGTGAACATCAACCGCGCCACCGCGATGCGCTACGGCTTCCAGCCGAACCAGATCGACAACGTGCTGTACGACGCGTTTGGTCAGCGCACGGTATCGACGATCTACAATCCGATCAACCAGTACTTCGTCGTGATGGAAGTCGCGCCGCAATACTGGCAGTACCCGGAGATGATCGACCGGGTGTTCCTCAGCACCGCGGCCGGCAACGCGAATGGGTCCCAGCAGACGGCCATGCCGGGTGGCACCATCAGCGGCGTGGTGGCGCCGGTCGCCATCGCGGCCACGGCGAGCGGGGCGAGCTCGACGAACGCGCTCAACGCGAACGCGGAGGCGAACCAGCAGACGAACAGCATCTCGAACAGCAAGGGCGGCAGCTCGAGCGGCAGCGCGGACAGTACGGCCGCCGAGACGATGGTGCCGATACCGGCGTTCACGAGCTGGACCACGAGCCACACGGCGACCCAGGTGAACCACCAGAGCGGACTCGTGGCCGGCACCGTGTCGTTCAATCTGCCCCCGGGCGGCTCGCTCTCCGCAGCGAGCGCGGCGATCCAGCAGGCGTCGCGCGACATCCACATGCCCGCGTCGATCCACGGCGCGTTCGCGGGCGCGGCGCAGGCGTATGCGCAGTCGATGGGCACTGTGCCGCTGCTGATCCTCGCGGCGCTCACGGTCGTCTACATCGTGCTCGGCGTGCTGTACGAGAACACCGTGCACCCGCTGACGATCCTGTCGACGCTGCCGTCGGCCGGCATCGGCGCAACGCTCGCGATGCTGATTTTCGGCACGCCGTTCTCGGTGATCGCGATGATCGGCGTGATCCTGCTGATCGGCATCGTGAAGAAGAACGGCATCATGATGGTGGACGTCGCGATCCAGTTGCAACGCCATCAGGGGATGGACGCGCGGCACGCGATCCACGAGGCCGCGGTAGTCCGGCTGCGGCCGATCATGATGACGACGGCCGCCGCCGTGCTCGGCGCGGTGCCGCTCGCGATCGGTATCGGCCAGGGCGCTTCGCTGCGCCAGCCGCTCGGTATCACCGTGATGGGCGGACTGATTCTGAGCCAGGTGTTCACCCTATATACGACGCCGGTGATCTATCTGTACCTCGACCGGCTGCGCGTGCGGCTCGGACGCTGGTCCGAGCGGTTGCCGTGGAACCGCACGCAGGATGAAAGCGCATGACCATGAACCGATACACTTTGCCGCGTACCACTACGCTGACCACCGTCGCCTCGCTCGTCGCCACGATCTTCGCGCTGAGCGGCTGCATGGTCGGCCCCGACTACCACCGGCCCGACGTCTCTGTGCCGGCGACATGGAAGGAACTGCCGGGCTGGACCCGTGCCGAACCGGCCGCCGAGGGCCCGAAGGGCGACTGGTGGACCGGCTTCAACGACCCGCTGCTCAACGAGCTGGAGCCGCTCGTCTCGGTATCGAACCAGACGGTACGGCAGGACTATGCGAACTATCAGGAGGCGGTCGCCGAGGTACGCGTCGCACGCAGCGCGCTCTTTCCGACCGTGGGCGTCACCGGGTCGCTGACGCGCGAGCGTTCGGGCTCCTCCAGCAGCAGTGCCGCCGCGAGCCGCCTCGGCCTCGGTAGCGAACAGGCGGTCAACAACTCGGGCTCGCTCGAGGCGAACGTGAGCTGGGCGCCAGATCTGTGGGGCGAGGTGCGGCGCACGATCGAGGAGAACGCGGCTACCGCACAGGCGAGCGAGGCAACGCTCGCCAACGCGACGTTGTCCGAACAGATCGCGCTTGCAAACGCGGTGATCGGTCTGCGCGCGACCGATGCGAACATCGACCTGCTGAAGGCGACCGTCGACGAATACCGCCGGTCCCTGAGCGTCGTGCAGAACCAGGACCAGGCGGGCACGGTGGCGCCCTCGGACCTCGTGTCCGCCCGCACGCAGCTCGAAAACGCGCAGGCGAGCCTGATCGCGCTCGGCGTCGCGCGCGCTCAGGACGAGCACGCGATCGCGGTGCTGACCGGCCGCAATCCGGAGGAGCTCGACGTACCGCACAGCACCGCGCTGCCGACGCTGCCCGAGATCCCGGCCGGCGTGCCGTCGACGCTGCTGCAGCGCCGCCCCGACGTCGCGACCGCCGAGCGGCAGATGGCTTCCGCGAACGCGGCCATCGGCGTCGCGATCGCCGCGTACTATCCGGACATCTCGCTGTCGGGGCTCGCCGGCTTTACGCAGTCGCCGCTCGCGGGACTTCTGCGGGCCAGCAACTACGTGTGGTCGCTCGGCGGGAGCGCGACCGAGACGCTGTTCGATGGCGGGCTGCGCAACGCGCAGGTCGCCGCCGCGCGCGCGGCTTATGACTCGGCGGTGGCCGGCTATCGCGGTACGGTGTTGAGCGCGTTCGAGAACGTCGAGAACGACCTCGCCGGGCTGCGCATCCTCGCGAATCAGGCCGATGCGCTCGACGCCGCGATGCGCGACGCGACGCGCGGCGCACAGATCGCGCTCGACGAGTACCAGGCGGGCACCGTCGATTACACGACGGTGGCGACCGCGCAGGCGACGCTGCTCACGACGCGGCAAAGCGCGCTCAGCGTACAGCAGCAGCGGCTGCTCGACGCGGCATCACTGATCGGCGACCTCGGCGGCGGGTGGACGGGTAAGCTGCACGATCCGTTGCATGACCCGCTGCGCGCGTCGCCGGCCGCACAGGCAAGCGGGGCGTCACCGGCGCAGCAGGCGCCGCAGGCCTCACAAGCGCCGCAAGCCACCACGACGGCTACAACCCCGTCGCGCTGACGGTCAACCCCGGGCCGCCGGCATTGTTCGTCGCCGTGAGCGCCACCTGATGGCGCCGCGCGATGTGTTGCGCGATCGCGAGGCCGAGGCCGCTGCCCTGCGTCTGCGCACCGCTGCCGCGGTAGAAGCGGTCGAACACGCGCGGCAGCTCGTCGGCGGGGATGCCGGGCCCCGTGTCGCGCACGTCGAAGGCGACGCTGCCGCCCGCGCGCCGTAGCACCACGTCCACGGTGCCGCCGGCCGGCGTATAGCGGATCGCATTGTCCACCAGGTTCGCGAGCAGGATCGACAGCGCGTGCTGCTCGCCGAGCACGATGTACCGGTCGTCCGTCTGCTGTTCGTCGCGGCATTCGAGCCCAAGGTCGATGCCCTTCGCCTCCGCGAGCATCGACAGGTCGCCGACCACCTGCTCGCCGATCTGCCGCAGGCTGACCGGACGCATCACGGTCGCGGCCTGGGCGTCCTCGCGCGCGAGCGTCAGCAGTTGCTGGACCAGATGGATCAGCCGGTTGAGCCGCCCTTCGACGCGCGCGAGCGTGCGTTCGTCGCCACGCAGCGAGCCGTCGTGCACCGCCGCCTGCAATTGCAGCTTCAGGGCCGCGAGCGGCGAGCGCAGTTCGTGCGCAGCGTCCGCGACGAAGGTGCGTTGCGCCTGCAGTGCGTCGGCGAGCCGCGCGAGCAGATCGTTTAGCGCATCGACGAGCGGACGCACCTCGACGGGCATCGGTCCTGTGTCGGCGAGCGGTTCGAGCGACTCGATCGAGCGCGTGCCGAGCGATCTCGACAGCCGGCCGTCCGTCGACAGCCCGCGCGACACCGTCCACAGCACGAATATGATCGTCACCGGCACCATCACCAGCAGCGGCCACAGCGTGTGCCATGCAAGACGCAGCGCGAGATCGTTGCGTACCGACACCGGCTGCGCGACCTGAACGAAACGCCCGGGCTGCTGCAGGCCGTACACGCGCCACAGATACTCGCCACGCCGCACCGTTCGCACGCCCGCGGGCAGGCGCGCGGGCGGCGGCGCGCCCGGCGAGCGGTAGACGAGTTCCCCGGCCGGGTTCCAGATCTCGATCGACAGGCGGTCGTCCGCGATGCTGCCGCCGCCGTCGCTCGGCCGCTCCGCGTCGATCGCGCCCTGCACGTCGGCCGGCAGCGACAGCGCAACGGTACGCAGTTCGTAGTCGAAGAGCTCGTTCGCCTCTTCGCGGGCCTTCTGAAAAATGCCGAGACCGGCGACCGTCGACATCGCCGCGAAGCCGAAGATCAGCCAGCCGAGCAGCCAGCGCCGGATCGACGTCATTCGACGCTCTTCAGCCGGTAGCCGACGCCGCGCACGGTGACGATCTCATCGGCGCCGATCTTGCGCCGCAAGCCGTGCACGTGCACCTCGATCGCGTTGCTGCCGATCTCCTCGCCCCAGCCGTACAGCTTGTCTTCGAGTTGCGCGCGCGTGAACACGCGCGACGGCGCCTCGATCAGCGCGTGCAGCAACGCGAATTCACGCGGCAGCAGGCGCAGCGGCTCGCCACGCTTCGTCACCTCGTGAGCAGCCGGATCGAGCCGCAGATCACCGTGCGCGTACACCGCCTGGCGATGGTCGCCGCGCCTGCGCAGCAGCGCTCGCACCCGCGCGGCCAGTTCGTCGAGGTCGAACGGTTTCGCGAGGTAATCGTCCGCGCCGGCATCGAGGCCGCGGATACGGTCCTCGACCGCGTCGCGCGCAGTCAGGATCAGCACCGACGCGTCGCCGCCGCCAGTGCGGTATTCGTGGAGCACGCTGATGCCGTCGCGCCCGGGTAGTCCTAGGTCGAGCATCACGAGATCGTAGACGCCATTGCCGAGCGAGAGCGCCGCCGCGCGCCCGTCATGCGCCCAGTCGATCGCATAGCCAGCGCGGCGCATCGACTCCAGCACCGTCTCCGCAATCATCTCGTCGTCTTCGACCAGCAACAGCCGCATGTTCTCTCGTCCCACGAATCGGATGGTCCGGTCGGGCATTGTCGACCGCCCCGGCTTAACGTTTCCTTATGCGTTGGCGCGTCGGGCGCACGCTCACGCATCGGAACGGGCGGGCGCGCGGCGGCGCGCATGGCGCTCGTAGCGCGATTGCAAGGCGACGATCACGGCCATCAGCGCGATGATTGTAAGCGTTGCGGCAATCCGGCCGAGCGCGAGGCCGCCCTCGTCGATCGGCTTCGTCAGCGTGTCGCCGAGCGTCGCGCCGAGCGGACGCGTAAGCACGTACGCACACCAGAACAGCAGGGCGGTCGGCACACCCGGTGCGAGTCGCCACACCGCCGCGACGACCGCCAGCAATGCGGCGAACACGAGCGCACCGCCCTCGAAACCGAGGCCGGCGGAAGTCGCCGCAAAGTCGCCGAGTGCGGTGCCGAGCGTGTTCGCGACGACGATCGCGACCCAGTAGAACACTTCGTCGCGCCGGTCCACGATGTGCTGGTATTCGATGCGTCCCGCCACGAGGCGCCATACGACAAGCACCACAATCACAAGGGTCAGCAGCATTGCGGATGACTTCACGTAGCCGAGCCCGACGGTCCGGTCGAGAAAGTCTGAGGTCGTCGTGCCGACCGTGGTCGTCGCGACGACCACCGCCCAGTACGCGAGCGGGTGATAACGCGAGGAACGCACCTGGATCGTGAGCGTCAGGATGAAGAACACGAGAAAGACGAGCGTCGCGACCGCGTAGCCGAGCTTCAGCGTCATCGACAGCGCATCGCCGCCGGTCTCGCCGGCGGTGGTCGCGAGGATCTTCACGATCCAGAAGACCACGGTCGCCTGGGGTACCTTGCTCTCCATCGCTGCATGGACCATCCGGCTGGTGGTTCGGTTCGTCGCCTGCGTCATCGGTCTCTCCCACATCAGGTCGTTGCAACATGTATCGACGCAGCGCGATACGGCCCCCGTTGCATGGCAAGCCGTGCGCGTGCTTCCTGCCATGCTGGGCGACGAGCCTTAACGTTTCCTTAGCCGTTGGCCGACCTGGCTCATGGCCGCCCCTTCTTTCTATAGACAATTGGTTTGAAGGTCACCGGTTCCCATAAACGGTGACCTTGTCCTGCGGGCGTCTGTGGGGTTGACCGTTAGTTGCGTTGGTGCCGTGGAATGAGGCATCCCGGTCGCCGCCATTCAGCGCGTCGGTTCCGTCCCGCCCGCGGCTTGCGCGAGATAGTCGACGAACGACGCAATCCGCGACGAGATCGCCGTATTCCGGTAGTACACCGCGTTGATCGGCTGCCGTACGTCCTGCGTCTGCCGCACGAACAGTTGCACGAGGCGGCCGGTTTCGCGGTCCTCTCGCGTCATGAAGTCCGACAGGCACACGATCCCGACGCCCTGCAGCGCGAGATGCCGCAGCGTCTCGCCGCTCGACGACGAGATCGTCGGCTCGATCCGGTACGGCTCGTTGTCCGGCCCGAGGAGTGGCCACACGTTCAGCGACTCCGGCTGGTTGAAGCCGAGCAGCACGTGCCGGGGAAGCTCGTCGACGCGGCGCGGGTGTCCGTGTTCTTCCAGATACTTCGGACTGGCGAGCACGCGTATCCGGCTCGCGCCGATCGGGCGGCTGTGCAGCGTCGAATCCTTCAGCCGGCCGATGCGGATCGCCACGTCGGTGCGCCGCTCGAGCAGGTCGATGATCCCCTCGTTGCTGTTCAGCTCCAGCCGCACCTGCGGATAGCGCGCGCGATAGCCGGCGACGAGCGGTGCGATCACGTGCAGCATGTACGGCGTCGCCGCATCGACGCGCAGCCGCCCTGACGGGCGTTCGCGCCGCGCGGCCATCTGCTCCTCGGCGCCCTCGACCGCCTCGATGATGTCCCGCGCGCTGTGCAGGAACGCGCGCCCTTCCTCGGTCAGCTCCAGCCGGCGCGTGGTCCGGCGCAACAGCGTCGTATGCAGCTTTTCCTCGAGCCGGCCCAGCGTGCGGCTCGTGCCGGACACCGTCTGCCCGAGCAGCTGGGCGGCCGCCGTGATCGAGCCCGCATCGACGACCGTCGCGAACGTCTGCAGCTCATCGAGCGTCACTTTCATTCTTGATTCCAGATCAAAAGTATTTCCTTTATAGCGCGCTTTCTGGAAAAAATAAAAACGGGCAAACTTCAGCCCGTCGAAATCCGCCCGCATTCCATCTGGAGATTCACGCATGTCTTCCGTTTCCCGCGTCACCGACCGACCGGCCGGCGAAAACGCCGCCGGCGCCGCGCTGGCGCTCCTCGCGCTCGCGATCGGCGCATTCGGCATCGGCACGACCGAGTTCGCGCCGATGGGCCTCTTGCCCGTGATCGCGAACGGCCTCCACGTGTCGATTCCGAGCGCCGGCATGCTCGTCAGCGCGTATGCGATCGGCGTGATGGTCGGCGCGCCGCTCATGACGCTCGCGCTCGCGCGCCGGTCGCGCCGCACCGCGCTGGTGCTGCTGATGAGCATCTTCACGGTGGGCAACCTGCTGTCCGCGATCGCGCCGAACTACACGACGCTGCTGCTCGCGCGGCTCGTCACGAGTCTGAACCACGGCGCGTTCTTCGGGGTCGGCTCGCTCGTCGCGGCGAGCGTCGTGCCGCGCCATCGGCAGGCGAGCGCGGTCGCGACGATGTTCATGGGCCTCACGATCGCGAACGTCGGCGGCGTGCCGGCGATGACGTGGCTCGGTGAAACGATCGGCTGGCGCATGTCGTTCGCGGCGACGGCCGGGCTCGGCGTCGTCGCGATGATCGCGCTGTGGTTCGCGCTGCCTCGCGGAGAATCGGGCGGGCTGCCGGATGTGCGCGGTGAGCTCGCGGTGCTCGGGCGGCCGGTGGTGCTGACGGCGCTCGCGACCACTGTGCTTGGCGCGGGCGCGATGTTTACGCTCTATACGTATGTTGCGCCGACGCTCGCGCAGTTGACCGGCGCATCGCCTGGCTTCGTCACCGCGATGCTCGTATTGATCGGCATCGGTTTCTCAGTGGGTAACGTGGCCGGCGGGCGGCTCGCCGACCGGTCGCTTGACGGCAGCCTGATCGCGTTCCTCTCGCTGCTGATCGCCGTGATGCTCGCGTTCCCGCTGCTCGCGACACGTCATGTCGGCGCTGCGATCGGGCTCTTTGTGTGGGGCATCGCGACGTTCGCGGTGGTGCCGCCGCTGCAGATGCGCGTGATGCGCGCGGCGGCCGAAGCGCCGGGGCTTGCGGCGTCGGTGAACGTCGGCGCGTTCAATCTCGGCAACGCGCTTGGTGCCGCGGCCGGCGGCGCGGCGATCTCGGCGGGGCTTGGGTATCGGGCCGTACCGATTGCCGGGGCCCTGATTGCGGCCGCGGGTCTTGCGCTTGTGCTGGGTACCCGGGCCTCGCGGCAACGCCGCGCCGGAGCGGCGGCGTGCTGAAGCGGCGCGCAGGCTCGAACCTTCTTGACCCGGGAGGATAACGAACAATGCCGGCCGGTCGGCCCGAACCGGGTGTTTTCCGTACGGACAAGGCCGGCCGGTCGATGCGCAACGGAACATCAGCCGCCGGTCGAGTGACGTTTGGGATGGACAGCGAGCAACTGCCGATGGCGTGCTTCGGTTTCGTCGTCGACGGGGAACATGCATTCGAGGCGTAATTCCTGTGCCACGACACTCTGTGGCGCACCCAGCGTCGTGACCATCGAAAAATAGCGAAGCACGACCCCTTCGCTGACAAAACCTATCGGAACGACGGGCAGCGTGGCCGCGCCGGCCGACTCCTGATGCGTCTTCCAGTCTGGCGGCACGTCGGGATACGCGAGCAGTTCCTCGACGAGGCGCCACGTACCGGCGTCCACCACGCGCCC
>Ga0164242_10008839_pt1 | contig 10905 bp, 10 predicted proteins | sample OricomgcompostMG_FD_108783 | JGI IMG/M metagenome (GOLD analysis project Ga0164242, IMG submission 108783) | Miracle-Growth compost microbial communities from Emeryville, California, USA - Original compost - Miracle growth compost (MG) ...
CATCCTCGCAGCGTCTCGGCGTGAGAGGCGATCTCCACTTCCCTGCCTCCCATGAACTCCACCCGGAACATCCCTTGGACGATCACGCCCGCGGAGTCCCGGGTCGAGACGTCCCGAATCCGCGTGACGGCTTCGAGATTCAAATAGTCCTGGCCCAGTTTCAGCAACGCCATCGTGATACCTGTATCAGCTATAGATGTGGGTTCCTCTTGAATTCAGGCGGACCGGCCGGACGTCGGAGCGTTTCCGCTTGCGTCACGCACGGAAAAAGGGGACAGGCACCCGGCCCGCGCGACCGTTTTCTGAACTTGGGAACCGGTGAAAGGGCCGTGAGCCGGTCCCCTTTTTCCTCCGCCGTGGGCCGGCCCACGTTTTGGGAGGCCGTGTCGGTCTCCCACCTCAGGGCATCGTGACCAGATACATGAACTGGCCGTTGAGGATGAGCTGGCTTTCGGGCCGTCGGGGGCTGGGGTCGAACCGGCCTTGAAGCAGCCGGGTCTGAGTGCCCAGGCATCCTCCCCCGAGCGTTGAGCCGTTCAGCGCGGCTTGCGCGACGCCCATCAAACGATCCAGCGTCTCGTGGCGAACCCGCGGACGCTCGTCGCGAACCGCGAGCCGAAGGTTGAACGTGACGCATCGCATGGCGTGGGACGGGTCGGAGTCCGGGGTCTCCGACCAGCCCCGCGGCCCAATCGACGCCAGGGGAAATTGATCCGCGCCGACGGAGGAGAGATCCGCGTCCATCTCGTAACCGACGTTGGCAAACGCGCCCGTGGCCTTGAGAATCGAATTCATCGCCGAGAACGCATCGCGGTCGTGATAGGCGGTCATCGGTTGGCTCGGAACCGGGTTCGAGGATGGAACGTCCCTGGCGTAGTACGCCGGAGGAAAATACCAGGACGGAAAAAACGTCGTCGGAAACATCACGCGCTCCCCTCCCGTCAGGTTGGCAACGTGAGGATGACCGACGATCGGTTGCCGGCGTTGTCGGTCGTGGCCATGATCCGGCTGGTCGCCGAATTGCCTCCCTTGATCACGACCGTTCCCGTCCCCGCGCCGCTGATCGCGCCGGCGGCCGAGGCGAGGATCGGCACGAGCGCCTGCCTTGCGTTGACCGACGGCTCGATCATCACGGCGTCTAGTCCCGAGGGGGCGAGAACGTAACCGGACTTGTCCTGATTGGCCCCCACCGTCACCGGCGCGGTCACGCCCGCGACCACGCCGCCGGCGTAGGTCGAGCGTGACGAGACCTTGGCGTCCAGGTTCGCGCCCAGGATCGCCCCGGCCGAACCGTCGGGATACGCCCCGGGCAAGATCGTCGCCCAAGGGTCGTTCCCGTTGCCGCCACCGCCGCCGGCGGCGAAGTAGGTCGCGTCGTCGCCGTTGTACATGACCGCCTCAATCACGCCGATGACGGCGTTCGAGGCGACCGTGTTGTTGATGTAGACGGCGTAGTCGCCATTGGTGAACTGGGCCTGTGGCGTCGACGAGATCGTGGCGCTATAGACGCCGGCGCGACTTCCCGCGCCCGGGACGAGCGCGGCGACGGGGGTCGTCGGCGTCGCCTTGAACGTCGAGTCCGCGAAGTCGTAATTCATCCCGTCGGCGAGCCGCTCAATCGAGTAGCCGAGCGAAGCGCCTTGCGTGTACTGGAAACGGACGCGAAGCGACATGGCGAAAGCACTCCACGTTCAGGTACGAGAAATCGTCAAAGCGCCCGCGGCGAGCGTGCGGGGCGCGTCTCCGGCGGAAATCACCGCCGGTGCCGTGGTGGAGATGTGCGCGAGCAGGTTTCCGCCGGTCGGGGCGTCGAAAATCCCCAGCGCCTGGATCGTCCCCCAGGCTCCGGTCGGTGCCGGAAGCACGATCGGCACGCGATTTTGCGTGCGGCCGAGCACCGCGGCGTCAAAGGTGCCCGGCGGCAGTGCCACGCGGGCGTAACCGGTCGAACGGATGATGTTCCCCGTGCCGCCGGCCGCTCCGGCGGCGGCCGGAGCGGCACTGAGGTTCGCCGCGCCGCCGGTCAACGAGCCGATCGTGTAGGTCGCCGGCGTCCAGCCCGCCCCTCCCGTGACGACGACGCTCCGGTCGGCGGCATCAAACGGGTGACTGGCCGAGGTGATCCGAGTCTTCTCGGTCCCGTCCACGGTGAAGTCCGTGAACCCGTTCAGCGTCTGGGTGCTCGGGACTTCCGTGATGCCGAGCCGCGTGACGCGGGTCGTCAAGAGGCCGAGATAGAGTGTCGCCGGCGGCGTGTACGCAACCTTTGAGAGAAACTGGTCGAGCCAGAGATTCTGCTGATAATCCGTGAAGAAGCCGATCAAGGCGCCCATGACTCTTGCTCCAAATTACAGCGTGACTGCTGCCCAGTAGGAATTGTCAACGAGATAACCGCCCGGCATGTCGTCGCCGCCGCTGCCTTGAACGTCCGAGCCGCTCCAGACCGGCGGCGTCGCGGTGTTGTACGACCCGGATTCCACGCAGCGCAGCGTGGCGAACTGGCCGGCGACGGGGAGCTGCATTTCGAGGACGTGGCTTTCCTTGGCCCACGTCCCGCCACGCGGCGGCGCGGAATATTCCTTGTGGATGCTCTTGACCCGGCCCACGCCGCCGGGACCGGTGTTCTCGATCATCGGCACGATTTCCGACCAGGCGTACCCGCCACGGGCCATCTGGTGGTTACGGATCTCGCCGCTCCAGAGCGTCCCGTCGGTGCGGATCTGCGCGGCGTGGTTCGCCCCGAAGATGTTCGTGTTCGTGAGCGTGAACAGCCGCGTGCCGTCGCCGCCGGTGGGGTTGCGGTAATCGGTGCCGGGCGCGGAGTTGTCGTCCTTCAGCCAGATGACGACCGCGTCGTCGGTGAGCTTGCCGACGGCCAGGCCGTCGATCCGCAGGGACGTCGGGGTGAAGTGATGCCCCTCGGCGATGATGACCGCCTTCTGCGGTCCCCAGCCCCCTTCGGAGTCGGACATGAAGCTCGTGAACGAGTACCCGCCGCCGTACTGGTCGCTGTGGATATGCACGACCGATTCGGTCGCCGCGTTGCAGTCGCCGGTGAACACGTCGCGGAAGCGCCCGCCGCTGCCGACGAACCGCAAAGCCGTCCGTCCCACGACGTCGGTCTGGAAATTCTCCATCTTGACGATCTGCCAGTGGCCGTAGTAGGCCGCGTCGCTGCCTCCCGCGATGATGTCCTTCAGATAGATCGTGTAATTGGCACCGGTATTGAGCGAGCCGATGCCGTGGCCGCCGCCTCGTGCGTGGACGTCGGTGATCGTCACTTCCCAGGCCGCGCCGATGGCGATCGCTTGTCCGAACGCCGCCTGCCACGATCCCTTGGGCGTTCCGTTGACCCCCGAGGGGGTCGTCGCGCCGGCCAGCGCCGTCAGGCCCTTGATCGCGTTGTTGCTCGTGAGGATCGGCGTCGCCCCACGGTAGACGTTCAGAAAGTATCCGACGCAGGTGAGGTTGATCCCGTGCGTGGCCGGGTCGTTGCCCCCCTTGATCGTGACGCACCGCCCGTCGTTGTAACAGTTCGCCGAGCCGATCGGCGGATCGGTCATCGGGAACGACGCGACGCAGTTGCGTTTTGTGTCGAAATAGCGCTCGAAGTCCGTCGGGGCGACGTTGACGCTCGCATCGGCGCTGACCTTCGCTTGGGGCAGCCCGACCCCACGGTTTTTGTACATCAGGTCATTGGCCACGCGCAGCCCGTAGTATTTGTGGTTGACCGGATCGGGTGCCTGCGTGACGACGCGGGTCGTCAGCTTGCCGATATTGAACGGCGCGAAGATGTTCTGGACGAAGTACAGGTTGTTCTCTGCCCGGAACGCGGCCTGATTGCTGATCGTGACGGCGACCTGATTTCCGTTGACGTAGGCTTGCGCGGTCGCCGCCTCAAGATCGATCTGGAAGGAGACCCGGAACATCCCGCTGGAAGCCCCGAGCGAAAAGTAAATGTTCTGGTTGTTCGGCTGATTGGTGCCCGTCGTCGCGAACGTGAACCGAATCCGCGTGTCGCCGTTGACCGCGACCGTGTCGAAAAACCACGGGTAATATCCCGCGAGCGTCGCGTTCGGATGCGCCATGCCGAACAGCGGGTTGCTCCCGACCGGGCCTGCGCCGAAATCGACGCAAAAATCCACGGTCATTTTTCGCGTGAGCGCCCAGCCGTCGCTGATTCCGTGCGAGAACGGCGTCATCGGGCAGGAGATGTTCGTATCCCCGTTGAGATTGAACCCCCAGCGCTTCCCAGGGGCGGCGGCCGCGCTCGTGTCGAGAATCCCGTACAGGTCGACCCAGTGCGCCGGCTTGAGGGTCGTGGGGGTCTTTCCGTCCGAGCCGAGGAACCCGCTGTTCACAGGAGTCCGGGGCATGCCGATGATGAAGCAAGGCGCGCGGTCTCCCTGAGGCTTCGTGATGGTCGTCTGCGTCATTCCGTCGCCGCGGACCTCCCAGTTCGTCCGCTCCAGGAAGAACGGGCGCTGAAGCGTCCACTGCTGCCTGCTGCCTCGGAAGTAGATCGTCACGGGATTGTGATGCGGCCCGACGCTCGGAGAGCTTGCGTCGCGGACGTTGATGATGTAGTTGCGGATCGCTTCCAGGGCCTTGTCCACGCTCCCGGAGGTCGCGTCGCCGGGTCTGCCGCCCCACTCCCAGACGTCGAAAAACGTGTCGCCGTTCCTGGGCGGGACTGATGTGCCGATCGCCGCCATGATTCATCTCCCCTTCGGTCGAGATTTCGCCTGAGCTCTCGGACGCACAAGCCCGGGATACCACCGCACCGGACCCCTCGGGCTTGCCGTCGTGGCCATGTACCCTTGCGCGACCGGATTGCCTCGGTCGCCGTAACCTTGCAAAATGACCTGACTCATGATTTTCAATCTCTTGCGCTTGGATTTGTCGCGTCGTCGAGCGTGAACGTGCGCACGACCGTGGTCCCGTCGGGACCGAACAGCCTCAAGGCGGGGCCGATCTTCTCCCAACGCCCGAATCCTTGTGCCCGCGCGGCGTTGAGGCAGTCCCCCACGCTGTTCGCCTCGTTGGACAGCGGCACCGCCTGGCCCAAGTCCACGGAGACCGGGGCCTGGACCGACTGGACCGGCCCGCCGTTGAAGGTCGAGCGCGACGAGACCGCCGCGTCGAGGTTCGCCAGCCTCGTCGAATTGGCGTCCAGCTCCGCCCGGATCTGGGCCGCCGAAGGCGAGGCGGCGTCGTTCAGGTCGCTCAGCCGTTTGGTGTCGACGACGAAGCCGTCAATGACCGCCTTGCCGGCCACGCCGCCGACAGTCGCCGAGACACTGATTTGAACCGAGTTCCCCGACGCATAGCTCGTTGGAATCGTTCCCGAGACCGCGTACCGCCCGGTGTCGAGCCGCGTGGCCGTCAGTGAAAAGCTCGCGTCATCCGCGCCGTTGCGCGTGGCGGTCGCGGTCGGGAGCGTATCGGCGTCGGCCGCGATTCCTGTGTCAAAGCGGCATGTGGTGAATTCACCGTGGTAAATGTCGCCCGGCTTATACCCCATCGCTAGCTCCTTTGGTCCCAAACGTCGGAATATGTACGCTTGATCCGATCACCGTTCGAGTCGGGTGCAGAAGCGGTTCGTGCTCGAGGCCGCGCCGCCGGAGGCGCCCGAGTTCCAATGCACCACGGCCCGGGCCAGGACCGACTCCAGCTCCTTCTCGACGGCCTCCGCCTTCGCGGCGAGCGCGTCGCGCGCTGGATTGCCGTCGCGACAGAGATCGAGATAGCGGCGGCGGAGGACCGTCAGGACCACCGCGCCCCGCACCTCCCTCGGGTCGTACAGGTCGCTCGGACGCCGTCCGGCGACCAGATCATCGATCCCGAACCGCCGGTTCAGCTCGTAGGACGCGCTCTGAATCTGCGGATGCAGGGTGGCGATCAAGAATTCGACATTCAATGCGCCATCGATTGGCGCGGGAGGTTGACCCGTCCCACCGGCCTGACCCTTCCGCCGCAACACGATCGAGTTGCCTTGCACCGAATCCACAACCAGAATATCGGCGGGAGGACGGATGATGGTCGTCGGGCCGAGCAGTTGCACAACCTGGCCCGGGGCCGCCGCCTGAAGGGCGAAGTTGACGGACGGCGACGTCAGGGTCCACCGATCCTCGGCATCGAAGATGCCGTCCGTCCCCAGGGCGACAACCTGATCCTTCGGGCAAATCAACTGGAAATCGGCCGGCGCGCGAAGTGCGACGTCTTCATCCGTCGCGTAGGCCGTGGTCAATACGTTCATGCGCATATCCCGAGATGGGGATGAGGAAAGGAAGAATCGGGAGCAACCCCCCCAGACCAGTCATTCGGCCGGAGGATCGGCCCTCGATCGGCGTTTGTCGCGGTGCGAGGCCGGTCCCGACTTGTGTTCTGAGGGAAACACATCATCGATCATCATGTCGGCGGCCACCGCCGCGACACGAAGCTGGTCACGGAATTCGGCCGCCTTGGCGCGAATCCCCCCCAGGTGGGCCTCGTCGGCGGTCGCGGCCTGGGCGCACAGGTTCGCGATCGCGGCCAGCGGGGCGATCCGCTTCGCCGGGACGCTGGCTTCCGGATGCGCGATCGACGTCGCGGCGCGGTCGAGATAGCCTGGAAAACCCAGGAACGGATGATTGGGCACGGCGGTCGGTTCCCTGGTGTTGGATCGTTCGATGTGGATGGGTTTGCTCGGGGCGGAGGTCTGGGCTTGACCTCCGCCCCGATTCCGGCGGCCGCCTCGGTCAGATCGCGGAGAACGCGGTGATCCCCTCGACCCAGGCGTGGTGCGACTGGTTGTCAACCTCGATCGCGCCTTCGGCGATCCATTCCCCTTCATGGGCATCGCCGCGCGAGCCGCGAGGATTCCAGAACTCGTTGCGCTTCATCCGTAGGCGAACCTCCGAGGAGGTCAGGCAGATGGCCGAAAAGGGCTTCAGCAACGGAGCTTCAATGATCGACACCCCACCGAGGAAGGGGGCCTCGAAGACGTCGATCGGAGTTCCAAAAATGTTCACGCCCGCATCAATGCGCTGGGCGGCGTGGCCCCAGGTCGCCAGGCCGGTCATGAAGTTCGTGGAAACGATGAGCACGTCGGGATCGCCGCCGCCGATGCGGCACTTCTCCAGGGTGTCGCGAATCAGATCCGTCGGCTTGTACGCGCCGGCGTTCGTCGGGACGACGGTGTGATTCGACGTGAGCAGGGCCTTCAAGCCCTTCTGCTTCGGCCGGCCGCTGAACGACGCATCCTCGCCGCGGCCGTAGTAGCATGACACCTCCATGTCATCCATGAGATTCTGAAGTGCATCCATCTTCCCCTGTTCAAACGGGGTATGCAGGCCGGCGGTCCCTTGATAGCCGTTGCTCGCCTGGAACGAGCCGCCGACCTGGACCGGGTGCTGCCAGGTCTGGCAATACTGGCTCACGCCGACCGGCTTGTACGCGACGCCGCTCTGGTTGACTTCCGACCCCGTCCGGCTGTTGCCGATCAAGCGGATCACGTCATTGGCCGCGCCGGCGGCCGGCGTGGTCCCCTCGACGCCTCGACGGACGCTGATGACGTTCGTCGCCGGGTTCGGTTCCGCCGTCAGTTCGACCCGCTCGCCGGACGCAAGCTCAAGGACGTCGCCGTTCATGAACGGGCTGGCGTCGATCAAGGCGATTTGCGTGTCCGACGCCTCGATCGCCGACGCGGCCGTGGCGACGCGGCTGCGGAATGCCCGGTTGACCATCGTGAAGTTCGTCGACCCGACCGCCTGGCGCGGCAGGCGCGTCACCAACGGACAGCGGTTGACGAACCAGTTGATCGCCACGGCGCTGACGTCGTTGCGAATCTGGGCCTGGTTGTCGAAAGCACCCTGAATTCCCTGCAAATAAGCGTTCGGCATGGACGGCGGACCCTGTGAAGAAATGAAAGATCAACGCATGAAATGGCATGAATCCTTCACCAACGACAGTCCTGGCAACACGGGTGGACCGATCAGCGACGCCGCCGCAAACCGATCGGCGCGGAGCCGTCGGCGGGACGGCCGGCGGCCTCGCGCCATTGCTGAATCACGGCCTCACCCAGGTTTCGCGGCGACGCCACGGCCGCCGGAGCGGCCGGGCCGACGCCCGTTCCCCGCTGCGCCGCGCCTCCGCGAGACGACGGCTGACAAAAGTGCGCGAACTCCGCGCTCGCCAGCATTTCCGTCACGGCCTGGCCGATCGGCCGCCCATCCTGCGAGCTGACGTGAAGCTCGCCGCGCTCCTCGTGAACGCTGAACTCATCACGCCAGAGCCTGATGAGCTGCGACGCGGCACCGGACACCAGGGGCTTGCCCGCCAGCGCCGTCGCAAGCTCGCGATCGCGGACCGCGGCCTTGTAGGCACGCTCCCATTCCGACGCTTGCCGCTCGCGCTCCGCGATCTCCTTGGCGAATCGCGCCTCAAGCTCGTCCGCCGCCGGCGTTGGACTCGTGCCCGACGATTGATTCGATTCGGTCCGCGCTCGGAGGGCGTCCAGCTCCTTGCGCGAGATCGTCACCGTCTCGTCGTCGTCGGCCGCCGCGCCCTCCGCGCCGGATTCGGGGGATCTGAGAATTGGAAATAATCGCATGTGCCACTCTTGATTAAGTCATACCGCCGTCGCGCCGATCGCCGGCGCGGAGAGCAGGGCCGTACCGTGATTCATCATCGTATTTCCGCATGTTTTCAATCTGCAAATTTTCCGGGCGTTCCTCAAGATTGGTGAAGATCCTCAAGGATGTATTGGCTCGGCGTGGCCGCCTCGATTGCCCGGTCGCCCCCCTTGTGCTTCAAGAGGTCCTGGATCTCCGTGTCGCAGCCCGCGTACTGGGTGTCGGAGAGGCCCGGCAGGCAGAGCCGGACGAGCCGGTTGAGCAGCAGGCCCTCGGTCAGCGGCAACGCCCCCGAGCGCGCGATGATCGCCTGAAAGTCGGAGATCGCCGCCGCGACGTCCGCCGCGGTCGAGAGGTCGAAATCGGTCGGGTAGACGACGCGGATCGGCACACGTGCATCCGTCCATCCGTCGCCGAGGACCACGAGGGCGAGTTCCGCGATGGCGCGCTCGGCGTTGGCCAGGACCTTCGCCACCTTGGCCAGGCGGTTGTTGCCGTCCTGGTGATCCAGCATCTTCGCCAGGCCGGATTGCGCCCGGCCGTCGCGCCCCGTCGGACGCACGAGCGCTGAATCGCGGTCCACGTCGTCGCGCAGGTCCGCCTTGTTCTTGCGGATCGAGTCCGCCCCTTCCTTGGGGAACGCCACGACGTCGAACCCCTCGTAGGTCGCCGCACCCCCTTGCGTGTTCTTCTTCTTGGGCAACAGCCAGCTCGGCCCGATCGGGATCGTCCCGTCGGCCTGGACGTAGTCCTCCGGCCCTTGAAGCAGGGGATGCGCCTGCGTTGTGTCCGAAAGAATCAATTCGGAGTCGCGGTTGTAGTATTCGCGCTGCCGTTCCGCGACGCTTTCGTAACGGGACTGCCCGATGTTCTTGCAACGCGGCTTGCGGCGGTCGAACACGCGCACGATCGGCACCCGGCCGAACAGATGCGGCGTGACGGAGACGACGGCCCCGTCGGCGTCGTACAAGGTCGAGTCCGCGTCGGTCCAGTGACGATGGACGATTTGCTCTCCGTCGTCGGTTTCCCGGCGCTCTTGAACGAGACATTCGACATAGCGGCTTCCCGTGGCATCGAGCCTCCACCAAAGCATGTTTTCCGGCAAGATCACCGAAGCCAGACAGCGCTCCAGCCCCAGCCGCTCCGCGTCGGCCCGCGTCGCGACGACCTCGGAGTCGGGCAGGGGGGGGTGATCGATATAGATATCCACCTGTCCAAGCGCAAGCAACAGCGGGGCGACCGTCTCGGTCATCCAGTGGTCGATCGCCGTGCCGCACCCGTCGACGTCGCTCCACCACGACATCAAGGCGGCGGGTCCCTCGCGAGTCACCTCGCGGGCGTAGATCCGCGACAGATGAGTCTCGATCGACTCGGCGACGAAGCTCGGGACCGGGGTCCGGGCGCGTCGCAGCTCGTAATCGTCGTCGGTGGCCGTCGCGGCGAAGTCTTCCGCAAGCCCCGCCCCCCCGAACGGCGCGAGGCCGTTGCTGGGCGCGATGGATTCACGAGGGTCAGGATATTCCCGTTTGTGACGGATCAGGTTGCGGATCGGCTGGCCTCGGCCGTCGTAGCCGTAGATCGACTGACGATACCGCTCCCCCCCTTCCAGCGAATCGAGCAGCCAGCGCCAGCGGCGCTGGTGCTCTCGCCATTCGGGATGGCGGCGCGAGAGCAGCTCTCGGGATTCGCGCGATCGTTGTCTCATTAGAACACCTGTCGGGCTGAGATACGTGGTAAAACCGGTTGAGTCTTGCGACCGTCCGGAAAGCAGACGCGCAGGCCCCCGCGCAGCGCGTCGACGAGGTCTTCGTGCGGGTGCTGCGGGTCTTCGGGGTGGTCCTGCCACTGGCCGCCGCGCCGGGCGCGCCGATAATTGGCGAGCGCTCGGGCGAGGGCCTGGCAACGGGGATGCAGAATCAAGCGCGGCCGGCCGTCGGCGGACTGCACGAATGACTCCACCAGGGCCAATCCATCGGCGACCGGCCCGATCGGCCAGCGCCGCAGAGGACGCAGGCCGGCCCGCTCGAACTCGGCGATCACCGTCGGCCCGACCGGGTTGCGGGAGCCGCCGGCGGGATCGGTCGAGATCGTCTCAAGCCTGCCGTTGCAATGCGTCCGGGCAAGCTCCAGCAAGGCGCGGGCGTTGATCTCGGCAGTTCGGTTTTCCGCCAGATAGTCGGCGAAAACCCGAACCTCCTCGCGGATGCCATCGGCGCTCGGCGTCTTGGTCAACTGGAAAAACACCGCGCCGGTCCAGACGCCCGAATCAATCGACAAATGCACGGGTAAC
>Ga0164242_10008840_pt1 | contig 10904 bp, 9 predicted proteins | sample OricomgcompostMG_FD_108783 | JGI IMG/M metagenome (GOLD analysis project Ga0164242, IMG submission 108783) | Miracle-Growth compost microbial communities from Emeryville, California, USA - Original compost - Miracle growth compost (MG) ...
GGCGCGCTACGGCAAGACCCTGGTCTGCGGCTTCGCGCACATCCACGGCTACCCGGTGGGCATCGTCGCCAACAACGGCATCCTGTTCGCCGAGAGCGCGCTCAAGGGCGCGCACTTCATCGAGCTGTGCAACCAGCGCAACGTGCCACTGGTGTTCCTGCAGAACATCACCGGCTTCATGGTCGGCAAGAAATACGAACAGGCAGGCAACGCCAAGGATGGAGCGAAGATGGTCACCGCCGTGGCCTGCTCGCACGTACCGAAGTTCACCGTGGTGATCGGCGGCAGCTTCGGCGCCGGCAACTACGCCATGTGCGGCCGTGCCTACGGCGCCCGCTTCATGTGGACCTGGCCCAACGCGCGGATCAGCGTGATGGGCGGCGAACAGGCGGCCAGCGTGCTGGCCACGGTGAAGCGCGACGGCATCGAGGCACGCGGCGGCGCATGGTCGGCCGACGAGGAAGAAGCGTTCAAGGCGCCGATCCGCGAACAGTACGAACGCCAGGGCCACCCCTACTACGCCAGCGCGCGGCTGTGGGACGACGGCATCATCGACCCGGCCGACACCCGCCGCGTGCTGGGCATGGCGATCTCGGCGTCGATGAATGCGCCGATCGAGCCGCAGCGCTACGGCGTGTTCCGCATGTGATCCCGCGCCACGGCACGCCAAAAGGAAAGTCTTCACGTTCACAGGGGAAACACCGGGATGATCGTAGGCATTGACCTGGGCACGACCCATTCGCTCGTCGGCTGCTACGACGGGCAGGGCCCGCGCCTGTTCGCCAATCCGCTCGGTAGCCTGCTCACGCCGTCCGTCGTGGGCGTCGACGGTGACGGGCACATGCTGGTCGGCCAAGCCGCGCGCGACCGCATGGTCAGCCACCCGGCGCAGGCGGTGGCCGCCTTCAAGCGCTGGATGGGCAGCGCGCGCGAGACCCGGCTGGGCGAACGCCTGTTCCGCCCCGAGGAGCTTTCCGCGCTGGTCCTGCGCTCGCTGCTGGCCGACGCCGAAGCCGCGCTGGGCGAGCGGGTGCGCGAGGCGGTCATCAGCGTGCCGGCCTATTTCTCCGACGCCCAGCGCAAGGCCACCCGCGCCGCCGGCGAGCTGGCCGGCATCCGGGTCGAACGGCTCATCAACGAGCCCACCGCCGCGGCGCTGGCCTACGGCCTGCAGGATCGTCCCGACGGCTCGCGCTTCGTGGTCATCGACCTGGGCGGCGGCACCTTCGACGTCTCCGTGCTGGAGATGTTCGACGGCGTGGTCGAGGTGCACGCCAGCGCCGGCGACAACTTCCTCGGCGGCGAGGACTTCCTCGACGCACTGCAGACCGCCTGCCTCGCCGACCTGGGCATCGAGGCAGCGCAGCTGTCCGCACCGCAGCGCGGGCAACTGCGCCGCTGGCTGGAGGCCGCCAAGTGCGAGCTGAGCCAGCAGCCGGAGGTGCGCGTCGCCGGCCGGCTCGGCGAACGGCCGGTGGACTGGCGCATCGACCAGGAGCGCTTCGCACGGCGGGTCGAGCCCCTCGTGCAGCGCATGCGCGCACCGCTGGAGCGCGCCATGCGCGACGCGCGGCTGCAGGTCGAGCAGATCGACGACATCGTGCTGGTGGGCGGCGCCAGCCGCATGCCGGTGATCGCGCGCGTGGTCTCGCGCATGTTCGGCCGCCTGCCGCTACGGCACGTGCATCCCGACGAGGCCATCGCGCTCGGCACCTGCGTGGCGGCGGGCCTGAAGTCGCGCGACCGGCGCCTGGACGAAGTCATCCTCACCGACGTCTGTCCCTACACGCTGGGCACCGAGGTCGCGCGCCGCGACGAGCGCGGGCAACTGCTGCCCGGCTTCTTCCACCCGATCATCCAGCGCAACAGCGTCGTGCCGGTGAGCCGCGAGGAATCCTTCTGGCCGGTCCAGGAACAGCAGACGCAGCTGAGCCTGGAGGTCTACCAGGGCGAAAGCCCGATGGTGGCGAACAACATCAGGCTCGGCGAGCTGGCGCTGAAGATCGACCCGCGCCTGCCACTGGCGAAGAACGAGGTGACGGTGCGCTTCACCTACGACACCAACGGCGTGCTGCAGGTGGAGGCCACCACCTGCGCCACCGGCCAGCGCCACGAGCTGGTGCTGGAGCAGAACCCAGGGCTGCTGGACCCGCAGCAGATCCGCCAGCGGCTGGCGGCCCTGGCCGCGCTGAAGGTCCATCCGCGCGAGCGGCAGGAAAACATCGCCCTGCTTGCCCGTGCCGAGCGCCTGTACGAGGAACACCTGCCTGCGCGCGAGCAATTGCAGGCCTGGATCGCGCGCTTCCGCGCCGCGGTGGAGACGCAGGACGACGCGCTGATCCACCAGCATCGCCGCGACTTCGAGCGTGCCCTGGACACGCTGGAGCCGGCCTGATGTCGCCGCTGGAGTGGCTGGGCCTGGGAGCCGACGCCGACGAGCGCATGGTCAAGCGCGCCTACGCCCAGCGCCTGCGCACCACGCGACCCGAGGACGATCCCGAGGGCTTCCAGCAATTGCATGCGATCTATCAGGCAGCCCTGGCGCAATGCCGGCGCGCGCCGACGCCGGCCGCGGCGCGAAGCGCGCCACCGCCCGCGCTTGCCGCACCTGCGCCGCCACGCGCACCGGCGGACGTGGCTGCAGCGCCGCCCTTCGATCCCGTCGGCTTTTCCACCGAGGCGATCCGGCAGGCCACCGCCGGCGATGCCGACGCGCTGCAGGCCTGGCTCGTCGCCCAGCCCGCGCTGTGGTCGCTGCAGGCGAAGGCGCGGGCCGGACAGCACCTGTTCGCCCAACTCCATCGCCAGGCGCCGCCGCTGCCACCGGACGGCCTGGCCGTGCTGCTGCGCTTCTTCGACATGGACAACGTGCTGGCCGGCCACGACCCGGTGGCGCTGCAGCGGCTGCAGCGGCAGACTCGGCTGGCGTGGGAACTGCAGCCGGCGCACCACGGCGCGCTGGCGCGCCGCCTCGACACGAACCCGCACACGCTGCAGCGCTGGCTGCGACAACTGTCGCGGCCGTTCCAGGCGCGCCAGGCGGCACTGGTCGGCCTGATCCCGGAAGCCAGCGCCGACATGGCTCGATTCATTTCGCGGCTGACCGGCGACCACCCGGAGGACCTGCCGCCATCGGTCGACCCACGCCAGGCGCGCTTCTGGCCGGAGGCCGCGGCACGCGGCCGGGTCAACCGGGCGCGGTTGCTGATCGGCGGCACGCGTTGCGTCGCCGCGCTGCTGCTCGCCGTGCTGGCGGGCGCGCTGCTCGGCAAGCTCGTCCCCACGCCGCCAGCGACGTTCTCCTTCCTCGTGATGGCGTGGGTCATCGGCATGGTCGCCGTACCCTGCCTGATCTGGGCGGCGTGGATGGCCTGGCTTCCGTTCGAGCACTGGCATGCCCGGCCGGAACGGCTGCCGGCGCGCTGGCCGTGGTTGAACCTGCTACTGGTGCCGCTGCTCTGCGCGATCGGACTGGGCGGCTGGCTGGGCACGCGCCACCATCCGGCGGCACTGGTTCCGTTGGGACTCGCCCTGTGGCTGGCGTTCCGCCGCCTCCTGCTGCGCAGCCGCGGCGGGCTGGCGCGCGTCGCCCCGCGACTGATCTGGTTCGCCCTCTTCCTCGCCTATCCCCTGTCTAACGCCTTCCACACCAGCCTGCCGGACGACCTTCACGTGGACGACGCATGGGTCTTCGCCGTGGTGGCCCTGCTGCTGTGGGGGCTGGACCTGTGGCGGCACCGCGGCTGCCTGCGGGTAAGCGGGCGGGCAGCCTGAACCGAACGATGCCGGCATACCGCGTCAGCCGGGCGCGCTTTCCAGCAACTTGCGGATCGGCCCCAGCACGGCCTTCAGGGTGACGAAGCGTGCGACCACGTCGCGCATCGCGGCCAGAGCGGGGCTGCGGCGGCACATCAGCTTCGTCAGCGCGCGCGAATTGTCCTGGGCCGCTTCCACCCGCGGGCGCTGGGTGTGCTCGTAGTCGCGCAGCACCACGGCCACGCCACCGGCATCGGCCGCCAGCAGGCGTTGCGCCAGCACGCCGGCCGATTCCATCGCCATGCCGGCGCCGATACCCGCGGTGGGCACGAAGCCGGCGGCCGCGTCGCCCAGCAGCACGGTGCGCTGCACCGCCCATGCGGCGCTGCGGATATCGGTGAGCTTCCAGAAATACGGCGCATCATCGCTGCTTGCCACCGCTGCCAGCGCGCGCAACATCCGTTCATCGGCATGCCGCAGTTGGCGGCGGATATGCGCCACGAAAGCCCGTGGGCCGGCACGGGTGTCGTCGCGGTGGCCGCCCACGAACACGCCGGCGCGGCCCAGCACCGGATACACGCCCACGAAGAAGTCGCTGCCCCAGATCTCGTCGCCACGGTCGGCGTACTCGGCGTCGCTGTCCATCCATGCCACCCAGCCGCCCCAGCTGCAGTCGAAGGTGGACACCTGCTCCGCCGGCAGCAGCAGCTCGCGGCTGGCCGAGTGCAGGCCATCGGCCAGCACCACCGCGTCGAACTCGCCTTCCAGCGTGGCATCGCCCTCGCGCAGGACGGCGTGCGCCGCTGCCGGCGTCTGCCGCAGCGATTGCAGCGTGCTCGAATAGCTCACCGCGGCGCCGCCTTCGGCCAGTGCCTGCATCAGTTCGCCACGGGCGATGCCGCGGTATTCGCCGTAGCGGCTCAGCAGGCTGTCGATGGCGTATCCGCGCAGGCGCTGGCCGTGCCGTCCGTGCAGCACGTAGCGATGGAAGCGCACGCTCCGCGCCCGGTAGGCCTCGCGCACGCCGGCCAGGCGCAGCGCCGGCTCGACCAGCGGCATCAGCGCCAGCATGTAGCCACTGTCGGCATGATCGGCGGCGCGTTCCAGCAGCACCGGATGCAGGCCGCCGGCACGCAGCGCCTGGGCCAGGGTGAGACCGGCCACGCCGGCGCCGACGACCAGCACGCGCAGGCGATCGCCCTGCACGCGCGCAAGCTGTTCCCGTAGCGGAGTGGCGACGAACATGTGTGTCTCCCGAGACTGGACCACCCAGTCCACTCATCGCATCCTCGCACGTTGTGGACCACCCGGTCCAGTGCCGCTACGATGCCGCCATGGACACGACGCCCCCATCCACCTCGCCGCGCGAACACGCATTGCTGGCCACCGCCGCGCGCGAATTCGCCACGGCCGGTTTCGAACGCGCGTCGCTCAACGCTGTGATCCGCGCCTGCGGCATGAGCAAGAGCTCGTTCTACCACCGCTTCGATTCCAAGCAGGCGCTGTTCGACCGCGTGGTGGACGAAGCCGCCGCCACGCTGGCGCACGACCTGGCCGCACCCGACCCGGCGGAACTCGCCGGACCGGATTTCTGGCCGCGCCTGGAAGCCTTCGTGACGCACGCGGTGGCGGCATTGGCGAAACCGGCGTGGTATGCCGACCTCGGCAAACTGTTCTACCTGCCCGACGCGCCGGCCGGACACAGCGCGGCGATGCGCCGCCTGCTGGCCGGAGTGGACCGCTGGGTACAGGCCGTACTGAAAGCCGGCCGCGCCTGCGGCGCGGTGCACGACGACCTGCCCGCCAGCCTGCAGGCCGAACTGGCCTTCGCCGTGCTGCAGGCGATGGACCGCTGGTCGGTGGCGCACATGGATGCGATGAAGCCCGCGCAGCGGCAGCGCATCGCGAGACAGCAACTGGCGCTGCTGCGGCGCCTGCTGGCGCCGTAGCCACAAGAGCCTGTTCAAGTTCCCGGACATCCCACATGAAGCGTCATCGCAGCGAAAGCCGGGACCCAGCGCCTCTGAGCCTTGGAGCCTCAAGTCACTGGATTCCTGCTTTCGCAGGAATGACGGGTTGGAGACATACCCGGGACTCCGGTCTCCCTACGGAGCGTCATCCCAGCGAAAGCTGGGATCCAGCGCCTTTGGGCGTCAAGGCATCAAGTCACTAGATTCCTGCTTTCGCAGGAATGACAGGTTGGAGACATACCCGGGACTCCGGTCTCCCTACGGAGCATCATCCCAGCGAAAGCTGGGATCCAGCGCCTTTGGGCGTTGAGGCATCAAGTCACTGGATTCCTGCTTTCGCAGGAATGACGGGTTGGGGACATACCCGGGGCTCCGGTCTCCCTACGGAGCGTCATCCCAGCGAAAGCTGGGATCCAGCGCCTTTGGGCGTTGAAGCATCAAGTCACTGGATTCCTGCTTTCGCAGGAATGACGGGTCGGGGGGCGTATTGGGGATTCCGGGGCTTCGGGAAAGATCCCGAGCAAACCCAAGGCACCAACTTCAACGCGAGCGCGGCCGAAAGTGCAGCGGCACCGGCTCCACCATCACGCGTGCCTGGCCCGACGCGCCAGGACCACGCGAAGCCGCCGGCGCCGGCGAGGCCGCGGCCGGCTTCTTCGGCCCGCAGGCGCCGCAGGTGGAGCAGCCGTCGGCGCAATTGCCGGTAGCCTGCTTCGGTTGCAACCGACGCCCCAGCGCCCGCGCGAAGCGCGAGTCATGCCGCGCCAGCCGGATCGAGGCCGCGGCGAACCAGCGGTTGGTGAGCTGCGGCGCCAGCTTGCGGAACGCCACCAGCGCGCTGACCAGCACGACCAGCCCCACCACCACGTATTGAACGACCAACCCGGTGCTCATGTCAGCGCGCTCGCAATCTGGAAGGTGAGCAGCGACGCCACGTAGGCCATCACGAACATGTAGCCGAACGAGATCGCCACGTTGCGCCAGGAATCGGTCTCGCGCTTGATGACCGCCAGCGTGGACATGCACTGCGGCGCATAGGCGAACCACACCAGCAGCGACAGCGCGCTGGCCAGCGGGATGTGCGCGGCCAGCGCCGGACCCAGCGCGCCGCCGTCGCCGCCCACCGCGTAGACCGTGGCCAGCGCGGCTACCGCGGTTTCGCGCGCGGCGAAGGCCGGGATCAGCGCCAGGCTCATCTGCCAGTTGAAGCCGATCGGCGCGAAGAGGTGCGCGAAGCCGCGGCCGAGATAGCCGGCGATGCTGTAGTCGATGGCCGGGCCGGTGGCGCCGGCAGGTGGCGCCGGGAAACTGGATAGCGCCCACATCAGCACCGTCAGCGCCAGGATCACGCCGGTCAGCCGCTTCAGGAAGATCATGCCGCGCTCGTACAGGCCGATCGCCACGTCGCGCGCCTTCGGCAGGCGATACGACGGCAGCTCCATCATCAGCGCGTGCTCGCGCTTGTCGCGATGGATGCGCTTCATCGCCCAGCCCACCAGCATCGCGCCGGCAATGCCGGCCGCATACAGCGCGAACAGCACCAGGCCCTGCAGGTTGAACACGCCGAACACGTGGCGCACCGGGATGAAGGCGCCGATCAGCAGCGCGTACACCGGCAGCCGCGCCGAACAGGTCATCAGCGGCGCCACCAGAATGGTGGTGAGCCGGTCGCGCGGGTCGGTGATGCTGCGCGTGCCCATGATGCCGGGAATCGCACAGGCGAAGCTGGACAGCAGCGGGATGAACGAGCGCCCGGTCAGGCCCACCGACAGCATCATGCGGTCGAGCAGGAACGCCGCGCGCGGCAGGTAGCCGGATTCTTCCAGCGCAATGATGAAGAAGAACAGCACCAGGATCTCGGGCAGGAAGCCGAGCACGGTGCCCAGGCCGCCGCAGATGCCGTCCGTGACCAGCCCCTGCAGCGGCCCCGCCGGCAGCCACACGGCCAGATGGTCGCCCAGCCAGCCGAAGCCGTCGCCGATGGCGTCGGTCATCGGCTTGCCCACCGAGTACACCGCCTGGAACACCAGGAACATCACCGCCGCCAGGATCGCCAGGCCGAACACCGGGTGCAGCGCCCAGCGGTCCAGCGCATCGTCCAGTTTCGCCGTGGCGCGCGGCATGGTCACGGTGGCGGCCAGCAGTTCGCGCACCTGGGCATGCAGGTCGGCGCGGCTGGCCGCATCGTCCGGCTGCACCGGTGCGGCGACGGGCATCTCGCCATCCACGCGCTCGATCAGCGCTTTCGCACCGCCGCGCTGCACCGCGATGGTCTCCACCACCGGCAGGCCCAGCCGACGCGACAGCTCCGGCACGTCGATGACGATGCCGCGGCGGCGCGCCGCGTCCATCATGTTCAGCGCCAGCACCACCGGCCGGCCCAGCCGCTTCACTTCCAGCAGGAAGCGCAGGTGCAGGCGCAGGTTGGTGGCATCGGCCACGCAGACGATCAGGTCCGGCACCGCTTCGCCGGGATAGTTGCCTTCCAGCACGTCGCGGGTGATCTGCTCGTCCGGGCTCACCGCGTCGAAGCTGTAGGCGCCGGGCAGGTCGAGTATCTGCAGCATGCGGCCGGACGGCGCCACGAAGCGCCCTTCCTTGCGCTCGATGGTGACGCCGGCGTAGTTCGCCACCTTCTGCCGGCCGCCGGTGAGCTGGTTGAACAGTGCCGTCTTGCCGCAGTTGGGGTTGCCCACCAGGGCGATGCGCAGGGTATCCGCACTCATGCCGCCACCTCCGTGCGCACCTCGACGCGCGCCGCCTCGTTGCGCCGCAGCGCGAACCGCGTGGAGCCGATCTGGATCAGCAAGGGATCGCCGCCCATCGGGCCCCGCGCCACCACGCGCACCGGCTCGCCCTGGACAAAACCCAGGTCGCGCAAGCGCTGCGCGATGGGATCGGCAGCATGGATGTCATCGACACGTTCGACCACGGCGGGCGCACCCTTCTGCAATTCGGACAGGCGCACAGGCACCACACTCAAATAAGAATTGTTCGCATTGTATGCCTTTCGCTGCCGGCATGCAGCCCTGCGTCATTTCGCGCAAGGCTGCATGCGGTGGCATCAGCTCGTCATTCCGGCGAAAGCCGGAATCCAGTGAAGTATGCGTGCGAAGCACTCGAAATCGGTTTTGCGTGCTACGCACGAGTATTTCGACTGGATTCCGGCTTTCGCCGGAATGACGAGCCAGGGAGCAGGTGCACGCAGCGCCAAGCCCTAGAATGGACGCATCCCAATCCTGCGGAACCCGCGAATGACCGCCATACGGATCACCGACCGCGCCGGCGTGCGCGAACTGGCCCTGAACCGCCCCGACGTCCACAACGCCTTCGACGACGCGCTGATCGCCGAACTCACCGCCGCCTTGCGCGACGCCGGTGGCGACCCGGCGGTGCGCACCGTGGTGCTGACCGGTACCGGCGCCAGCTTCTCCGCCGGCGCCGACCTCCACTGGATGCGCGGCATGGCGAAGGCCAGCGAGCAGGAGAACCGCGACGACTCGCTGCGCCTGGCCGAACTGATGCGCACCCTGCAGTTCTGCCCCAAGCCCACCGTCGCGCGCGTCAACGGCGCGGCCTACGGCGGCGGCGTAGGGCTGGTCGCCTGCTGCGACATCGCCATCGGCGCGGACACGGCGAAGTTCGGCCTCACCGAGGTGAAGCTGGGGCTGGTGCCGGCGGTGATCTCGCCCTGCGTCACCGCCGCCATCGGCCTGCGCCACACGCGCCGGCTGTTCCTCACCGGCGAGGTGTTCGACGCCGCTGAGGCGCGGCGCATCGGCCTGCTGCACCGGGTGGTGGCGCCCGAGGCGCTGGACGAGGCGCTGGCGTTCACGCTCAAGCTGCTGGCCAAGGCCGGCCCCGAGGCACAGCGCGAGGCCAAGCAACTGGCCTTCCGCATGGGCGGCCTCGACGAGGCTACCGCCGAACGCATCGACCGCGACAACGCCGCGCTGATCGCCCGCCTGCGCGTATCGCCTGAAGGCCAGGAAGGGCTCGCCGCCTTCCTCGACAAACGCGCCCCGGCCTGGATCGCACGCGGCTGAACTTCCCTGCTGACACCACGCCAGTTGGATACACCGCCCTCTCCCGGAGAACGTACGCCCCGGTAGTGAATTTCGAAAAACCTCCGTCGCCCCAGCGGATCTCAACAGCCGAAGGGTTGGTCAAGCTGGGGCCCAGCGTCTTCAAGGCATGGAGAACAAAGGCGCTGGATTCCAGCTTTCGCTGGAATGACGAGCAAAATAAGGTTTGTCGAGATTCCCGGTAGGAGCGGCTTCAGCCGCGATGCTCCCGGCAGCGTATTCGACTAACCTGAAAAGCATCGCGGCTGAAGCTGCTCCTGCAACATACAGGTCGCGCCCCGAAAACCCGGAAGAACGGGCGGCACCGCATGAAACCGCAGACAGACCCTCAAGAGGCCGCCATGACCCACCCCGTGCTCAACCTCGACGACGTCGTCATCAGGACCCTCGCGCCCACGCCGCCGCTGCAAGGCGCCACCGCCGAACGTTACGACCTGCGCCGGGGCGAGATCGCCACCCGCATCGGCGCACGCAAGCTCGGTTACCGGCTCATAGTGGTGGCACCGGGCAAGCGCAGTTGCCCGTTCCACAGCCATCGCAACGACGAGGAAATGTTCTTCATCCTCGAAGGCTCCGGCGAATTGCGTTACGGCGATGCGCGCCACCCACTGCGCGCCGGCGACGTGATTGCCTGCCCGACCGGCGGACCGGAGACCGCGCACCAGATCATCAACACCGGCGCCGCCGAACTGCGCTACCTGGCGGTGAGCACGATGGAACCGGTGGAAATCTGCGAATACCCCGACTCGGGCAAGTTCGGCGCGTATGCCGACGACACGCCGGGCACGACCGACCCGGCGCCGCACTTCCGCTACCTTGGCGTGGCCGGTGACGCGCACGACTACTGGGAAGGCGAATGAGCCGCCGTTTTGCTGCGCTGCGCATCGGCGCGACGACGCACATCTGCTAGATTCCGGGGGCTTTGCATCCCTCGGACGGCCCCAAGGAACCCCGCATGTTCGAACGCGTACTGATCGCCAACCGCGGCGAGATCGCCTGCCGCGTGATCCGCACCTGCCGCCGGCTCGGCATCCGCACCATCGCGGTATATTCCGAGGCCGACCGCGATGCACAGCACGTGCGCCAGGCCGAC
>Ga0164242_10008841_pt1 | contig 10903 bp, 6 predicted proteins | sample OricomgcompostMG_FD_108783 | JGI IMG/M metagenome (GOLD analysis project Ga0164242, IMG submission 108783) | Miracle-Growth compost microbial communities from Emeryville, California, USA - Original compost - Miracle growth compost (MG) ...
AGTTCCCAAATATGCGCTGGGGAGGCCGATCCGCGCTGCCCCGCCGGGTCGCCTGCCGATGCTTTCCTCCGTCCTTGCCCCAGCCCTCGCCCGCCGCAACGTGCATTACGGCTGGGTCGTCGCCGCTGTCACCTTCCTGACCATGCTGGTCACCGCCGGCGCCATGGGCGCACCGGGCGTGCTGATCGTGCCGCTGCAGCAGGAATTCGGCTGGACCACCGAGCAGATCTCGGTGGCGCTTGCGGTTCGGCTCGTCCTCTACGGGCTGATGGGGCCGTTCGCGGCGGCTTTCATGAACCGCTTCGGCGTCCGCCCGGTTATCATCATCGCGCTCTGCCTGATCGCGGCGGGCTTTCTGGGCTCGCTGGCGATGACAGAGGTCTGGCAGCTCATCCTGTTCTGGGGCGTGATCATCGGCTTCGGCACCGGACTCACCGCCATGGTGCTGGCGGCGACCGTCGCCACGCGCTGGTTCACCGCCCGCCGCGGCTTCGTCATGGGGCTGCTGGCCGCGAGCTCCGCAACCGGCCAGCTCGTCTTTCTGCCGCTGATGGCGGAACTGACCGAGCGTTTCGGCTGGCGCCTGGCGCTGGTCTTCGTCTGCGGCCTGCTGGCGATCGCGGCGGCAAGCGCGCTGGCGCTGATGCGTGACCGCCCCTCCGATCTCAACCTGCCGCCGCTCGGCGAGGCTGTCGTTGTGCTGCCGCCGGCGGAAGAGAAGGGGCTGCTGTCTCTGATGGCTGGCCCGATCGCCATTCTGCGCGAGGTGTCGCGGACATCGACCTTCTGGGTGCTGTTCGCGACCTTCTTCGTCTGCGGCGCCAGCACCAACGGCCTGATCCAGACCCATTTCGTCGCGCTCTGCGGCGATTTCGGCCTGGCCGCGGTCGGCGCGGCCGGCTTCCTGGCGATGATGGGCGTGTTCGATTTCTTCGGCACGGTCGGCTCGGGCTGGCTGTCGGACCGCTTCGACAACCGCTATCTGCTGTCCTGGTATTACGGCCTGCGCGGGCTCTCGCTGCTCTATCTGCCCTTCACCGGCTTCACCTTCTACGGCCTGACCCTGTTCGCCGTCTTCTACGGGCTCGACTGGATCGCCACCGTGCCGCCGACCGTGAAGCTGACGGCGGATCGCTTCGGCCGCGAAAAGGCGGGGCTGGTGTTCGGCTGGATCTTCACCGGGCACCAGCTCGGCGCCGCCAGCGCGGCCTATGGTGCCGGCTGGTCGCGCACGGACCTCGCCAGTTACCTGCCGGCCTTCTTCTTCGCCGGGCTGCTGTGCATTGCGGCGGCGCTTCTGGTTCTGTCGCTCTCTCGCCACCAGCCGCGCGCCGATCCCGCCGCCAAAGGCGCCGCTGCCTGAAGGCCCGAGATCAGGCGACGTCGCGGTCGCCGGTGTCGGGCTGGAGGAAGCGGCCAAGCTGGCTTGCGGGGATGGGGCAGCTGAACAGGTAGCCCTGCACCTCCGTGCACCCTTCCGCCCGCAGCCGGTCCATCTGCTCGACCGTCTCTACGCCCTCTGCTGTGGTGGTCATGCCGAGATTGCGCCCGAGTCCGGTCACGGCGCGAACAATGGCCAGGCAGTCAGTGTCCTCCCCGAGCCCGCGGACGAAGGACTGGTCGATCTTGATCTTGTCGAAGGGGAAGCTGCGCAGATAGCTGAGCGAGGAATAGCCGGTGCCGAAATCGTCCATCGAGATGTGCACGCCGAGCCCGCGCAACTGGCGGAGAACGGCGAGGTTGGCCTCGTTCTCGTGCAGCAGCACCGTTTCGGTGATCTCCAGCTCCAGGCGGTCGGCGGGCAGGCCCGAGGCATCGAGCGCCGAGCGCACGGTTTCCACCAGATTGCCGCTGCGGAACTGTGTCGGCGACAGGTTGACGGCGATCTTGATGTGCGGCGGCCAGGTGGTGGCCTGGGCACAGGCCTCGTGCAGCACCCATTCGCCGATCGGCACGATCAGGCCGATTTCTTCGGCGAGGGGGATGAACTCGCCCGGCGCGATCAGCCCGCGCTCGGGATGGCGCCAGCGCAGCAGCGCCTCGCAGCCGCAAGCCTGCTCGGTCGCAGTGTCGACAAGCGGCTGGTAGTGCAGCTCGAACTCCCCGGCCGGCAGCGCCTTGCGCAGGTCGAGTTCGAGCGCGCGGCGCGCCTGCAACTGGGCGTCCATCGCGGCCTCGAAGAAGCGGAACGTGCCGCGCCCCTCCTTCTTGGCGCGGTAGAGCGCCATGTCGGCATTGCGCAGGAGCTGGTCGGACGCGCGGCCATCGCCCGGTGCGGTGGCGATGCCGACGCTGGCGCCGATGATGACGCTGTGGCCGTCGATCTCATAAGGGGCGCCCACCGCCTCGACGAGGCACGCGGCGAGCGCGCCGGCCTGCTGGGGCCGCTCGATTCGACCGAGAATGATGGCGAATTCGTCGCCGCCGAGGCGTGCCACGAGATCGCCCTCGCGCACGACCGAGCGCAGGCGCTCGGCGGCGGCGCGCAGCAGCTTGTCGCCAACCGGGTGGCCGAGGGTGTCGTTGACGTTCTTGAAATTGTCGAGGTCGAGGCAGAGCACGGCGAGGCCATCCGGGCTGCGGTTCACGCCGAGCGTGGTTTCGAGCTTCTCGCGGAACAGCACGCGGTTGGGCAGATCGGTGAGGGCGTCGTGATGCGCCATATGCGCGATCCGGGCCTCGGCGCGGCGCTGTTCGGTGATGTCGACGACGGCGGTCAGGATGGCCTCGCGGCCGTCAAAGGAGACCGGCCGGGTATAGGGGATGACCTGAATGATGCTGCCGTCGGCCTTGATGTGGTGCCAGGTGCGTTCGCCGCTGTAGGATTCGCGCAGGCGTGGAAGGATCGAGCGCAGCAGGGCTCGCTCCTGGGCGGGCCGGATGTCGAGGATCGACATTTCGAGAAAGCGCTCGCGGCTGTAGCCGTAATGCTCCACGGCGGCATCATTGACGCCCACGAAACGAAGGCTCTCGGGGTCGAACAGCCACATCGGCACGGGGTTCCCGTCGAACAGCAGGCGGAAGGAGGCCTCACGCGCCTTGACGCCGCCGATGTCGGTGAGCGTCACCGACAGGAGGTCGCCCACCGCGGCGGCGCCGACCTGGAAATGCCGCGTGCGTTCGCCGGGATAGGTCAGTTCGAACTGCTCTCGCCCGCCCGCGGCGAGCAGGTTGGAAAGCCGCTCAAGGACGCCGAGCCGGTCGAGCGACAGCGGCAGTTCGGAAAGGCGGCGCCATTGCAGGTCGGCGCGTTGCATCCCGATAAGGCGGGCAGCGCCCTCGTTGACCGAGATGATGCGAAAGTCGCTCGCGCGCCCGTTGTCGTCGCGGATCGCCACCAGCGCGATCAGGCCCTCATCGGAGGTGCTGACCATCGCATCGAGAAGGCTGTAGCGGGCGCCAAGCGGCTCGACGAAAGCAAGCAGGACCGGCGGCCCCCAGCGATAGGCGAGGGGCATCGCCAGAAGGTTGTAGGCCTCGACCACCCCGCCCCGCACGCGGTGCATGACCGATTGCTGCGGCTGCCGGGTTTCGAGCGCTCCGGTGAAGACCTCACGGAGCGCGAAGGTGGCGTCGGGCGCTGCCTCGCTGAGCAGGCGCGCCGCGCCGCCATCGCGAATTCCGCAGTCCCCGGTCCCGCTGGCGCGGATCCAGGCCGAGACCTGGTCTCCCGCCCGCAGGAGCCGGTAGTCGGCACCTTCGGGCGCGGCGATTGCAATCTGATCGGCGAGCCGGCCGAGGCTGCCGAGCGCGATGTCCTCATAGGCGGGCAAGCCGGCATTGGCTTCCGCTGCCGCCTGCCACTTCCGCCGCATGATCTCGGCCCCGTCGAGGAGGCTGCGCTTGCGATCCGTCGGGGGAAGCTTGGAAGACATTCTTGGGCTCGTAGCTGATCCGCTTCCGGTGTGCTTTAGGGATCAAAACTTAATAGAATAAGTATCCGATCAAATGTTATCTGTCATATTATTGACACGACTTAGATATATAATACAAGATTCTTAAGAATCGAGCAAAAAGAATAATATTAGCCTCTTAATAGAAGATTCATTTCTTGTCTGACACCAGTGTCGCGCAGATTGGCTGCACGGTGTTCAAATGAAAATGACTCTCGGTCGCAAGCTCGCGGCTATTGTACTTGGTCTGGCACTTTCCTCCGTCGGGCTTTCGATCTTCTCCCACGCTCAATTGCAGGCTGCCCGGCAAAGGGCCGACCGCCTTCTCGAGACACAGGCACAGGCACTGACGGCGGAGCGGCTTGCGCGTGCCATCGAACAGGTCGTCATCCGCGCGACCGCCGTGTTCACTGCTCAGGACATCGGCGGTGCGAAGGCGCATTTCGTGCCGCTCCAGCAGTCTCTCCAGACGTTGAAGGACGTCCGCGAGAATTTCCTGCGGGCCTTCGCCGCAAACATGGACCCGAAGGCGCGGCAGCTCCTGTTGCACGAGCTGGACGAGTTCATCGCCTATCAGGCGGACACGGCAAATCTCGGCATGACGATCTCTCCGCAGGCCGCGCTGATTCAGGCCACCGATCCGCCGACTGTGCTCAGCCGTGAAAAGATGGTCGCGCGCATCGAGAAGCTTGGCAGCGAAAGCGCCGCACGGCTTGCCGCGCTTCGCTCCGCGACCGCGGCGGCGGCCCGTCGCAGCGATATGCTGCTTCTCGGCGTGCCCGCCATCACTCTGGCCGCAGCGCTTCTTTGCGCCGCCTGGATGGCCCTGACCCAGATTCAGCGGCCGCTGGCGCGCCTCACCCTCTCCATGCGTGCCCTGGCGGAGGGCGACTTCGACCGGGAGGTGCCCTTTACCCCGCGCACGGACGAGATCGGAGGCATGGCGCGCATCATCAGCCATCTCGGCGCGGAATTGCGCACCAAGGAAAGCCTGGGCCGGGCCGAGGCCGGGCGCGTCGAGGCCGAGCGGCAGCGTGCGCTCGCGCTGGCCGGGACAATTGCGGCCTTCGAGGCGCGGATCGGCGCGTGCATGACGGCGTTGTGCGCCTCCGCCGAGCAACTCGACGGTGTGGCCGGAGAGATGTCGGGCACCGCGACGATGATGCGCGACCGCAGCGGTGCGGTGTCGTCCTCCACCCGCGTGGCTGTCGGGGAGATCACGGCCGCCGCGGCAGAGGTCCACCGGCTGTCGTCGTCCGCAGCCGACATCGACCAGCGCGTCCGCAGCGCCGCCGCCGGCAGCGCGGCGGCCCGCGACGAAGTGGTTGCGGCGCGTCGCATGGTCGACGCCCTGGAGGGGTCGGCTGCCGATATCAGCACGATCATCCAGATGATCGAGGGCATCGCCGCGAAGACCAATCTTCTGGCGCTCAACGCGACGATCGAGGCTGCGCGCGCGGGAGAGGCCGGCCGCGGCTTCGCCGTGGTGGCGCAGGAGGTCAAGGACCTCGCCGCCCTAGACGGCGCAGGCCACGGCACGGATCGAGGTTCAGATCGGGGAGATCCGCTCGGCGGTTGCGGCCTCCACGGCGGCGGTTGCCAGCATAGACGCGACGATCGAGCAGGTCAGCGCACTTGCCGACGCGGTTGCTGCCGAATCCGACGAGCAGCAGCGCTCCACATCGCGGCTGGCCAGCAATATGGAGACGGCGTCGGCGAATGCCGGTTCGGTTTCCGCGCGCATCGAGGAACTGGACGGCGCCGCGCTCGCCACGCGCCGCATGGCACAGGACGTGGCGAAGACGACAGCCGGAATGGTGGCGGACTCGCGCGCCATCGAGGCTGCTATCGGCGAGTTCCTTGCCGCGGTTCGCGCGGCCTGACACGCACCACGGCGGCGGCCGTCGCAGACGTCGCCCCTTTTCCCGCCATCGCGGCATTGCAGCCACGCCCCATCTTCCTGCCGGCGGAGATGAGCGGCGGGGAAACGTCAGCCGTCCTAAGACATGTTGAGTTTTGAGCAGAAAACGAGGTTCTTCCGATGTGGCACCGAAAATTGAAATAGAAGAATTAAAAACTATATCAATTCTAAATTCTCGTCATCTTAGAATTAGTAGAATAAAAATAAGAGTATTTTTCATTGCATTCAGGGCGATCCTTATCTAGGAGGCCTGCCATATGTTGAATTAACAACTTTGGCGAAAATGGCACAGAAACTCGTTCTTCTTGGCTCGGTTTCCATTTTTGTACTGGCGGCGAGCGGCATTGCGCAGGCGCAGACGGTAAATCAGGCGATCGAACTCCAGGCCATCAATGTCGAGGGGCAGTCTGCATCGAAGCAGTCCGGCGCGCCGGGCGTAATCTCGACGGAAGGCTATGTGGCGAAGTCCACGCGCTCGGCCACCAAGACGGACACCCCGCTTCTCGAAGTGCCGCAGTCGGTCTCCACCGTCACGCAGCAGCAGCTCGAGGACCGCAAGCCGCAGAACCTTCAGGACGCGCTGACCTACACGCCGGGCGTGCGTATCGGCGCCTTCGGCTTCGATCCACGTTACGATTCCTTTACGATCCGCGGCATCGACGTGACCTATAGCGGCGTCTTCCGCGACGGCCTGCGCCAGTTGAACAGCCCCAACGGCCTCTTCCGGCTGGAGCCCTATGGCCTTGAAGCGATCTCGATCCTCAAGGGCCCAGCCTCTTCGATCTACGGCGCCAGCAGCACCGGCGGCATCGTCGATCTCATCACCAAGCGTCCGACTGAGACGCCCTTCCACGAGATCGAACTGCAGACCGGCTCCTATGACCGCCTGCAGGGCAATGTCGATTTCTCCGGACCGGTGAACGACAGCGGCAGCGTGCTCTACCGCTTCACCGGCGTGGCGCGGAACGCCGATACTGACATCGACGGCGTGCCGGACGACCGCGTCTATGTCGCCCCGGCGCTGACCTTCAAGCCGAACGAGGACACAAAGCTCACCCTCCTGACGGAATACATGGACAGCACGACCGGCGGCACGGTGGCCTACGTCAACACCTATGACGGCCCGTTCTCGACTGGAGCGACGCACCATTTCGGCGGCGATCCGGACTTCAATGAGTTCCGCCAGAAACAGGGCCGGATCGGCTGGGAGTTCGAACACCGCTTCAACGACACCTTCACCCTGCACCAGAACACGCGCTATTCGGACCTCTCGACCCACCAGGAATACAATTTCGGGGGCTTCCCCGGCTTGGTGAAGGAAGACACCGGCGGACTTGTCACCGACACCAATCTGGTCAGCACCTTCAACACCGGTCCCGTCGGGCATGAGCTCTTGACCGGCCTCGACGTCTCCTACCTGCACTACAAGGCGCGCGAAGCCTATGGCGACTTCACGACCGAGGACTCGCCCTATCTGCCCTATGTCTACGACTACAAGCAGAACCAGACGCTCGTCGGCGCCTACGCACAGGACCAGATGGCTTTCGGCGGCTGGCGGCTCACGGTCGGCGGCCGGCATGACTGGCTCGACAGCACCTTCGTCGATGCCGCGGGGGACGACCACAAGCAGAACGAGGGCAAGTTCACCGGCCGCGCCGCACTGAGCTACATCACGCCCTGGGGCATCGCGCCCTATGTCAGCTGGGGCACCTCGTTCACGCCTAATCCGGGCACGGTGCTCGATGGTTCGGTCGCGGTGCCGACCACCGGCCGCCAGGTCGAGGCGGGCGTCAAATACGACATCCCCGCCACGAATGTGTCGCTGCGCGCCGCCGTCTTCGACATCAAGCAGAAGAACGCGGTGGTCTATCAGGTCGAGAACGGCGTCAACACGCAGACCCAGCTCGATCTGACCTCGCGCGGCGTCGAGATCGAGGGCACCGCGACCTTCGACAATGGCTGGAGCCTGCTCGCCTCCTATTCCTACAACCACGTCGAGATCGACCAACTCACCGACGAGACGGAAGGCAACCAGCTCAGCAGCGTGCCCTACCACACCTTCTCGGTGTGGGCGGACTACACCGTCCAGAGTGGCATCGCGAAGGGCCTCGGGCTCGGCGCGGGCGTGCGCTATGTCGGCTCCAGCTTCGGCGACAACCTGCATCGCTCGATCATCGACAACGAGGCGCGCACCTTCGTCGATGCCTCGCTGCGCTACGATCTCGTCAATCTCGACAAGCGGCTCGAGGGCGCGCAGTTCCAGATCAACGCCACCAACCTGCTGAATGAGAAGAAGCAGGTCTGCTCGTCGAACTATTGCTATTTCGACGAGGGCCGGAAGATCATCGCCAGCGTCCGGTACCGCTGGTGAGCGCCACGCCTGAGCAGGCGCAGGGGCGGGTCGAAGGGCGGCTCTCGCCTTTCGCCGTCTTCCTGGCGATCGGCGGCGTCTATGTCGCCCAGAGCGTGATTGGCGGCGTCACCTTCACGGCGCTGCCGGCGGTGCTGCGCGAGCGCAACCTGCCGCTCGACGAGATCGGCCTGATCTATCTCGCGGTCCTGCCCTGGGCGATCAAGTTCCTCTGGGCGCCGGCGGTCGAGCGCTACCGCCTGCCGAGCTACGGGCGCAACCGCTCGCGCATTATCGTCCTGGCGGGCGGGCTCATCTCGGCCGCCGGGCTGGCGATGGCCGGGATGGTGGGTCTTGGCTCCATTACGCTGTTGCTGGCCTGCCTGATTGTCGTCGCGTTCGCGGCGGCGACGGTCGACATCGCCTGCGACGGTTATGCCGTCGAGGTGCTCAGCGAGGAGCATTATGGCTGGGGCAATGCCGCCCAGGTCGGCGGGGCCTATCTCGGCGCGGCGCTCGGTTCGGGTCTCTTCCTCATCCTTGTCGAACAACTCGACTGGACGCCCTCGGTTCTCCTGATGGCGTTCCTCATCGTGCTGCTCGGCCTGTTCTTCGTGGTGCAGGCGGGCGCGCGGGAAGTACCGCGCCAGCGCGACCACGTGCCCTCGCTGCGCGATGCGCTCGGGCGCGGCGGCGTGCGCTCGGGCATCCTGCTTGCCGTGGTCTATGTCGCGGCGCAGAAATGGGGCCAGGCCATGCTCGGCCCCTTCCTGGTCGATTCCGGCGTCGATCTCGCCACCATCGGCATGATCAACGGGCTGGGCGGGCTGTGCATCGGCTTTGCCGGCGCCTTTGTCGGCGGGGCGCTGGTGCGGCGCTGGGGCGCCTTTCCGGTGATGATCGCGGGCGTGGTGCTACAGGCCTTGGCTTATGGGGCCTTCGCCGTTCTCGCCTTTTCCGGTGCGGGCGCCAGCACCGCGGTGATCGTCGTTCTGGCGCTGGCCAGTTCGTCGGGCATCATGGCCTTCAGCTTCGTCGCGCTCTATGCGCAGTTCATGGGGCTGGCCGATCCGCGGCAGGGCGGCGTCGATTTCACGCTCTTCCAGTGCGCGGACGCGCTCACCGGCATGCTCGGCGGCGTGGGCGCCGGCTGGCTGGCGCAGCATTTCGGCCATTCGGCCTGTTTTGCGGTCTCAGGCGTCGTCGCAGTGGCGGCCTTGCCGGTCATGCTTGCCTTGCACGCGCGCTTTGCGCGGCCGGCGCCGGATCAGGCGGCGGGCGTCAGCGGCGTGGCGCCGCTTTCCCTCACCGCCGGCAGCGGACACACCGAACCGCAGCCCGGAACCCCGGGCAGCAGGTAGCGCAGGCAGCAGACGCGGCGGCGGGGCATGGTGCAGCCGCCCTCCTCCACGGTGCGGATGCGGTCGTGCAGCGGGTTCGCTCGGCCATCCCCAAAAGTGGCGCTGCCGAGGAAGCGGCTGCCTTCGACCCGGCCGCATTGCCGCTCAAGCACCGCGGCGGTCCAGGCGAAATAGGCCGCCGCATTGCACCAGACGAGATTGCGCGACAACCCGCAGCGCTCCGCCATTACCTCGGTAAACGGAATGAGGTGTCCTTCCAGGAATGCCGTGAGCCGCGCCGTGCGGCATCCGGCATCCCGGGCCTGCGCCGGAAACTGCACCGCGGAGACCGCGCCGGCCGGTGTCAGTGAGAAAGCGATATCCTCCAGGGCCATTGCCGGCGCATCGTCCAGCAGCACGCAGGCCGCGACCGCCGGCGGCACCAGAACGCCGAGATACCAGCATGCCCACATCGAGGCGACGGCGCGCGCATCCGCGCTCGCATGGCTTTCGCTGAAAACCCGCAGCGTCTCTGCGAGGCGGCCGCTCTCCAGCAGGTCCTGCGCCGCGATGGTGCCGCCGCCCGGCGGCAGCACGATCTGCGCGCAGCCCGCCAGGTCGCCGGTGAGGGCGGCCGTCAGGTTCGCGAAGAGGGCTTGCGCCGGAGCGTCGTCGTGCAGCGTCATGCCTGCTTGGATGGAATGAAAAAGACCGCGGCCCTTGTCGCGCAAAAGCGGCGAGTACGCCAGCGCACAAGGCCTTGGCGACGGTCACACCTTATCGAGGATCAACCCCGAGCTGGTCCGGGTCGGCGAGTTTTCCGTGCGCGTCGAACAGCGGCAGCCACGCGGCCTTCATGAAGCCGCGCTCGTCCAGCGGCACCGTCTTGATGATGGTGGCGGCCGGCCCCTCGCAGCGCCAGGTCGAGGCCGAATTTCCGATCACGGCCATGGCCACGAAATCCTGCCCCGGATTTTCCTCGCAGGTCTCGCGAATGTCCTTCGTGGGCTCGCGGCTCGGATCCATCTTCCAGCAGGACGAGCCCGCCGCGCCGTCGGCGCAGATATAGGCCCTGCCATGCATGCACCGCCAGTTCGTCACGCCGGCCGCGGTCAGCCGATCAGGCAGGCGGATCTCCGTTCCGCGCAGCACACGGATCGGGAAATCCACGGTCGGGTTCTTGCGGCAGAACGCCGTGACGGCGGAGGCCGGCGCGCCCAACGCGGGCGCCGCCGAGACGAAGGCGGCCAATAGAGTCGGAACAAGGATAGGAGGCGTCTGGTGCCGCAAGAGAGATTCGAACTCCCGACCCCATCATTACGAATGACGTGCTCTACCAACTGAGCTATTGCGGCGCCGGAGCGGTGGTAATCGAAAAGACTGTCCTCTGGCAAGCGCG